>Ga0114968_10003955_pt1 | contig 11085 bp, 16 predicted proteins | sample M_130807_EF_Meta_FD_87020 | JGI IMG/M metagenome (GOLD analysis project Ga0114968, IMG submission 87020) | Freshwater microbial communities from Lake Montjoie, Canada to study carbon cycling - M_130807_EF_MetaG | ecosystem: Environmental > Aquatic > Freshwater > Lake | place: Lake Montjoie... | reverse complement strand
GAAGATTGGAAAGTGATAACTGATTTAGTACCACGACGATCAAATGAAATCATTCTATCATAGTTCTTAAACCATTCATCATCAGAAGCTTTGCCAGAACCAATACAACCAACTTCCTCTCCGATAAAGAAACAATACATACCTGGAACTCTATTTTGAATCATATAAAGGAGTACAGTCATACCTGCTTTATCATCAGCACCAAGGATTGATTTACCATCAGTGGAGATTATATTTTTATCAAACTTATGAACTACATTCACTTGTGTTTTACAAGCTGTGTCAAGATGACAAGCAAATGCTGTTTTAGAGCTACCAATTTGGTAATAATAGTTTCCGTGCACATCTTTAAAATATCCAGATGGAAGATATGAGACAAGTTGATCCTCAAATCCATAAGGGTAAGTTTTTCTAGTAAGTTTCAAAAAAGTTTTTTTAATATTCATTCAGTATTAGTTTTTTGGTTAGCTGTCTTTTTCTTAATACAAAGGTAAGCCTTTATTTTACAAATACCAAAAAAGTTTGCTTTTTTTAAGAAAAACTTACATCTAAATAAACTTTTCACATAAGAAAACATGGACATGATATATACAAAATAAAAAAAATAAATTTAAAAATGAAAGAAGCTTTCGGACCACATCTCACATTAGACTTAGTTGGTTGTTCTAAAGAAAAACTTGGGGATTATAATTTACATTTTGATTTTCTTAAAAAATTACCAGAGATGATTGGAATGACACCAATCACTCAACCATATGTTTTTCCATATTCAGGGCTTGTACCTGAGGACAAAGGAATTACTGGTATAGTTATAATTGCCGAAAGCCATCTATCAATCCATTCATTTGAAGAAAAAGGACATACTTTTATTGATATGTTCTCTTGTAAACCATTTGATACTGATTTAGCACTTAAATTTATATTAGAATTATTTGAACCAGAGTCATATGATATGAACTTGATTCAGAGAGGAAAGAACTTTCCAAGAACTGAAGTATCGCAATATTTTGAAGTATATCTTTAATATATACTATTATGATTAAAGGGTGGGTGAGATTTAATGAATCAGTGGATGGTAGGTTCACAGAAGAAATGGCAATGGAAATTGTTTATTATTTTTCAGAAGATTCTAAACCAAGTAAATCTATAGAAAAACTTTTTTTTGATAATCCAGAAACTAATAATTTATTTTACTTTTATGAAAGTGGATATGATGAATATAAGGCAGCCACTAAGAAACTTTATGGTGTTGTAAATTCTGGGAGTTCCGAACTTAAAGAAAAAATATTTCAAGTTTATAAAATGATAAGGGAAGAAAGGAGTGTTTTCCCGGAAATTGCTGAAATAGAAGATATGTTTTTAGATTTAATTGATGATGAATATTCGTTTATAGTTTACAGTAGTCAGTATGAGTATAAAATAAAAATGTATAAAGATAATGATACCCTTGATAATTTTGTAAAATACACAAAATTTTTAGGTGAAAGAATAAAAAGATTAAATGTTAACCCACTAAAATCCACACTATCCAAGGCAGAAAGGTTAAATGGATTCTATAATCAATTAGAAGCAGGGAAAGACAGATATGAAGTGAATGAATTTCAAGTTGTAATAAGAAGAACCGGTTGGCAAAAAAGTGGTAGAGATGGTTCTTGGAGTCCTGAATAAAAAAATTACAGATTAGCAAACTGTCTTAACTTCATCAACATCATTTCAGTAACAACATCAGAAGGTAACATTGAATTGATATATTTCATATCAACTTTAGCAGTTTGACTCATTTTCTCTAATAAACTACCATCACCTCTTATAGCAATCTCATGATAATCATTCTCAGTTAGGGGTAATATAACTGGATAAAACTTATTAGCACATCCTTTCATATAGAAAAGTGGTTTATCAAATTCAAATGCATATCCATCTCTAAGTACGATACCAGCTTCTTCTTGTAACTCTCTATAAAGAGCTTCTTCAGGAGTTTCACCCTTTTCTATACCACCACCAACACAAACTAAATGTTGTTGTTGACCTTCTTTATATTTGAATGCTGGTACATATTCTTGTCTTATAACAAACTTATTAAGTTCTATCAAATATGGAATACAAATAACACAATCTTTATCATTAATAACAGACCAATCTTCATACTTAACAACTTTCATTGATCCATCCTTAAATAGAACTTCATCTTTTATGGTTGAATCTCCTTCTGGTCTCAATGTTGAAAATCTTTTCATTAAAAAAACTAATTTTCTTTATATATTAAAATATAATATATAACATATGAAAAATAGGAAGGTTTTTAAATTCAACGAACTTATGGATCCTGAAATGGGCATAGAGTTAGGACTGTACAACTTTTTGAAAGATCCAAAAGATTCGGATTATTTTTTCAATGTGAAGGAAGTTGATAAACTTTGGGATGAAGGTGTTATTAAGGTTTATGTTTATAATGTGAGATTTGATGGTGATTCCTTAATATTTCAAACTAAGATTACAATATATGAAGATGAATTTGATATTTACATCTTGGTTGACTATGATGAAAATGTTGAATTTGGCTCAGAAGAAGGTTTAGATTATGTCAATGACTTTGAAATAAAAATTGAAAGCGAATTGGAATATTTCAAAGATATGTTCGCCGACATCTACGAGGAACTAATACCAGATGATTTTTGGCAAGTAAAATCCAAAATGAACTAATACTTATAGTTCTTTGTAGCCTTCCTAACTTTAATCTGACTCTTTGTGTTATTATTCTCAGTAGATCCAACTTCAAGTTTTGCTGATTTCCTTTTCAATACTAATCCTTCAACCATATCAATTCCCACCAAACTATTATATAGGTTCTCAAAATCAGAATAGTAGGATTTGATTCTAAAAACATTTTGAGAGATTGAACTTAAATAATTTTCTGGATTTCCATAGAAACTATTAAGTAAGTCAATTCTTTCTTGGAAAGTTTTACCAACCAAATAATTATTCTCAAAAACTAAAATATCAAATATACAAAACTTGTGATTGAAAGTTTCTCCAAATTCATTCTTTTTAGATTTATTGAGATATTCCCCATTCAAAACCATCCAACCCTTACCATTATATAGATTAGATATTTCTTTTGAATCAATATCAAAACTGGACATTCTTTGTCCATGTCTATTGTAGACATAAACGTTCTGACCATTCATATAGATAGTGCAGTTTGAACCATTCAATTTTGGTTGAGCCACCATCATTTGATTGTCCCACATACCAATATCTTTTATTTGGATTGGATTCTTGGGTCTTGGTGGAAATATGTATTGGAAACTTTCATACCTAATCATGATACAAATATAGGAAAAATATTTCATGAAAACAATAGGTCTGTGTTTAATAGTTAAAAATGAATCTCATGTCATTAAAAGATGTTTAGATTCGGTAAAAAGGTTAATCAATTATGTTCTAATAGTTGATACGGGTTCAGATGATAATACAATAGAAGTTATAAATGGGTGGCTAGTTGAGAATAATATGCCTGGTGAGGTTATTTTAGAATCCTGGCAGAACTTTGCTTATAATAGAACCTTTGCTCTTTCGAGATTGAAAGAGGTAGAGTCTATTGATTATGCACTAATGATCGATGCTGATGAAACTTTATCTTTTGAAGAAGGTTTCGATGTGAATGGTTTTAAATCAAATATGACCTTTGATGTTTATAATGTTAGAACCAATATGTGGGGAAACTATTATGAGAGACCACAGATAACAACCAATAAAAAAGTTTGTGAATATGTTGGTGTGGTTCATGAGTTTTTAAGTCTTACTAACTTATCAGTCTCTAGTGTTTCTGGTTTTGAAAATATCCCAATACAAGATAGTGCAAGGAATAAATCTGGTAATAAGTTCCTAAAAGACATAGAACTTTTAGAGGATGCTATCTCAAAAGAATCAGATGGTAGTTGGTTGAAATCAAGATATACTTTTTATTTAGCCCAATCATATAGAGATAGTGGTAATATAGAGAAAGCACTTGAGAATTATTTAAAGAGGGCTGATATGGGTTATTGGGGTGAAGAGATTTATGTAAGTCTACACCAATCTGGAAATATTATGAGAGATTTGGGATACCCAAGAGAACAAGTCCTACAAACCTATATGAGAGGAGTAGAGGTAAATCCAAGGAGGGGTGAATCTTTATATGGATACTTATATTATTGTAGGATGAATGCTTTACATAATCAAGGGTTTATAGTTGGAAAACATGCTATAACACTTGATATGCCGAGTGGATGTTTATTTACTGAGAGTTGGGTTTATGACTATGGAATTTTGGATGAATTCTCCATAATTGCTTTTTGGTCAGGTAATTATAAAGAATCAAAAGAATGTTGTGAAAGAATATTAAATAAAAATGGTATTCCAGACAATATAAAAAATCGAGTACAGCAAAATTTACAATATTCTATCGAAAGAATGTGATAAATCTATAAAATACAATTAATTTTTTAATATATAACCATATAAAAAAATTAATTAATTTGTATGGTGAAAAATGCAAACACTTCGAATATCAAATACTCGAAGATATATGAGTCCAATCTAACAGATTGTGAGTTTTTCAAAGAAAATAATATCACAGCGCAGGAAATCATATCTCCAATCGAGGATATGATCACTGAGGAATTCATTGATAAGCTAATATCTGGTGCTAAAGATGTTTTCCAGAAAGGAAAACAGGTCGTTAAAAACATTGCAACTAAAGCTAAGAACTTTATCATGAAGTTTGCTTCTGGTGTTAAAGATTTTTTCAAGAACTTTTCTATCACTAAAATGTTAAGTGGTATTGTTACTTATGTAAAGAAAATGGGATCTAAGTTAATGACTTGGTTGAAAAGTAAGTTTAGTGGTTTGGTTCCTTTCATAATGAAGTATAAATTAGTAGACCAGAATAACAAACCAGTATTTTCTAATATCTGGACTGTTATCTGCAACGCTTCTAAAAAACTAATCAATTGGAAGAAAGAAGGTATCGAGGAAAACGATTTGAAAGGTGCATCTAGCAAGATTCAGATAAATGAAGCTGACAAAAATGATATCAGTGATCGTGAAGTAGCAAATTATGGTTTCTTTGTTAAAGTGGTTCACGCTCTTGGTATAAAAAATGCTAGATTCAATGGTGTAGTTTCTGAAATAATGAAAAAGGGCACAATCGGTTTGGCTATTATGGGTATTATAAAACTATCTGGATTCAGTCTTGGTGGAGCTTTAGCTACTTTAGGAATAGGTTTGACTTTAAGTCCGGTTGCTATGGCTGCTATCGGTGGAATGTTATTAATGGCTGGTCTAATAATTTTAGGGATTTGGATTTGTAAGCCTTATCCAACGGTTGATGATTGTTTGAAATACTTACACATTGCTTTCTCTGATAAGTTACAAGAAACTGGTCTTACTTCTATATTTTATTCTAGTACAAATATTTGGAATATTGTCAATATTACAGTAATCGGTGGATCCGGTGGCGGTGATCGAGTAGACAAGGGTAAATCTGATGATGCTAAAAAAGATTCGGATTCGGGTAAAGTTATAGTGAAATCATCATCATCACTCTATGCACTTATGATTAGTAACTTGAAATCTTTAAGAAGTATCGTAATAACTATCGAAGGTATAATCATTCAGGGTGATAAGGTTATTATTAAAGAAGTCCCAAGAAAAGAAAAAGGAGTTGAGGGAAAAGAGGGTTCTCCAAAAACTGGTCCAATCAAGACTAGTGTAGCTCCAATCGGATCTATGAGAGCTGCTAAAGAAAGTAGGTTCTTGAACTTCTCACAATTTGGAACTATCTTAGAAGAAAAGACTTTTGGTAAGTCTAGAAATGTTGAGGTTACCGGTGCTGAAGAACATTTAACTCAATCAGTTAAGAACGTTAGAAACTCTATAAAAGTTCTTAAAGATGCTAAAGATAAGGGCATCGGTATCGATAGTGAGTTTCTCGGAGCTGTATTAGAAGCTAAAAACACATCTGAAGGTAAGGATGCTATCAAGAATCTTTATAACCAGATTTATTCTTATTTATATGGAAAGAATGCTGGTACATTATCAGAATTGAGTCCTTTATACAAAGAAAGTATTCAGGTATTACAGAACAAGTCTAAATCACAAGTTGTTGCTGAGAAGATTGCTAGATTCAGTAAAAGGTCACTTCAGTTTGAAGGTGAAAACTTATATGGTGGTCTAGGTGAATTCGGAGCTGACTTAAAAGACTTCAATAAATCATTAAAAGAAATAATGGATTCTATGAAAAAAGAAACTCCAAAATCAATGAAAGTGAAAACAATAAGTGGAGTTGGTAAAGATGGTAAAACCCTTTTGGGACAAGAACTGATAAATAATGCTATGAAGAGTGAATCACTCAGATACATAAAAAAATTCAATAACTAAGTATGAGAGCTGTAAGAAACTTCAAAAATTTTGATAAAAGTTCCAAAAATCAAGTTGTACAAGAAGGAAGTACAACTTCAAAAATGAGGAGGATTGTAACTGGTCAATCTGCTGGTGATGAAATTCACAAACTTCCAGAAGAACAACAAAAAAGACTTGTGGAATTATACATGGAGGATCCTACACAGGCTGCTGAATATCTAAGGAGTATTATCATCAAAGAGAAAAACTCTCAGTTTGGATTAGGATTAGCCTTGGTTATTGCTGGTTCTGGTATGATCTACAAAGCATCAACTATGGAACCACCAAAACCACCAGACCCAGGTGATATGGACAAACTTGATATGTTACAAACACCTGAAAATGCTGGTCCGAGCCAAGTTGTAAATAAAGGGTTAGAACATTTAGGAGTTCCTAAAGATCAATGGTTATCAGAGACATCAACTGGTGCTGATATGAAAGAAACAATCGCTAAATATTTTGGTAAGGGTAATTTTGATGAAGGCTTAAAAAACCTCACATCTGGTATGAATCCTCAAGATGCAGCTCAAAACATTGCTACTTTAAAGAGTTCATTGACTGGAGACGGTGCGAGTCAGAAGTTGGTTGATATATTCCAACCTAAAAACCCAGGAGCTGATATTTCAGACATGGTATATGGTAAAGAAGGTGCTGAAGGATTACCAGGATGGAACAAACTTCCTAAGTTCTTTATTCCACACGGAGGTGGTGTAAATCCAAACTTAATAGATTAAAATAACTTTTAAAACCCTTGTGAAAACAAGGGTTTTTTTGTATATTTGTAGTATGAGAAAAATACTACTTATTCTTTTTATAAACTTTATAAGTTTTACTTGTAATGGACAATTTTTATTTTCCAAGACTCAAAATAAAAATATTGTTTTGAAAGGTTTGAATTCCTATACACAAAAAGATCTAAGTATCATAAAATCTATCATAGAAAAATATACTACATTTAAAGTTCAATATCGAGAACCCTTAAACAACAAGAAACTTGAAGTTAGGACTGGTAGAGAAAATCTGATCTATATTGATTGTGATGATGTTCAGAAACTACTTGGTAATAGAACTTATTCAAAATATGATATGGAAAAACCAATAACTATCTATGTTACAAGGATTAATATAAAATTAGATAGAAGATCACTAAATGGACTATGTTATGGTAATGAAATTTATCTTCAGATAAATCCAGATTCGAAAGAATTAACCACTAAATCATTGTTACATGAAATGTTACATAGTTTTGGTGTAGAACATTGCACTAACAACTGCATAATGGGTTATTATAAAGTACATGAAGTTTGGGAAAATAAATACAGAGTTTGTTCTGATTGTAGAAGAAATATGCCAGAATATTTCAAGTTATAAAAAAATAATATATTAGGAATGAGGTTTACTTTTTTAAGTGTCTTATTCCTTTTTTTATGCACTAATATCAAAGCCCAAAGGGTCTATCCAAAAACAGCAATAATTAGATTAGAAAATTTTAATGCAATTAGTAATGATGGATTGTTGACATTTGAAATAGATGTGAGAATGGCTGATTGCCTTTTAAAAATAGAAATGAATGATGTGGATAAAAAGAAAAAGAAGAAGAATATATGGAATAGAATACATGATTGGTGGTGGTTTAAAGTAAGAAGGATACATGATTTTGAGTCATCAAGAACCTACACCAAACAATTAAAAGAAGATTACTATTATCTCATAGATGATGAAGAAGAACGTATTTCTATGAAATGTGATCTCATTCAATTGAAATCTGTTTTTCCAGGAAAAGCCATAAAGAAAAAAATAGAAATAAACCTTTATTCAAGAAGTGGTAAAAGGGTCTATTCAAAAATATTTATCTTGGATAAAAATAAACTATTAGAAAAAATGGAGGTCCGTCTTGGAATCGAACCAAGCTAAAAGGATTCGAACTCTTGTTTTTTAATATATATATATAAAATAAACAAAGGTTCGATGAAATTAGAAATTATAAAACTATATAATATGGGATTTACCTATTCAAGAATTAAAAAAGAATTGGGATGTAGTAAGGGCACAATAAGTTATCATCTATCAAAATTCAAAAAAAATGAAAAGTTAATTAAAGAACAACTCATGGAAGAACTGATTGAACACATAAAATTAAATTTGCCAAAAACTAGAAGTGAATTCGATTCATTATATGGTGAAAAATTGACCCACAAAGAAAGAAAATTCTTCTATGATTCATTTTACAAAAAAGAATATAAGGGGACAAGAAAGGGTTATGTTCCAAAAGAATATTATCGTAAAAAAAGATTAGAAATGAAACAGGAATGTGTAAATTACAAAGGTGGTCAATGTGAAATTTGTGGGTATAAAAAGTCTTTATCAGCTTTGCAATTTCATCACATAGATCCAGAAAAGAAAGACTTTGAGGTAGGGGGCGCAATTTCATACAAGAAAAGGCCATTGATATGGGCTGAACTCGACAAGTGTATTTTGGTTTGTGCAAACTGTCACGCTGAAATACATGAAAAACAGAGGGAGGGCAGTCTGACAACGGACCTTATTTAAGTATTTCTTCTATTTTTTCATCCCTCTGTTCTTGAACATATTCATCAAAGAGTTGACTAGTCATGTAAGAATTATACATTTCACCTATGTAATTATAGGATTCAAGCGCAATATGTTGAGACTCTTGTAGATAATTGAGGTATTGTTCGGAATTCATAATACAAAGGTAATAAAAAGTTTTACTCTGGCCAAATATCTTTTAAAGTTTCCTTACCTATACCAAATAACTCATTTATCTTTTCTTCTCTGGTTCTTTGTAAATCATTTTGATAATCATACCAAAAATCCCAAGAACGTGCTGATAAATAATCATACCAATCACACCAAAGTTCTCTATCATTATGACTAAAATTTTCTGCAAGCCAATCCAAATCATCATTCATTTCTTTCAGATGTTGGATCCAAAGTATTCCAGATTTGTTGAGAGTGAGAGCCATAATACTATTTATTAAAATAAAAAAGAACTCATTTAGAGTTCCTTTGTAGTTCCAGTAGGATTCGAACCTACAGTCGCAAACTTAGAAGGTTTGTGCATTATCCAGTTATGCTATGGAACCATATAATTTATATCAAAGACTTTCAAAAAAGTTTTTTAGTTTAATCCTTTCATCTCTATAATCGTCCCAAGTGCTAGTTTTGCCCAAATCAACTATATGTTTTTCTTTCTTATGACAAACATAATACTTTTCATTTTCATATCCAAGCTCAAAGTCAGAACTTTCCCAATATTCATCAATCAATTTATTAATCATTCTTTGAATAGATTCTTCTGTCGTAACTTTAATATGAAATGGATCAATATAGAATGGAAAATCTCCCAATTCATCTTCATCAAACATTTTACATCCCTCTTTATCACGGGATTTTTTCATTTTAATTTGAAGGGTTTTAATCCTTTCAAGTAGTTCTATTTTTTCGTCAATGCAATCAACTTCAATTTGTATCATGATAATAAATCGTCTAATTTTTCATTCCTATTTTGTTGAATAAACCACGGGTCAGTTTTCATAAAACTCTCAATTCTTTCTCTCAAAGCCCTTGATAGTGGTTTATATTTGTGTTTATAGATTTGTAATCTTTCATTTGGGTATTTAAAATGATAGGTTTGTAAGAATTCTTTTTCAGAACCTTCCCACATACCAAGGTATTCTATTGTTTCACTAGACCACATTCTTGTGGAACCCTTGAATATATATTTTTCGTACAAACCAATCATTTCACATTATTTCACCCTAATATTTAGAATTTCTAACTCCATTTTACCGATAGGCACTTCTGCAATAACTTTATCTCCTACCCTCTTACTCATTAGAGCACTTCCAATAGGACTGAGGTGTGAGATTTTACCAGATTTAATATCAATTTCATTTTCTGGTACAATTCGATATTCAATTTCCACCCCACTCTTGGTATTTTTGAACTTCACCCATGTAAGTAGTTGCACTGTTCCATCATCGATAATGCCTTCTAAGATTTCAGCATCCGATAGTCTTTGAGAAAGATTATTAATTTTTCTATTTAAGTCATCTAGTGCGGTTTTAGCAGCATCGTATTCAGCATTCTCTGATAAATCACCTTTATCCTTTGCTTCTGATAGATCTTGGATATGTTCCCTCAATTTGGGACCTCTCATATCTTTTAGTTCTTGTTCTAGTTTTTGAAACCCTTCACGGGTCATAGGTATTTTTGCCATAATTTAATCTTATTTTGAATTTCAGTTATATGTATCTGTTTATAAAAGTTGATTTATTTTTTTTTTATCGGTTTGTATCTGATTCGTGGTGGTCAATAAATTTCACATTAATCTTATCCATAATTTTGATAATCTCATTAATATGATAAGGTCTAAACTCTGGGTGGGTGTCCACACCAACATCCATTGACTTACCAAGACCTTTAAGACTTCCATGGCTGTGTCCAAATAGATGGATTACACCTTTGTGACTTGCTGGCCATACTTGGTGTGAGTAATGTGATAGGTGGTAATCCCTTGAACCAATTTTACCAGTAAAGACATTTTGAACAGAAGTAAATAGATCCATTGGATTGAATGATGAATCCAAGAACTTTATTTCTTTGTCCTTAATGTGT
>Ga0114968_10003952_pt1 | contig 11089 bp, 10 predicted proteins | sample M_130807_EF_Meta_FD_87020 | JGI IMG/M metagenome (GOLD analysis project Ga0114968, IMG submission 87020) | Freshwater microbial communities from Lake Montjoie, Canada to study carbon cycling - M_130807_EF_MetaG | ecosystem: Environmental > Aquatic > Freshwater > Lake | place: Lake Montjoie... | reverse complement strand
GTGGGCGGTAGGTACGCTTCCAGCTCGGCACCGGGAAGGTGGCGATCTCATAGAGTCCGTAGCCAGCTCTCACCAGAGTGCGCTTGGTCCCTTCGACCAGGAAGTCGGAAGCGGCGGCGATGGAACCGTCAGATTCATTGGTTTTGCGCCAGACCGCTGGATATTCGAACCAGCCAAACAGAATGTTACCCACTCCACGGCTGAGCTTGCGGCTCCAGGTGAAATGGTGCCCGGGAGGAGACTGGATGTCACCGTAAGCGATGCTGGAAAGGGCGCAGAGGGTGATGGCGAGGAATAGAAAACGATTTTTCATGTGGCTTAATGATGATTAACAAAATTTGGGGGTCTTTGGCAACCATTAAGTTGCGCTTTTTTGCAGCCCTGACTGTTCATCGCTTTCCCGGCGGAAACTGGTGGTACAGAAGTTGTCGCGCCTGTTCGAGCGCGGCGGCAGCCGCCGGTTGGGCGATCACATTGCTCATTTCCGCCTCGTCACGAGCGTGGTCGTACAGTTCGCGCGCCACCACGCCGCCAGTTTCATAGTCCCGCCATTCGGTATAGCGCAGGGTGGGGGTGCGGACACTCACGCCCATCACCGCCGGCTTTCCACGCGGCGTGCGGTCCGGATAGGCAGGCCGTGGAAACTGCGTGTAAGCAGCGTCTTTGACACTGGCCTGCGGGTCGTTGAGCAACGGCACCAAGCTGACTCCTTCGAGATCGGGCGCGTCCGGGACTGCGCACAAGGCGGTGATGGTGGGAAAAAGATCCACCATTTCCACCAGCGCCTGTGTGCTGGCCCCGGCATGTCTGGCCTGCGGCGGCACCAGGATGAGCGGCACGCGGGCATCGAGTTCAAAGTTGGAGGTCTTGGCCCACAGGCCGTGCTCTCCCAGGTGATAGCCATGATCCCCCCAGAACACGATGAGGGTGGAGTCCAGCAGGCCCTGCTGCTCCAGGGCGGCGGTCACCTTCCCCACCTGGGCATCCATGTAGCTGATGCCGGCAAAATAGCCGTGCCGCATCTCCGCCGCCTGCTCCGCAGAAGGTTGTTTCTGCTGCTGCGGCGGTCCCAAAATCTCCGTGCTTTGATGAAAGGCCATCTCCGGCGCGTCCGCGGGGCGTGCAGGATTGAAGGCCGGCAGCCGGTCGCGCTGATACAGGTCCCAGTACTTTTTCGGGGCATTGAACGGGGCATGCGGTTTCCAAAACCCAACGGCAAGAAAGAAGGGCCGGTCTTTAACCTCCCCCAGCACCCGCACGGCCTCCGCCGCCACGCGACCGTCGTAATAGGCCTCGTCCGGCACCTCGCGGCACTCACAGAGCGGCACCTTGCCATACTGGCGCAGGCTGCTGGAGAGCGTGGCCAGGTTTGGCGGCGGCGGCCCACTGACCTGCGGCAGGTCATCGCCATGGTTTGCGTAGTGTAGAAATTCCGGTGCGCTCCAGGAGCGTGGATCGCCATGCTCCTGCGTATGCCAGTTATGGAAAATTTTACCCACGCAGCGGGTGGTGTAGCCGTGCTCCTTCATCCACCCTGGCAGCGTGATCGCTTGCGGCTTCAACTCCCGAAAATGCGTGCCGTTGACATACAGTCCCAGTGTCCCTGGACGCAGCCCGGTGAGCATGGAAGAGCGGGACGGATTGCACACCGCCTGCTGGCAGTAGGCGTGCTGGAACACCATGCCGCGCCGCGCCAGAGCATCGAGATGGGGCGTGACCGCCACCGAGCCGTAGCAGCCCAGCTCAGGCCGCAAATCGTCCGCCATGATGAACAAAACATTGGTGCGCCCGGCGGCACGCAGCAGCGGGGCGGAGAACAACAGCAACACCCCAAGGGCGGCAAGGCGGCAAATCATGGTCGGGTCATAACGCGAGCCGGGCGGCAATCTTGCCTGCAGACCGGTGACAACTCAGACCGGCTGGCGCAGGGTGCGGTTCCGCATGCTGCGCCACTCGGCGCGATGATTCTGCGCCCAGTCATTGAGGGCATACTCAAACCCGAGGTCATGGCCTTCGCGTTCGCTGGCGAGCCACTTCAACCGCTGAATTTCCTCCTGTTCGGCAAGAAATTCGCCATAGGGGGTCCCGGGTTGCGCAGGCATGGCAGAACTGGTCATTCCCCACCAGTGAATGCAGTCGGTCTGAGATTCAAGGGGAGCTTCGACCATAACGCCGCCCCGCCCAGGGTCTGCCCGGAGTTGCTTGCCCCGAGACCATGATTTTTTCGACCTGCTGAAGAAAGCAAATGACAAGGTCTTGCCCCCCCTTATATAGTCGAAGGCTTACAGTTAAAGTCACACGTTCAAGCCGGAGTAGCTCAGTGGTAGAGCATCGCATTCGTAATGCGAGGGTCGCGGGTTCAAATCCCGCCTTCGGCTCCACCAACGCGTGTTTGCCATGACCAATCCGAGCATTGCTGACAATGAACCGCCGCGCCGCAGCCGAGCACGGCGACGCGAAACCATGATCAACGCCGTCGCCACCCTGCTCGGCTGCATGGCCTTGGTGGTGATGATTGCCACGGTTGTCCGCGTCGTCATGGTCAAGCTGTGGGAATCTGCCCGCGTGAACCCCGACTACGTGCAGTCGATTTATGACAAAGACCTGGAGCGCCGCTGGTCCGGCAAAGCCAGAGAAAATCCCAGCATCCTCAATGAAGCTTCCGGTGCCATCTCGCAGGACGCTCCCTACCGGGCAGTGGCCCCGACGGTGACTGAAACGGTCCCGCCTCAAACCGTGCCTGCCGTGGCCGACAGCCCCAAGGCACCGGCAGTCCAGCCCACCGTCATTCAGGACATTGAGAGCAAAAGAGTCAAAATCGCACACACGGTTCGTGGTTTTTTTGAAGCCTCCAATCTGGACCAGCAGCTCGCCTTTGCCCGCGACCCCGAGCGTGTCCGGCCATTGATGGAGAACTACTACCACAGCCATCCACACACGCCTCTCGAGTGGAAAAACCTCGGCTGGGTGCTGCCGGTAGATGAGCCCGGTTACCGTCTCGGTTATGCCCAGGCAATCTTTGCCAATGCCGAGCCCGTCAGTCTCATCATTGAGGAAATGACGGACGGCACCTTCCGGGTGGACTGGGAAAGCTCCGTCCGTTACGGCGAAATCGACTGGGGCGAGTTCATCAAAACCCAGCCGGCCGCCCCCAAGCTGTTTCGGGTGATCGCCTCCAAGCCGCAGAACATTCCGCCTGATGCACCGCCGCAGGGCAGCGAGATGCTCGAAATCAAGCACCCTGACGAAAATGACGTCATCTATGCCTACTTTGATCGTAAAGACCCCAAGTTCCAACCGTTGCTCCAGCAGCTTCAGTCCGGCAACTGGAAAGATGTCCCGTTAACCCTGCGTCTTTGCTATCCTGGCCCTGCAGGCAGCGGCAAAAACGCACGGATCGCAGAAATTGAAGGCAAAGGATGGCTGATATTGCATGGAACCAGGAGCTAGACTGTGAGCAAACCGAAACGAAACACGAAAAAGGCGGCCCAAGGTAAGGCCAAGCCTGCTGCGCCCAAGGCGAAAAAAAACGTGGCCTCCAAGACCAAGGCCGAACCCGCTCCAGCCAAAAAGACGCTGACCCAGAAGAAGCCGGTTCCCGCCAAAAAGCCTGTGCCAAAAAAAACCGCGCCAAAGAAGGCGGTTAAAAAGGCTGCACCGCCCAAGCCCGCAGTGAAGAAGCCTGCGGCGAAGGCCACCCCACCAAAAGCCAAAACCGCCGCAGCCAAGCCCGCTCCGGCCCCCGTCAAGCCTGCCCCCGCCAAACCGGCGGCTAAAGCTACCGAACTGCCGGTGACAGCCAAGCCCGCCGCCCCTGCCAAACCAGCCAAGCCTGCGGCCCCGGTCAAACCAGCCGCTGCAACTGCTGCCGTTGCAGCACCCGCAAAGCCTGCTGCTGCGCCAGTTGAAGTGGCACCGCCTCCGCCGGCAGCCCCGGTCAAAAGAGCGCCTTCCCAGCCGCTGCCACCTCCCGGCCCCACCAAGTCTGGCGCGCTGTTCTACGATTCGCACATGCACACCCCGCTGTGCAAGCATGCCTGGGGTGAGCCGGAAGAGTATGCCCAACAGGCACTCAAGGCCGGCCTCAAAGGCATCATCTTCACCTGCCACTGCCCCATGCCCAACGGTTTCTGGCCCACGGTGCGCATGTCGGAGAGTGAATTCGACACCTACCTCGCCATCGTTCAGCGTGCCGCCGACGCCTTCAAGGGCAAGCTCGACATCCGCCTCGGCATTGAGAGCGAATACTTCCCCGGATGCGAGGAATACATCGCCGGCCTGCATCAGCGTGCCGACTTCCACTATGTCCTCGGTGCCGTTCACTGGCAGGCCAAGGAATACCTCAACAAGTTTGAGACCGGCACCATCGAAAACTTCCGCCGCACCTACTTCGAGCACCTCGCCAAATCGGCCGAATCCGGTCTGTATGACTGCCTGGCCCATCCCGATCTGGTCAAAAACTACCATCCGGACTCCTGGTGCTTTGCCATCGTCAAAAACACTGTCTCGACCGCTCTCGACCGCATCGCAGCCACCGGCGTGGCCATGGAACTGAACACCTCCGGCCTCAACAAGAGCTACTCGGAAATGAATCCCGGCCTCGAAATGCTGCGCATGATGGCAGATCGCAAGATCCCCATCGTCCTCGGCTCAGATTCGCATCGGCCGGTGCGCGTCGGCGAGCATTTCGTCACCGCCTTGAACCATCTCACCGAGGCAGGCTATGAGAACGTCAGCTACTTCCTCAACCGCCAGCGCATCGAACTCCCCATCTCCGACGTGCTCGCCAGCTTGAAGAAAGCCGCCGACCACAACGCCTGATTGCCCCATGGTTCGCACTGGCATCGGTTACGACGTACACCCCTTTGCAGCAGGCCGCCCGCTCGTGCTCGGCGGTGTCACCATTCCGCACTCGCGCGGCCTCAAGGGCCATTCGGATGCGGATGTGCTCAGCCACGCCATCGCCGATGCCGTCCTTGGTGCCCTCGGCGAGCCCGACATCGGCCACTGGTTTCCGCCGAGCGATCCCACCATCGAAGGCATCTGCAGCCTCAAGATCCTCGAAAAATGCGCCCAGATTGCCGCAGGCAAAGGCATGCGCATTGAGAACGTCGATTCCTCCCTCATCGCCGAAGCGCCCAAGGTAAATCCCCACGCCGCAGCGATGAAACAGAACATCGCCGCCGCACTGGGCATCCAGCCCGATCAGGTGGGTGTCAAGGCCACCACCAACGAACGCCTCGGCTTCGTCGGGCGTGAGGAAGGCATCGCCGCCATGGCCGTCGCCTGCGTCAGCAAAATCTGATCCAGCCGGACTCGCGAATCCATCTTTTTTGTCTTCTTGCCAGCATGTGCGCAAGAGTGGAAAGAAGTCGCGTTCCGCCCTCGTGTTCACTTCGTTCCGTTGATGTCTCCCACGGCCTCACACGTCAGTACCCATTCGTCATTCCCCCCCTCATGTCCGACTCCGCCGCTGCTGCCGCTCTCGTCTCAGGTTACCACAAACTCAAAGCTGCTCTAGGCAGACGCATCGTCGGACAGGAGGCCGTCATTGAGCAGGTCTTCATCGCCATCGCCGCCGGTGGTCACAGCCTGCTTGAAGGCGTGCCCGGTCTCGCCAAGACCCTGCTCGTCAAATCGCTCTCTGACGCGATGCACCTGAGCTTCCGCCGCATCCAGTTCACGCCTGACCTGATGCCTGCTGACATCACGGGTACCGAGATCATCCAGGAAGATGCTGAGACGGGCCGCCGCAAGCTCGTCTTCCAGCCGGGTCCGATCTTTTCGCAGATCATCCTCGCTGACGAAATCAACCGCACGCCGCCCAAAACGCAGGCCGCCCTGCTTGAGGCCATGCAGGAAAAGCACGTCACCGTCGGTCAGGTCACGCATGAACTGCCCAAGCCCTTCTTCGTGCTCGCCACGATGAACCCCATCGAGCAGGAAGGCACCTACCCGCTGCCAGAAGCGCAGAAAGACCGCTTTCTCTTCCTCATCAAAGTCGATTACCCCACGCGCAACGACGAGCGTGAAATCATCGCCCGCACCACCGGCGGCGAAACGCAGGAAATCGAAGCCGTCATCACCGCCGAGGAACTGCAGGCCGCGCAGCAGCTTGCCCGCAAGGTGCCTGTGCCCGATCACGTCATCGACTTCGTCCTCGACCTCGTCCGTTCCACACGACCCACGGAGCCCGACGCTTCCGAATACGTCAAAAGCATGCTCAGTTGGGGTGCCGGCCCGCGTGCCAGCCAGATGCTCGTCCTCGCCGGCAAAGTCCGCGCCCTGCTCCAGGGCCGCACCCACGTCACCACGGATGACATCGAAGCCCTCGCGGCCCCTGCCCTGCGCCACCGCCTGGTGCCAACCTTCCACGCCGAAGCCGAAGGCATCACGGTGGATCAGATCATCGCCGAACTGGTGAAGAAGACGAAGAAGAGCGAAACGCGAGTGCTGTGAGCGGCTGCGCCACACGCCCGGCCCCCTAATTCCCCTCATCAGTGGCTACTCTCTCCGACATCCTTCACGCTGAAGACATCACCAGTCTGCAGTCCTTGCAGCTCTTTGCTCGCACGGTGGTCGAAGGTTTCACCACCGGCCAGCACGCCTCGCCGCACAAGGGCTTCAGCGTCGAGTTCCGCCAGCACCGCCCGTACGTGCAGGGCGATGAAATTCGCCGCCTCGACTGGAAGATCTTTGGCCGCACCGACCGCTTCTACATCCGTGAGTTTGATGAAGAGACCAATCTGCGCGCCACCGTCGTGCTCGATGCCAGCGGCAGCATGGGCTACCGTGGCCAGAAGGGCATTTTGAAATTTGACTACGCCCGCAAGCTCGCCGCTTCTCTCGCCTACCTGCTCATGAGCCAGCAGGACGCCGTGGGCCTCATCACCTTCGACGCCAAGGTTCGCGACATCATTCCCTGCCGCACCAAGATCACGCACCTGCATCTGCTGCTCGAAACGATGGTCAAAACCGAGCCTGGCAAAGACACCAGCCTCGCACCAGTGCTCGAATCCCTGGCACAGCGCCTCAAGCGCCGTGGCCTCGTCATCCTCATCAGCGACTTCTTTGACGATCCCGCCGCCCTCCTTCGCTCCATCGGCGTGCTGCGCAAAAAAGGCCACGAGATCATCGCTCTCCAGCTCTGGGACCGCGACGAAATCGACTTCCCTTTCGGCAACTGGGCGCGCTTTGAAAACCTCGAAAACGACGACGACTTCCTCCTTCTGGACCCCGCCACGATTCGCCAGCGCTACATCGAAGCTCAGCAGAACTTCGCCGAACAGCTCAAGGACGGCTTCCGAAAACACCAGGTCGATTACCTGAGCCTACCCACCGACGAATCTCACTCCGCCGCGTTGCGGAGTTATTTATCCCTGAGAATGCGATGAGTTTCCTCAACGGCATTCTCCTTCTTGGCGCAGCGGCATTTCTGATCCCGCTGATCATCCACTTGTTGAACAAGCGGAAGGTCGTCACCGTGCGCTGGGGTGCCATGCACCTGCTGCATGAGGTGATCCGCCAGCGGAAGCGCAAGATGAAGATCGAGCAGCTCCTGCTGCTCATCACCCGCATTGCCATTCCCATCGTGCTCGCGCTGTGTCTCGCCCGCCCGGTGCTCACGGCGCTGCGCTCGCTCGGCCTTGGCAGTTCCTCGCTCATCGTCATGCTGGACGATTCCTTCTCCATGCGCGCGCCCGCCGCGCAGACCACGCTGCCCGGCGGCACCGTCATGCAGCAGGCGCGCCAGGACATGCAGACCATGCTCACCGATCTGCCGAGCGGCTCCAGTGCGCAGGTCGTTCTCTCCGGCGGCACGCCGCGCAAACTGCTCGATCAGGCCACCACGGATCTCACTCTCGTGCCTGCGAAACTCAGCGACGTGTCTTCCATGTCCGGCCCGCTGTCCGCCAATGATGCCTTTCAGGCTGCTACCTCGGCTTTGAAGGACGCGCCCAATGCCGCACGCGAAGTCGTCATCGTCTCTGATTTCCAGGAAGCCGACTGGAGAGCCATCGCCGACGGTGCCGCACTGCCCGCACTGGAAGGTCTCTCCAAGCAGGAGCCCAAGCCGCAGATCACCTTCTACCGTGTGGGCAGTGATCTCGCGGAGAATCTCAGCATCGCCAGTGCCGACATCTCCGCGCTCGTCGCTGCCGAGTCCCAGCCCATCGGTCTGCGGGTGCGCATCAAAAACCACGGCAAACGCCCCTGGCAGGATGTGGCAGTGCACCTCGAAGCCGACGGCGCACGCCTCCGCACCGCTCGCGTGTCACTCGCGCCGGAAGGCGAGGCCGTGCTCTCCTTCACGCATGCGTTTGACAAAGTCGGGGACCATTCGCTCTCCGTCCGCCTCGAAGGTGACAGCTTCGCTGACGACAACGCCTTCCACTCCATCGTGCAGGTGCGCAATCAGCTCAACGTCCTGCTCATCGACGGCAGTCCCGGCAGTGAACCGCTCAGTGGTGCCGCCGACTTCCTTGAGATCGCCCTCACGCCGCACACCGTCGCTGCCGCCACGCTCAAGGACCTCATCCGCACCAAGAAAATTGAGCTGCGAAAAATACGCAATGAGGACCTCCGCCAGCAGGAAGTCATCATCATGGCCGATGTGGAGAAACTGCAGGGCCACACCCAGAACGACATCGACAAATTCGTCAAAGAGGGCGGTGGCCTGCTCGTCTTTGCTGGACCTGAATGCGACCTCGACTGGTACAATCGCGAGTTCTACCGCAAAGGCCAAGGTCTGTATCCTTCCGCCATCAAAGGGCAGGCCCGCGCCGATTCCGACGCTCCGCCCGCGCGCATCTTGATGCAGCGCTTCACCCATCCCGCCGCGCTGTACTTCAATGATGCTCGTGCCGGTCGTCTCCAGGATGCCGAGTTCCGCCACTGGTTTGAATTCACCCCGCAGGGCGATCAAACGCAACGCATCTTCAATCTCGACCGCAACGTGCCGCTGATGATCGAGAAAAAATACGGTCGTGGCCGCGTCATCGCCGCCGCCACCACGGCCAATGCCGAGTGGAGCAACCTGCCGCTGCAGCCCTTCTTCGTGCCGCTGATGCAGCGCCTCACCACTTACCTGGCCACCGAAGGCAGCGCCCCAGCCTGGCAATTCGTCGGTTCGACGATCCGCCTGCCGCTCGAAAGAGCCGAACTCGGCTCCGAGTTCACCCTGCGCGATCCCACCGGCCAGACGCAGACGCTCAAGTCCGCCAAGGAAGGTGATGCCGTCTTCGTCCAAAGCCCCGTCATCACCCAGTCCGGCATCTTTCAACTGCAAAAGGTTGGCACGGAAAAAACCACCCTGCTCGCCTTCAACATCGACGGTGCTGAATCCGATCTCAAAGCCCTGCCCACCGCCGACATCCAAAAAATCGCCAAACGCCACGACGCCGCCTACGCCGACACCCTGCCCGCCTACCAAGCACTCGACCGCACCCGCCGCCACGGCAGCGAACTCTGGCAGCCGCTCCTGATCGCCCTGCTGGCGCTCCTGTTCGTCGAAGTCCTGCTCCAACAACACATCGCCAAAGGCTGACGCAGGCTGAACCACCGATTGAAACCCTGCTACAAAAATCGTATTAACTGGCATGAGCATCTCTGAACAATCCCCCGATACCCTGCTCTCGCGGATCACCATCGATCCAGAAGTATGCCACGGCAAACCCGTCATTCGCGGTCTCCGTTATCCGGTCGAATCCATCTTGGAGTATCTGTCCGGCGGCGATAGTTTTGAAGATGTGCTGGCAGAATTCCCCGATCTCGAACGCGACGACTTGCGCGCCTGCATTGAATTTGCCAATCAATCCCTCAAGCTCCGCAGTTGGCAGCTCATCGCGGCATGAAGTTTTTGATCGATGCGCATCTTCCCCCTGCCCTGCGACGTGTTTTCGCCGCCGCAGGCCATGATGCCATCCACACCATCGATCTGCCAGATCAAAACGCCGCAAAGGACAGCGTGCTCAACTCGGTTTCAATGGCCGAGCAGCGGGTTGTCGTTTCCAAGGATACCGACTTCTACTACTCTCACCTTTTGCACGGACGTCCTTGGAAGCTGGTGCTGGTCCGTACCGGCAATATGAGTCTCCGTGACACCTGCCGGATGTTCGAGACGCATCTCCCAGCGATTGCGTCTGCGCTGCAGTCTCACACGCTCGTTGAGCTGGACCGTCAGAATCTCTCCATCATCGCCTGATCATGACACCCCAGACCGAAACCTCCCTGCGCTTCACCGGTGGCTATTCGCCGTTCCCGGTGGTCGTGCTCGCGTTTGGTCTTGCGGCCCTGATGTGGTTCATCTACCGCCGTGAATTGAAGTACGTCGGCAGTCGCGCTGCACAGGTGCCCGCCATTCTGCGTTCGCTGGCGGTCTTCATTCTGGTGCTCGCGCTTGCCGGCCCGATCCTCCGCCATGTCACCACCTTGCGTCAGCTTGGCCGTGTCATCGTCGCGGTGGACAGTTCGGCCAGCATGCAGCTCACAGACGAAGCCGCCGACGCTGCTGCGGGAACCTCCAAAGCACGTTTTCAACGCGCCGAGGCTCTGCTGCTCAAAGGCACCACACCCCTGCTGAAAAAACTCGCCGAGACTCAGGACGTGGAGCTCGTGGCCCTGCGCGGCATGAACACGCAGCGGCTATGGTGGTACCGCCAGGGTGGCAAGGACACTTCAGGAGACATGCCTGCCACATTTGAACTGCCCGCCAACTCGCCCATCACGAACCTCGATCAAACACTGCGCGCCGCCCTCGGACCCGCCACCGCTGGCACCGCGCTCGTGGTGCTTTCCGACGGCCAGCACAACTCCTCCGGCTCTCCCGAAGAATTCAGCACCGCGCTCAAGGCCAGCGGCACGGCCATCTTCACCATCGGCTTCGGCACCGAGATTCCTCCTGCGGATCTGGCGCTGTTAGCCGTCACCGCTCCTGAATCCGTCTTCTCCAAGGAAAACTTCCAGGGCCGCCTCACCGTCAATGACAGCATGCCCGCCGGGGTTCCCGCCAACGTGCGCATCGAAAGCCAGGGCAAGGTGCTGTGGAAAAAAGACTTCACCACCAATGGCAAGGGGGAAAAGGCTTTTG
>Ga0114968_10003950_pt1 | contig 11096 bp, 10 predicted proteins | sample M_130807_EF_Meta_FD_87020 | JGI IMG/M metagenome (GOLD analysis project Ga0114968, IMG submission 87020) | Freshwater microbial communities from Lake Montjoie, Canada to study carbon cycling - M_130807_EF_MetaG | ecosystem: Environmental > Aquatic > Freshwater > Lake | place: Lake Montjoie... | reverse complement strand
CTGGTTGTTGCCGCTGTGCTGCCGGTGGCTCCCGTGGTCGCGCTGGCGGTGTCAGAGCCGGCTGCGGAGGTTGCGGTGTTGCCCACAACTCCACCACGAGTGCCCTGGGTGGTTCTGCCGCCGAGGAGCTGCGTGCTGTTGGTGGCCAGCACCTGCTGGCGCTGCTGCTGTAGGCTGCCCCCTCCGGGCAGTTGGGTGGTGCCGGCGTTGACTTCCTGCAGCCGGTCAACAAGGGCGCTTAGGACATCCAGGGCGGCTGCGTACTTGAGTTTGCGTTCATAGGGCTCCGTATTTTCGAGCGGCTTGTCAAATTCAGCGATCAGGCTGGCGACGTACGTGTAATCCAGCGGCGAGGCGACGACGAGAATCTGATTCAAGCGCGTATCCGCCACGACCTGCGTGCTGGGCTGGGGATTTTGCGAATTCTGGCTTTGTGACTGCGGCGAGTTGCCTTGAGCGGCAGAAGGTTTGGGCTGCTCTTTGTTGTCCCCGCCTTTGTTGTCACGACCATCACTGGCGGCGGCACCGCGGATGGTGTTCACGCCCTTGGTTTCTTTTTCCTGCGCCTGCGCATTCAAGGTGGCCTGAATGATCTGGGCGATGACAGCGGCGTCGGCGAATTTGATGGGAATGAATTTCGTGACCAGCGAGGAGCCTGTGTCGCCGAGATCAATGGCTTCGCGAATGCCGATGAGCTGTTTCACCACCGTGGCGCTTTCCGTGATCAGGAGGCCCGGCGGGGAGGTGACCGGCGTGATGCGCCCATACGCACCCAGGCCGACGTGACCGGAGAACATGGTGGCGGCGTCCTCGGGATCGAGGAAGTCCAGCTTCATGAAGTAGGACACGATGCTTTCGCCGTCGGGAATGTCCATGGGGCTGGTGTAAAACCTCACCCCATGGGAGAACTGCACGGCATTGGCGCTTTGATTGCGTGCCGGCAGGATTTTGGCGCTGCTGCTGCCGGGTTCGGTGACGATGGCGTAGCCATTGGCGAGCAAAGATGCCTCAATGAGCTTGATGGCTTCCGCCTTGGGCACCTGCTTGGGAGTGACGAGGCTGATCGTGGCTCCTTCAAAGATGTTGGTGTCCTTGATCAGCGTGTAGCCGGTGAGCTTTTCATAAATGGCCAGCAGGTCGGCCACGGGATTGTTGGCAAACTGCATCATGACGTTGTCGCCGGTGATCAGGAATGCCTCTGCTTCCCCCGGTGCTCCTGCCCCGTCGCCACCCATGCCTCCAGGGCCGCCTGGCGGTCCACCGAAGCCGCCGCCACGGCGGCCAAAACCACCACGACCACTCGGGAAACCACCGCCCGGGCCGCCTCCAGGAGGGCGTGCGCCTTCAGGCGGTGCGGCGGGTGTGGTGCTGCCTGCCGGGGGAAGCATTGGAGATGCTGCTGGAGGGGCGGCAGGCGCAGTCGCTTCAGGCGTGGCGGGTGCCGGCGCAGGGGCCGCCGCTGTCTCGGATGCCGGGGCGGCTGCAGGAGGCGGAGCCGGTGGGACGATGCTTTGACCGCGAACAACTGCGGTGATGGCAAACAGAAAGGTGGTGAGGACAGGAAGACAACGATGCATGCGAAAGGGATGTGGCGTGATTGGCGGGTATGAGTCTCAGCGGGGCGGGTTATTTGCCCCCGCCGTCATCTTTTTGGATCTTTTCAAACATGGTGCGAATGGCGTTGCGCCGCTCTTCCTCAGGGGCGTTGCGGAACTTTTCATCGCTGAACTTTTCACGCATGGCATCGCGGAACTTCTCCTTGGCCTTGTCGGAGAGACTTTCGTATTTCTTCCGGTCCTCCTCGCTGGGGCCGCGGTTGCTGCGGTTGTAGCGGTCTCCGCCTGCGGAATCACCTCGCTGGCCTTTGTCGCCCTTGTCACTCTTGCCTTTCGTCAGGTCGTTCTTGTCGAGCACGCTGTGCCGGATGCTGAAGGTCTCCCCCCCGATGGCGATTTTTGCCTGGGCACGCTCGATGTTGGCGGTGGGCAGTGCTTCCATCAGCTTCCACCCTTTGAGGTTGGGCTCTTCGGTCACGACCAGGGACTGCTTCTCGTTTTTGTCAAAGATGGTCACGACCGGCTTGCCATTGACGTAGGCCATTCCGGTGAGCACCAGGGAATCCGAGATGCTGACGATGCGGGTGAAGGGGGAGTTTTGAATGATGGCGTTCAAGGACGCCGCATCAAAGGGCTGCGGCAGGTCGGGATCTCCCGACGCGGCGGGTGCGGCTGGCACAGCCACCGGCACCTGCGTGGGATCGAGTTCGTCACCTGGCAGGGGCAGCAGATCGGACGTCGTGAGCGGCGCGTCTGCCGCTGCCGCAGGCACGATGGACTGGGCGCGCAGGCAGAATCCTGCGCTCAGCACTAGCATGGCGGTAAGAATGGCTTTCATGGCTGGAATCCGTTTTCAGGTTTGAACCAGCGTGCCAGTACGAGGTTGCACAATGCCTGCGGCGTCTTTTCCTTGGCCTTGGTGTCGATCTCGAGTTCCAGCTGCTTGATGGCTTGAAATTTTTCCGGCGACTGCAGCGTGGCCAGCCAGCCCAGCAGGGTGGTTTGATCACCGCGTAGCCGCACTTCCACGGCCACCTCGCGATAAACGGCGGCGTTCGTCTTGCTGTCCGCAGAATCCGGCAGGAGCTGCTGCTTTTGCACCTGAAGCTGGTAGTCGAGGGCCACGTTCTGGATTTCTTCGAGCAGTTTGGCCTGCGCTGTGCCGAGGCTCTCGGTGGTAGGCATGTTCTGCTCCATCCAGGCGGAGCGCTTGTCCCAGAACTCGCGGTCATCCATCCAGTGGCTGTTTTCCTTCTTTTCATTCTCCAGCGCGCTGATACGGGCCAGCACTGCCGTGCGGCGATCCAGAAACTGCTTGAGCATGATGAACGTCGCCATCAGCAGCAGGGCACCAATGCAGGCTCCGAGCAGTTTCTTTTCACGTGGTGTGAGGGCGAGTGCCATGGGGATATAAAAACGGGTGCTTTAGGGCAGTTTGCCCTGGGCGCGAAAACTTGCGGTGGTGCCTTTGACTTCGGGCCGGGGATTCGTCCATTCGTAGCGGCTGAGGACACGGTTCTTTTTGAAGTCTTCGATGAATTGAAAGGCAAGCTGCGCATCCCGCGCTTCACCGCGGATGTCGATCTCACGGCCCTTCACCTCAAACTTGCGGATGACGATGCCGCTGCCAGGCATGATGCGGTTGATCTCGCCGAGCAGAAACAGCGGATAGCGCTGCGGCTCAATCGCGGGGGCGAGCACCTTCCAGCGTTCATTGGCCTTGCGCACCGCAGTCGCTGGTTCGCTGGTGGCGTCCACTTCAGCGGCCAGCTTCTCGGCTCGCTGTTCTTGGAAATGCAGATACGCAAAGCCGAGAAATGCCAGCGATGCGTAAAGCATGCCGCCCAGCACCAGCGCACGGATGAGCTTGGAGCGCCGGGTGCGGGTGCTGATCGCCGCGCGTACGCCAGCGGGCAGCAGCTTGGTCCAGTTGCGGGTGTCCAGGGCGCCATTGGGCGGCAGATCCGCGAGGACGCGCACCGGCAGGTCCAGAATGGAGCTCAGTCGCGTGGTGAGCCCCTTGTCAAAATTCGCTCCCACCAGCGCCACTCCGTCAATCGAGTCGGCTCCGAGTTCGGCTTCCAAAGTCAGCCGCGCCAGGGTGATTTCCAGGGTCAGCGCCTCCTCGGCGGCCGGTGCTTTGGCAAAGATGTGGCTGTGGTACAGCTTGCCCTGATGACTGGCCGCAAGCACCAAGTCGCCCTGTTCCTCAATGATGACGATGTGACCCACGGGAAGCTGCGCCAGCCTGAGCGCGGCGGTGTAGTCGCTGGCTTGTGAGGCGGCGAGTGCTTCGGGGAAGGGTTCCGCCAGGATGTCCACGCTGACGATAGCGATGCCGCCGGTCTGGCCGAGCAGATGCCAGCGGTAGTTTCTGCCGACAGCATCCTGCTCCAGCTTAAAACCGCGGCGTTCGAGCTGCGTGTGAATGATCTGTTCCAGCAGCTCGGTGTCTGCCTGCGGCAGGATCAGGCCGAGCGTCCGGCAAGCAGAAGCGGGCAGGCCGATGAGCAGTGGCTGGCTCACATGCCTAGCTTCGGCCGGACTCTCCACCGTTTCCGCGCTGGAGGTCGCTCGCGGCTTCCACACACGCCAGGAGGCATCAGGGGCGGGGAGGAGCAGAGTGGTGGCGGCGAGGGACATGCGTGGTGGAGGGCCTTTTAGAACGTACGTTGACGTGGGAAGTTGCGGCTTTGACTGACGAATGTCGAATGTTGGGTGGAGCGGCTGTTGTCGAGTCGTTTTTACTCCTCAATTCGCCCGAGATAGGTCACTGCTCCGGTGGTCTGATCGCGCCGGGTGACGAGGATGATCTTGGCGCGCTTGTCTCCAACCCAGCCGATGCTGGTGATGCGGCGCAGGGTGGTGTCACTGTCATTGACGATGCCGCTGACGGCGCTCAGGCGGTCCCCGCTGAGGCCGAGAATCTGATAGGCTTCGTCCGCGCGAATGCGCCGGTCGTCTTCTGTCCCCGGGATGCCATCGCCGCCGTCACGTTCGCTGATGAAGCGCTGCACATCGTTTTCTGAAGTCCCCGTGATGGCTAGCAGCACATCCTTGAAAACGGTGCGCAGGTCGATCTGGCCCTCACCGTAGATGCTGAAGTAATTCCGCCAGTCCGGCTTCTTGCGGTCCACGGCATCCATGCCGCGCACCAAAATCATTTCTTCCACCCGGATAAAGCCTTGGTTGCGCGGCGCATCGTAGATGCCCAGGCTCTTGTAATACTCGGCCTCGGCACCGTTGGCGCGCTGCGTGCTGTCATTGTCCACCCAGTCGGCCAGGGAATCGGCCGCGATGCCGGCGTCCTCGGCATTGAGCTGCCAATAGATGAAGAGATTATAGACCGCCTCGCGCAGGCGTTCATCCGTGATGTAGTTGATCGGAATGCGGGCACCTTCGTAATTGATGACCACATCGAAGCCGCTGTCAGGCCCCACCTTCTGCTTCATCACAATGTCACCCCGCCGCGTGCTGGGGTGCAGGCCGACGGCGATTCCGCTCTCCGCCAGGCTCAAGGCGCGGAAGTCATACGCCGCCTGTTTGGATTCTTCCGCGCTGTAGGTGATGTACTCCACCACTCCCATGACCGTGACGGACATCAGCAGAATGGCCCAGATCATCAGCATGAGCGCGGAGCCGCGCTCGGCAGTAGCTCGTGCGGGGTCGGAATGCTGGATGGGATGAGTTTTCATAAGCCGCCGCCTCCGCCGGGTGGAGCGCCACCACCGCCTGGAGGGCCGCCACCGAAGCCGCCTCCACCAGGCGGGCCTCCGCCAAAGCCGCCTGGAGGGCCGCCACCGGGTCCACCTCCGCCAGGACCACCCCCACCGGGACCGCCACGCCCGCCACCGGGGCCTCCTCCGCCTGGGCCGCCCCCACCGGGGCCACCACGACCGCCACCGCCGGGGCCGCCTTGGCCTCCGGCTGGCCCTCCCTGGCCACTTGTATTCTGGTTGTTGGAACTGCCGTTGTTGGTTGGAGCACGGCCCGCGACCAACGTCAGTACCGGCAGGCTAAACACCATGCGCACCGGCAGCGTACGATTCTTCATCACCAGCTGGCCTTCGATCAGGTCCGGCCACTTCGATTTGCTCCACTCTTCATACCACGTCTCCTCCTTCTCCACATAGAAACGCCATTTGAACGACACCACATCCGGCAGCAGCGGCATCCAGTAACGTCCCTGCGTGTCCGGTGCATAGATCCCCGTCGTGGACTGTTGAATGCCTGACTTCATGTCGCCGGTCTGCGGGATGAGATCCTCGCGTGAGAGGCTGAGGTAGTTCAGCGGCTTTTGGTTGTCGTCCACGACGGCGTCCGGGTAGGGGCGCAGACTCAGGATGGTGTCCTTCAGGGTGATCGGATTGTTGCCAAACGGGAAGCAGTCCGGCGAGCCGGTGATGGTCAGCTCCTGAATCACCGGTTCCGTGCTCTGCACCATTTTCAGCGAAAGCGTGGCCGTGCTCGGCAGCGTGGCAAAGGTCCGGCGGCACAGTTCGATGAAGCGGTTCATGGAATCGCTCTCACGCTGGATGTGCTCGATCTCCGAGGCTCCGCGCACCGAGCCGCGGATGATCGCAAACAGCGTCGCGGTGATCATCGAGAGGATCGTGATGCCGATCACGACCTCGATCAGAGTGAAGGCGGATCGCCGTCTATGGCTGGGCGGGCTTGTAAACATAGACGTTGAGGGTGTCCTCCTGCGGAACGCCGTCGAACGACGAGGTCGCGTGGATGGTGAGGTTGTACATGTCGCTCAAGATGCCGCCGCTGGTGGTCTTCAACGACAGGGCCTCCGTGGTGCTGGTGTAAGTGATGCCGTGAGTGGTGTCCGTGATGGTGGTGCTCATCTTGGCCAGCGGTTTGTTCCGGAGTTCTTCGAAAACATTGCGCATGCCAATGCGGATGATCTGGTCACGCTTCAGCAGATTGGCCGTCTCCAGCGCCTGGTTCAGCGCCTTCGCCAGCCCCAGCACTGCGATGGCAAAAATCGTCAGCGCCAGCACCAGCTCAAAGAGAATGTAGCCGCGCGCAACCGGACGATGGAGATTTCGTTTCATCGCAGATCGACGGTCTCCTTCACGATGTCTGCCGTCAGCGCCGCAAACTCCACGTCAAACGTCGAGGACGGACCCTCCACATGAATCTTCAGCGGTTGGCAGACGCCGCTGGGCTGGAACACCCACAGCTTCACCAGATCACCCTCGATCACGGTCGGCTCCGCATCATACCAATGCTGAATGGCATACTTCACTTCCTGCGGCAGGTCGTATTTCTCCGACCAGTGTTCGTCGAATTTGGGCGCGGGCGGTGCTAGCGGTAGTTCGGTGGTCTTGTTGGAGCCGGCACCATTGTCGATGTCGGTTTTGTCACCTTGCTCGACCGTGCTCTCCACGGCTGGCTCAGTTTCTCCAGCCAGGAGGAATTCGTTCAGTTCCGCGAGCTGCAGGTACGGATTGAAGTAGCGGGAAGCCGTGAACCCCGTGGCATGAAACGCGACCTGATAGGGCCGCTTCTCCTTCATCGCACGCATCCGCGCCTCACGTGCCAGCTTGAGCAGCGCCGTGACCGGCTCGCGTGCCAGACGTTCGTCCTGGAAGCCTTTCAGCATCGGCACCGTCGCCGCAGCCAGCACGGCCACGATGGTCAGAGCGATGACGATCTCGATTAACGTGAACGCTCGTGCTGAAGCTGCAGGCAAATGCCGAATGAAGGAACCATGACGGGTGGTGAGGGCATCACTCGCTTCATGGCTGTTCTTCGTGCTTCGGCATGCAGGTTTCATGGCTCATTTGGCCGCTGCCTTCTTCCAGTTCCCGAGGTCGTCATCCGTGCCATCGGCACCATCCGGTCCGGCGGTCCAGAGGTCGTAAGGCTTCTTCGATTTCTGGGCAGGGAAACGGTACTTGTAGGGCTGGCCCCAGGGGTCTTTCGGCAGCTCTTCCATGAAAGCGCGGTAGTTTTCAGGGATCGGTTCAATCGTTGGTTTTTCCACCAGCGCCATTAGGCCTTGTTCGGTCGTCGGCATGCGCAGGGCACGGGACTCATAGGATTGCAGCGCCAGTCCGATGGCCTGCAAATCGCTGTCCACACGGGTGTCCTTGGCGGAGTCGATCTGCCCTTTGAGCAGGTAAATCGAGCCGGAGGCCAGGATGGCGATGATGGTCAGCGTGATCACGATTTCAATGAGCGTGAAGGCGGCGGCGGGGCGTGTGTGGGAGTTCGATGTGCGGATTTTCATGACGGGACGATTGAACAGGATTGCTGGGGCTATGAACAGGAGGAAATGCGCTTGGTTTCGCCAACTTTAGCCACCGCCACGAATGCCGGTGACGCTTTGGGCGATGGCGGCGACGATGGAGTAGGCCACGGTACCGACCATCACGGCCATGAAGATGAGGATCACGGGCGTGATCATCGACGTCATGCGTTTGATACGCTTGTCGAGCTCCTTGTCATAACGAGTGGCGCATTTTTCCATCGATTTGCCGAGCTGGCCGGTCTGCTCGCCCACGGCGATCATGTCCGCCAGCAGCAGCGGAAAGCTGCCGACCTTGCGCAGCGTGTTGGACAAGGGGGCGCCTTCGGAGACCAGGGTCGTGACCTTGGCGAGCAGCGACTGGATGAAGACGTTCGAAGAAATCTTGGAAACGAGGCGGATACTGTTCAGCAGCGGCACGCCATTGGTGATCAAGTTGCCCAGCGAATGCGCGAACTGTGCGTAGAAGCGCATGCTCATGATGGGGCCGAACAGCGGGAGCTTGAGCTTGGTCTCATCCCACCACATCCGGCCTGCCGGGCTGGCGATGTAGCCGCGGAAGGTCAGCGCGACGGCGGTGATGGCAATGCCAATGGCCCACCACCACTGGCCCAAAAATTGATTAAAGCTGATGAGCAGTTGCGTGGCCGCCGGGAGTTTCTGCCCATTCTTGCCCATCAGGTCCATGATCTGCGGCACCATGAACGTCATGAACACAACCATGAGCACAATGCAGGCACCAATCAGGAATGCTGGATAGATCATGGCCTGCGTCACCTTGGCCTGCAGTTCGGCCATCACGGCCAGATTGTTGGCCAGACGGCGCAGAATGCTCGGCAGCGAGCCGCTCACCTCGCCTGCGGCGGCGAGGTTGCAGTAAAGATCGTCAAAGCTTGGCGAAGCCTTCCGGAGCGCCTTCGCCACCGACGAGCCCTCACGCAGTTCGTTGCGCATGGTGGTGGCAATAATGCGCAGCGCTCCCGACTCCTGCCGTTCCTGCATCACTCGAAACGCCTGGTCGATTTGCAGGCCCCCATCCAGCAGATCCGCGACTTCTTCCGTGAACAAGATAAGCTGGGCGCGCTTGAGCTTCACCGGCCCTCCGGCTGCCGCTGCGATTTTGGCTTTCGCCGCATCAGACTTTTCCTCCAGCGTGACCTTCACCGGCGTCAGTGCCTGCGCCTCAATCTTCCGAAACGCCTCCGCACGCGAGCCCACCGTGATGGAGCCATTGACGGTTTGGCCGGTGCTGGTGAGTGCGGTGTAGGTGAAGGCGGGCATTTTCAGGGATTAGCGATCTTTAAGCTGGCGGTGAATCCAGCGCGGATTGCGGCGACAGTCGAGAACGGCGTACACTTTCACAGTCTCGCTGCTGATTCGATAATAAAAGCCATGGGGAAAACGCCGTGCCGGGCCAGAAATGAAAACCATGACGCTTGAGATGCAACCCCGCCGCAGTCGGCCAGTTCCAGGGGCTTGATCTTCATAGAACCAGAATCCATCCAGCAAATCACGCTCGGCGCTGTCCTTAATTCTTACGACCATGAGCAATCTGGTCACGGATTCGGTCGAAGGTTTCATCTACACTGCGCCAGACAGCCTCGCCCCGCTCCTCGCGTTCCAGGCGTTCACGTAAAACATCAGCATACCAATCCGGCGAGCAGGCCTCATCGATCACGTGGGGGCTTAGATCATCCCGAAGCGTCTGGAACAGTTCCCACTTCTGCGGGCCGGTCAGACGTTCCAAAGGAATCTCAATGGGCGGATTGGCGGCGAGAGTCATGGTCAAAAAATATTCATGGGGCGGGGCTTCGCAACACTACTCAGTCGCCGCTGTCACCGTCATGACTTCCTCCAGCGTCGTCACTCCCTCAGACGCCTTGCGGAAGCCGTACTGGCGCATCGGCACCATGCCATCCTTGAGCGCCTGGGTTTTGAGTTCCATCGAGTTGGCGCGCTTGTTGATCTTGTCCTGCAAGGCTTCGGTCATGAGGCAGATCTCCATGATGGCCAGACGTCCGGTGAAGCCGGTGTTGCGGCAGGCTCGGCAGCCGACGGGCTTGAACAGCTTGTCCTTCCACTCCAGCGGGAAATTGACGGTGCGCAGGTGACTGTCTTCATAGTGAGCAGGCTGTTTGCACAATCCGCATAGCGTGCGCACCAGGCGCTGGGCCTGGAAGGCCCGCACCGACGAAGAAATCATGAACGGCTCGATGCCCATGTCGAGCAGACGTGAGATGCCGCCGACGGCGTCATTGGTATGAAGTGTAGAGAAGACCAAGTGACCGGTCAACGCACCCCGAATGGCGATCTCGACCGTCTCCTGGTCGCGCATTTCCCCGACCATGATCACATTCGGGTCGCCACGCAGAATGCTGCGCAGGCCGGCGGCGAAGGTGAGATCAATCTCCGGCTTCACCGCGATCTGGATGATGCCGTCGAGCTTGTTTTCCACCGGGTCTTCGATGGTGACGATGCGGCGCTCCTTGGTGTTGAGCTCCTTGAGGAACGTATAGAGCGTGGAGGATTTGCCTGAACCGGTGGGGCCGGTGACGAGGATGATGCCGTTCGGTGCTGCGAGCAGCTTGCGGATGGTGGCCTCAGTGGCGGGATCCAGCCCGATGGCGTTCAAGTCGAATTTTTTGCGGGTGAGCAGGCGCAGCGCGACGGATTCACCGTTCACACTCGGAATCGTCGCCACGCGCACGTCGATGGGTTCGCCATCAAGTTCGAGATTGATGCGGCCGTCCTGCGGCATGCGGCGCTCGGCAATGTCGAGGTGAGCCATGATTTTGAGGCGGGAAATGAGCGAAGCCTGCAGCAGACGCATGTTTGGGGGCACGGGGACTTCCAGCAGCTTGCCGTCCACTCGGTAACGAATGCGCAGATCGCGCTCCAGCGGCTCCATGTGAATGTCCGTGGCGCGTTCCTTGAGGGCTTCACGGAAGATTTGATTCACGAAGTTGAGCACCGTGGCTTCTTCATCCGCCTCATCGAGCACGGTGGTCTCCTGCTTCATGTCGTCGTGCTCATCGCCGCTTTCACGGCCTTCGAGCAACTCTTCGAAATTTTCAGCGCCCACGCCATAGCCCTGATGCAGGGCTTCGAGAATGCGATGGCGCGGCGCGATCTGCCAGTGGACGCGTTTGCGCAGTTCTTGGCCCACGGCTTGGCGTGCGCTGAGATCGAAGGGATTGTAGGTCAGGATCGTCGCTTCGCCGCTGGCCACCTGCAGCGGGCAGATGCGGTGGCGCAGCGCCAGCTTGGCGGGAAAGTTG
>Ga0114968_10003948_pt1 | contig 11098 bp, 9 predicted proteins | sample M_130807_EF_Meta_FD_87020 | JGI IMG/M metagenome (GOLD analysis project Ga0114968, IMG submission 87020) | Freshwater microbial communities from Lake Montjoie, Canada to study carbon cycling - M_130807_EF_MetaG | ecosystem: Environmental > Aquatic > Freshwater > Lake | place: Lake Montjoie... | reverse complement strand
CAAGAGCCCCTCAGCCCCGAAGCTCTCGGTAACAGGGGAAACGGCGTTACCCATGACGCCAGGAATCAGGCGGGTCACGGCTTCGATGATGAGACAGGCGGCCACTTCCCCGCCGGCCAGCACGACATCCCCGACAGAAATTTCATGATCGACAAGGTGCTCACGTACGCGTTGGTCGACACCTTCATACCTGCCACACAACATGCTGAAGCCACCAGAGGCCGCCAGAGTCTGAGCCATCTGCTGGTTGAACTGCTGGCCGCCAGGGCCGAGAAGCAACAACGGGCGCGGTGGCTGCGCTGCTTCTACTGCTGCGAAAATTGGTTCGGGACGCATCAGCATTCCGGCACCGCCGCCAAACGGATTGTCGTCGACTGTTCTGTGAACATCAGTGGCGAAGTCACGAATGTTGTGCGTGCGCACATCGATGGCGCCTGTTTCACGAGCACGACCTAACAGACTGTGTGTGCAGAATCCGTCGACTATGTCGGGAAAGATTGAAAAGACATCAATACGCATCTCTGTGGACGCTACCTATTCTTCGTCGTTAGATGTGTCAGATAACAGAGCTTCGCGCAGGCCTTCTGGCGGGTTAATGGTCGTGACACCATCAATACATGACTCCACGAACGGAATCGGTACAAGAACGCCTGATGCGAGCTCTAGAAGATCATGAGCCGGGTTATGAAGAACTCCAGTGCAAGTGCCCCAGGAAGTGCCAGTCATGTCAACAACGTCGGAGCCGATGAGTTGGTGAACCCATAAACCCTCAGCGCCATCAATTGGCTCTGCATAGAGATACTTGTTCGTGAGTTTTTCAACCGCATTGCGATCATCGATGCCCTCGAAGTGAACAACCCAACGATCTTGTTGTGGGCGAACTGTTGCAATGGTCAAGGTGCGTTGTGCGCCACCTTCAACAATGATGAGTTCAGAACCGACTGAACGGCGTTCTTCCAAATCAGACGTAAGAGAAAGAAAAACATCACCACGTACGCCATGGGGCTTTCCGATGCGACCGACCTCTAAAAGGCCTTCAGGCGCGGAGTTAGGGAGCAAATTGCTCAGGCGTCGACAAAGTCGACGTCGACATCAACATCGTCGTTTGTTGCCGCTGCGCGGACAACTGTGCGAATGCTCTGTGCAGTACGGCCGCGACGGCCGATAACGCGACCAAGATCGCCAGGACCAACACGAACCTCAAGGAGGATCTTGTCGCCCTTGCCAGGACCTGAAGTGACGTTCACTGCATCTGCATCATCAACAATGCTGCGCACGATATGTGCGAGCACCGCTGTTGCGATGGGAGCTTCGAGAGTGTTTGCGTCGTCGAAATCTGACACGGGATTACTTAGCTCGTGCGGCGGTGAACTGTGCCCACGCCCCACTGATTTCAAGAAGTTTGCGAACGCGCTCTGTTGGCTGTGCGCCTTCCATGAGCCACTTGACAGCTTTGTCGTTGTCGATCGTGATTGTTGATGGTTCGGTACGTGGGTTGTACTGACCGAGGATCTCGATGAAGCGGCCATCACGGGCGCGACGAGAATCGGCCGCGATAACGCGGTACTGAGGTTGTTTGGTCTTGCCAACTCGTGTTAGGCGCAATTTCACTGCCATGGTGCGATTTTCTCCTGAAAGGACCCAGTTCGGGACTAGGTAAGGCTAGCGGTGCAAAGCCCGACTCCCCAACGAAATCCCTACTTTGAAAAGGGAGGAAATTGGCCGGGGCCGCCAGCGCCTGGCATGCCTGGGAACCCGCCTGGGCCACCAGCGCCACCAAACATGTCGCCAAGCTCTCGCATAGCTTGACGGGTACTGACTTTGTTCTTTCCCTTGCCCTGCTTGCCTTGTGGCTTTGCGAGGCCGCCCATCTTCTTCATCATTTTTTGCATTTCGGTGAATTGCTTGATGAGTTTGTTGACGTCTGCAACCTGAGTACCGCTACCAGAGGCAATACGCGTGCGTCGGCTGCCATTAATAATTTCTGGCGTCCGGCGCTCGTCGGGGGTCATAGAACGAATAATTGCCTCGGTGAGTTTGACTTGATCGTCACCGATCTGGGCGTCCTTCATTTCCTTTGGCATTCCGGGAAGCATTCCCATGATTCCGGACAGCGGACCCATTTTTTTCAGTTGCTGTAACTGCTCGAGGAAATCTTCCAAGGTGAACTGACCTTCGAGCATGCGAGCTGCGGTTTCTTCTGCCTTGTCTGCTTCAAAAACTTTTTCGGCTTGCTCGATAAGTGTGAGCACGTCACCCATACCAAGAATGCGGCCAGCCATACGGTCTGGGTGGAACTGTTCAAACGCGTCAATTCGTTCGCCGGTTGCGGCAAACGCAATTGGCTTTCCGATGACAGTCTTTACTGACAGCGCAGCACCACCGCGCGCATCACCGTCAAGTTTGCTGAGAATGACTCCGTCAATAGCGAGGCGCTCATCAAATGCTTTAGCAACACTGACCGCATCTTGACCAGTCATCGCATCAACAACGAGGAACGTGTATTTCGGAATGACAGCACGAGAAATATCAGCAACTTGCTGCATCATTTCTTCATCAATTGCTAAACGGCCTGCAGTGTCGACAATGAGAATGTCTTTGCCTAGTCGGCGGGCTTCTTCAAGACCGCGACGTGCCGTGTTGACCGGGTCTCCTGGTTCTGAGAACACTGGTACGCCAACTTGGGCTCCAAGTGTGCGCAACTGATCAACAGCAGCAGGGCGTTGCAGGTCAGCACCGACAAGAAGGGGTTGGCGACCCTGTGACTTAAACCAACGTGCCAACTTTGCTGCGCTAGTGGTTTTACCTGAACCTTGCAGACCGGCCATAAGAATGACTGTGGGCGGAACACTGCTGTACGCAATCTTGAGAGTTTCTCCACCAAGCATTGCCACCAATTCGGCATTAACGATCTTGATGATTTGTTGACTTGGATCAAGCGCTTCAGAAACTGTGACGCCGATTGTTTGTTCGCGGATGCGTGCAACAACATCGCGCACTACACCTACATTGACGTCAGCTTCTAAAAGCGCAGTACGAATTTCAGCAAGGACTTCATCAACGTCAGCCTCAGTGAGACGACCTTTCCCACGAAGTCGCTTTGCTATTCCTTGTAGCCGGTCGCCTAACGAATCAAACATGCGATGCTCAGGTTATCGGCGCTATGCCACTGAAAAAGAGCGTCAGCCAATGACAACGTTTGTTACTAAACCCTTGGTGATAGTGAGATTGACCCGATTCGTCTGAAAATCTTGGGTCAACATGAAAGCCTCACCGTCACGCATTGCGACGCGAACTTGCCAACCCAATTCAGCGGCGACTTTTTGTGCCTCGGCCTCTGTCAGACCAATCAATTTCTTTGCTGCTGTGTCATTGAGCACTGCCACAGGATTAGTTGGCGTCACTGCCGGCCCTGGAACAACACCCGGTGAACCACCAGATGTGCCGTTACCTGATGTACCAGGTTCAACTGGCTTCGGCTCGGGTTCTGGGTCCCCGCCATCAGTCACTTCGCTGTCACCGTATGAGAGATATTTGTCTTCGACTGCAAGAACTGTGCCGACATCACCATCAGCATTAGTGAACGTATATGCAGGCAACAAGATGGTTGAGTTGTTGGTCAAAGTCGTTTGCAAAAGGGCTAACCGCACGCCAGTGATTGGCACAGTGATTGCAACAGGAGTCGAACTGTCGGTCGCTGGCGACGATACAGACGTATCAATAGCGAGACGCGCAGTGGGACCCATCAATCCATACTGCAATTGACTTAAACGTTTCACTGCATCCTTCGGTGCAATAAGCGGATATGGCCCTGCATTTTTCAATTCAACAAGCGGACCCGATGCATACATAATTCTTGAGTCGCTGCCGAAGGAGACATACAAAGACATATTGCTAGAAACGTCTCGCGCCATGAGAGTGCCTACGACGTCAGTTGACCAATCAGACTTTGTGGCTGTCAGTGAATACGCCTTGACGCGAAGTCCAGCATCCTTTAGTAGCTGCGTCACGCGTGCAATTGCGGTTGCTTCATCGGGAAGATTTACTGGTGGTGCCGGAACGACCACAGGCTCGCCTGCGTCAACGCACGCATTTGCTGTTGTATCTGGAGCGCATACCGGAGACGATACTGATCCACTGCTTCCAACGGACCCTGATGAATAATTCCACCATGCACTGGACACATCAACAAACAACCGCAGCCCTGCGCCCGTCTTATCGTCGAGCCCGATTGAGAAATTATTAAAGTCTTCCTTCACCACATCGCCAGGCAATCCAAGCGAGACAGCCAATTTCTTCAGCGTGGCAATATTTTCCTTGAGAGGATTCACAGACCACGCCAGTGCTGATCCACCAAGATCTGGAAATTCATTGAGTATTGAATATGAAACATCTTGCTCATACGCCAACTTTGCATCTTCTGCATTTTGCGAAGAAGATGGGTTGGCCCGATTTGAACCCGACCTGACCTGTGACGACTTCAACGACAACACGAGTGGGTCAGTTGATCCACATGCTGCGAACAAGAAACTTGACGCAGCAACAACTGCGACAGTGGAGAAAAAACGACGATGCAACATAAATACCTTTTTGTTACTCATCATTTTACAGACGATGGCGCCGCGAGCACGGCAGCACCAATGCCCCTATTCGAACAACGCCGAAACGAATTCAGAAGGGTCAAACGCAATCAAATCGACTGCAGTTTCTCCGAGACCCACCAGTTTCACCGGAATTCCAAGTTCTGTTTCAATTGCAAATACGATGCCACCCTTTGCCGAACCATCGAGTTTGGTGAGAACAATTCCGGTGACATCTGTCGCCGCAGCAAACTCACGTGCCTGAGCAAGACCGTTCTGGCCTGTCGTTGCATCAATCACCAGTAGTACTTCGTTCACGACACCTTCAGCTTTGTCGGCAACTCGTCGCACCTTCTTCAGTTCTTCCATCAGGTTTGATTTGTTCTGCAAACGACCTGCTGTATCACCAAGCACTAATTGAATTCCCTTTGCAGCTGCGCTTTGAATGCCATCAAAGATGACCGATGCTGGGTCTCCCCCCTCAGCGCCCCTCACAAATGCTGCGCCAGAGCGTTCGGCCCACACTTGTAACTGCTCGGCTGCTGCTGCTCGGAACGTGTCACCTGCTGCCATGAGAACTGTTGTGCCTTGTGCTGTCTGTGCCGTTGCAATTTTCCCGATGGTGGTTGTTTTACCGACACCGTTTACGCCTACGAATAGCCAGACGTTTGGCGAACCAACAGCATCAAGATGCAATGAACGGTCCGACGTAGCTAATTGAGCCGTCATGCCATCACGTAAAGCGGCAATCACTTCATCAGGAGATCGCAACGAACCATCTTTTACGGCAGCACGCAAAGGATCAATCAAACGTGTTGCTAATCCAATGCCAATATCCGCAAGCAACAAAGTCTCTTCAAGTTCATCCCATGTAGCGGAATCGATACCTCGTCCACGAATGGATTGAAAAGCAGAAGCGAACAAGGAACGAGTGCGCCCTGCTTTTTCACGAACGCTTGGAGCAAGAGCAACTTCCGGAGCAACAACTGCTTCAGTAACGATTACCTCAGGTGCAATAGCTGCAGCGGGTGTTTCGACCACGTCAGCCTCAATGTGAGAAGCAGGAACTGCATGGGTGCGCCTACTGCGACTGCGAAGCACAACAAGAATCGCGACACCTGTGCCGCTAGCACCAAGTGCAATGGCAATGTTTGTTGTAGCCGAGGCGAGCATAAAAGTTCCTAGCGCGTCAATGCGTCAGTGGAACGTTCAGTGATGACCTTCGAGGAGCCACCTGGCTGCATGGAAACGCCCATGAGGCAGTCGGCTGCTTCCATTGTGCGCTTCTGGTGGCTCACAATAATGAGCTGTGCATCACGACGGAACTCTGCGACGAGGCCGAGGAAACGGTGAAGGTTCACATCGTCGAGAGCTGCCTCAACTTCGTCCATTACATAGAACGGAGAAGGACGACTACGGAACACTGCAAACAAATACGCGAGAGCGGTAAGCGAACGCTCTCCACCAGACAACAAGGACAACTTCTTAAATGTCTTTCCTGGTGGCTGTGCTTCCACTTCAATACCGGTGTTCAACATGTCGTCAGGGTTCGTTAGGACCAACTTGCCCTTACCGCCTGGGAACAACAACGTAAAGAGATTCGTGAAGTTCACGCTGACATCAGCAAATGCTTCAGCAAAAACGGATTGAATTTCAACATCGACAGCAGCAATTACCTGTGCAAGTTCCCGGCGCGATGCGCGAACGTCGTTCAGTTGCTCTTCAAGGAACTGGTGACGTTCCTGCAACTCTGTGAACTCTTGTAGTGCAAGAGGATTAATTGGACCCATCAGGCGAATATCACGCTCAAGAACACGAGCGCGATCCGCATGAGTAACGCCCTCAATCACTTCTGGCATTGGAGCAGCCTCGGCTACCTCTGGTTCAACCTCAAGATCGCGACGAATCATTTCAACAGCAGCCTCTAAGCGCATGCGGGCTTCAGCTTCTTCCACATCAACCCGACGAACACGTTCACGAAGTTCTTCAAGTTGCTGTTCAGCTTCGTGACGTCCACGGCGTGCGTTATCAAGACGAGTTGCAACAGCGCGCACTTCATCACTTTGACGACGACGCATTTCGTGCAATTCAGCAAGTCGTGCTTCTGTTGAGGCCTTATGCGCTTCGACCAGGTCGGATAGACGGCCAACAGCAACGAGCGCTGCTTCAATTTTCTCACGACGCGCACCCGCTTCAAGTCGAGCAGCGGAGTCAACCTCAAGACGACGCTCGGTATCACTTGCGCGCTGCTTCAAGAATTGTTCACGTTCACGCAAACCAGCTACTCGAACATCAAGATCTTTGCGGCGAAGTACAAGGTGAGCAGACTTCGAGTCGATAGTGGCTCGCTCTTCTGTCTGCGCTTTGGCAGCTGCAACTTCGGCGGCTTCTGACTCTTCAAGACCAGGCAGAATTTCTTCAAGTTCCAAGACGCGCTGTTGATACTGCGTCAAACGCGCACGAGTTTCGTTGGTGGCATCGCGAGTGATCTGTTGCTCGGCCGCATTAGCACGACGGTCATTGATGGCAGTGGTCAACTTGTCTGACGCACTTTCCACTACGACTAATTGGCGGTCAATCTGCGATTGAAGTTGAGTGCCCTGCTGACGAGCGACAACGAGACGAGTCTTTGCAGATTCCACTTCGGCGGCAAGTCGAGCAAGATCAGCTACTGCTGATTCGGCTTCGACGCGAGTGCGATCAATAACTTCTTGTGAGCCAAGATCGTCTGCAGCACCTAGGCGCCAACCAGATGGAGACAAACGGTCACCGCGACGGGTGACGACCGTGGCAGACGATGAAGTTTCCACAACTGCAATTGCTACATCTAGATCATCTGCACAACCGATATGTGACAACAGTGAGTCAAGCAATGCACCCAACGCAGCGGGCGCGCCAGATGCAGGTCGAACATGTGAGCGAACTGACTGAACGCCAGAAGGCAATGAAGCAGATGAGTTTTGACTAATTCCGAGAGCAAGAACTGCACCATTGTGATCAACGGCCTGTAGCGCTTCAATTGCGCGGCGGGCAGATGTTGCATCAGATACCACGATTGAGGCAAGTGCTTCACCGAGCGAAGCCTTCACTGCTGCATCCCAGCCAGCATCTACATCAAGAAGATCTACTAGTGCACCAACCACGCCGGAAACATTGGCGAGGTGCTCAGCTCCGATACGAGCCCGTGATGAAGCGACAGCTTCCTCTAAGGCCTCAAGTTTTGCGGCGGCGCGTGCACTGCGACGTTCTGCTGCTGCGCGAGCTACTTGTGCTTCGTCACCTAGTAATTCAATTTGTTCGCGTGTCTCTGTGACATCAACCAACTGGGCCCGCAATGAACCAACTTCAGTTTCGGCATCGGCCAATTCTGACTGGAGACGATCAATCCCCGCAGCGACATTGGCATCGTGCGCGATTAATTGCTCGGTTCGGGCCTGCATCTTTTGTGCTTCACCAGCACCTTGTTCAACGGTGTTGCGCAATGTGCGAAGCTCGCCACGTACTTCTGCTGCAGCATTTGAAGCTTCGTTGCTCTGCACCATGTGGAAGAGACCTTGTTCGGTGCGCTCGCGCTCGAAGGTTTCCTCTTCTTCAAGCAAAGAATCATTTTCCTGCATGGCAATTGCAAGACTGCGTTCAACTTCAATTAGTTCTTCGCGCATTTGCGCTGCATCAGCCTCGAGCGCTGCCACAACATCATCTGCGATGAGTTGTCCTTGGTCGCGTTCCATAGAACGTCGACGCTCAGCAAGAACTGCAGCTAAACCACGAGCACGTTCACGCAACTGCTCAACGCGCATCAGTTCATCGTTTACGCCAGATTCGCCACGGGCAGACAATTCTGCTTCGGCTGCTAGAACCTCAGTATCAAGCGCTGCAAGTTTCTGGCGAATCTCTTTTTCACCAGAATCTCCGGCAAGTTTTTCGCCGGCAAGTGCAGTGAGTCGGGCGCGCAATGACGCAACTTCGCGACCTGACAAGAACAAACGCAGTGCTTGAAGTTCACCAACGATTTCCCCGTGGCGGCGAGCAGCTTCTGCCTGACGCTCAAGTGGACGCAGTTGGCGACGTACTTCACGGATGAGATCTTGAACTCGCAACAAGTTGACTTCAGTTGCTTCAAGACGGCGCTCGGCCTTTTCTTTGCGCTTGCGATACTTCAGAATGCCTGCGGCTTCTTCAATGATTGCCCGACGGTCTTCTGCGCGAGCGGTGAGTACTGCGTCAATTTGCCCTTGACTAATAATGACGTGCTGTTGACGCCCTACACCTGCGTCCGACAAAAGTTCTTGCACGTCAAGCAGACGACATTCAACACCATTGATGGAATATTCACTGTCGCCGTTACGAAACAAAGTTCGCGACACGCTGACTTCGGAAAAATCAAGGGGCAACAGTCCGGCAGAGTTATCAAGAGTGAGGGTTACCTCAGCACGTCCAAGCGCTGCACGCTTGTTCGTTCCGCTGAAGATGACGTCTTCCATTTTCTGGCTACGTACTGAACTTGGGGCTTGCGCACCCAACACCCATGCGATTGCGTCAACAACGTTCGACTTGCCTGACCCGTTTGGACCGACCACAACGGTGACACCCGGCTCCATCTCAAGGACGGTGGAATCAGCGAAGGACTTAAAGCCTTTGAGAGTGAGAGATTTAAGGAACACGGCGATTCCAACAGTAATAGACGGGCACCGTCTTCAGGGAATGGCGCTCTATTTCTGACAGCGAGGGCAATACGCCGTAGCCCTGCCAGCAGCCACGACTCGGACAATGTCGGCTTTTCCACAGGTGACACATCTCTTGCCATCTCTGCCATACACACGATGTTCAGCCTGAAATGAGCCCGTTTTGCCTTCGATGTCCACATACTGGGAATCATCAAGAGTGGAACCGCCGGCTGCGATTGCGTCTGTCAGAACATCAGAGATGTGTTGCGCAAGGCGACGAACCTGCGGTTTCGTTAGCGAGTCCGCGGTTCGGTTCCATCGCAATCCTGCACGATGCAAAATCTCATCGGCATAGATATTGCCAATTCCTGCGACCACGTGCTGACTGAGAAGCAGTGGTTTGATTGCTCCCCGTTTTCCCTTCAAGCGATCCGCCAGAACTGCACTGTCGAAATGCTCAGAGATGGGATCAACGCCAAGCCGAATAAGTTCTGGCATCACTTGCGCTGTGTATACCGGATCAAACACAACAACTTCGCCGAATGTACGAGGGTCGACAAACCACATTTCATCACTCATGCCGTCACGTTCAGATAATGACAACACAACATGTGTGTGTGCCGGACGCATTGTTCCGACTGGCTCCACCAGTACACGTCCACTCATACGTAGATGAATCATCATCTCTTCACCAGAATCCAGATCACACAATAAATATTTGCCACGACGACGTGCAGTTGTGATTGTCACCCCTGTTAAACCGTGGATAACAGCCTCGCGACCAACGCGGCGAACAGATCGCTCACGACCAACCTCGACTGAAATGATTTTTCGGCCAACGACTTTGGCTTCAATCCCCCGTCGAACGGTTTCAACTTCTGGCAGTTCAGGCATTGTGCTGTTCGACGAGAGCGTCGTATGCACCCACAGCGGCAATTTGTTCAGCTGCCTTCTTTGTACGCCCGATACCCGAGCCATACGCACGACCATCGACATACAGAACGGCGGTAAAAACTCGTTCATGGTCAGGACCTTCGCCCTCTACGTCATACGTAGGAATACCAATTGATAGACGCGCACACAATTCTTGAAGGCGTGTCTTTGCGTCAAACATGTCGAGATGTGGAATTGCTTCCTCCACCGAATCAGCAAGCAATCGCTTCACCATTTCATATGCGGCTGGTGCTCCTCCATCGAGATACACCGCCCCAATAAGTGCTTCCAAGGCGTCGGCAAGAATGGATGACTTGTCGCGCCCGCCTGCTGCGTCTTCACCTTTTCCAAGCAACAAGAATTCTCCGATTCCCAATTGCCTCGCAATATCAGCCAGTGCATGCATGTTGACCACACTGCGTCGCAGGTCTGTCAGCTTGCCTTCGGGCATGTCACTGAGACGATGAAACGCCACATCAGCAATAACCCACCCAAGAATGGCATCGCCAAGAAATTCGAAACGCTCATTTGTTTGCGGGTCACTATTTTCAGCCTGCCATGAACGGTGAATCAGGGCCTGGCGCAACAACGCAGGGTTCTGAAATGCATATCCGATTCGTGACGCACACTCCGAAAGAGTTGAGTTCTCCAAATCCGACATTGGCGTTAGCTATTTGCCAAGCGCGAGCACGATGTAGTTCACCGCGTCAGCAACAGTGAGAAGACCGGACAAATCATCATCTTCAAATTGAAAATTCGGAATGATGTCTGAGAATTCTTGCTCAAGTGAGTCGACAAGTTCGATAAGAGCGATGGAGTCAGCACCGAGGTCATCGGCAAGAGTCTGTGTTTCAGAGATATCAACTGCTGAAATCTCGAGAATTTCAGCCAAGTGGCGACAAACAGTGGCAAAAATTT
>Ga0114968_10003947_pt1 | contig 11099 bp, 12 predicted proteins | sample M_130807_EF_Meta_FD_87020 | JGI IMG/M metagenome (GOLD analysis project Ga0114968, IMG submission 87020) | Freshwater microbial communities from Lake Montjoie, Canada to study carbon cycling - M_130807_EF_MetaG | ecosystem: Environmental > Aquatic > Freshwater > Lake | place: Lake Montjoie... | reverse complement strand
CACAGTCTAGCCTTGCCCCATGAGCCAAAGCGAACAAAAGCTAGTTGCCGGCGTAGATTCTTCGACCCAATCTGTGAAATTGGTTATTCGAAACGCAGTTACCGGCGAGTTAGTGCGCAGTGGCCGCGCTAGTCATCCAGATGGCACCGAAGTAAATCCCACACTTTGGGCAAGTGCGCTAGACCAGGCAATTGCTGCAGCTGGAGGTATTTCAGATGTTTCAGCGATCTCAATTGGTGGCCAACAACACGGCATGGTCGCACTTGATAGTGATGGCAAAGTAATTCGTGATGCACTCTTATGGAATGACACTCGATCTGCACAAGCTGCCAAGGATTTAAACCATGAACTCGGTGGCGATGCCGAAACTGCTCGCAAAGTTGGTTCGGTACTAGTTGCTTCTTTTACCGCCAGTAAATTGCGGTGGTTAACAGATCAAGAACCGGAGAATGCCAAGCGCGTTGCTGCAGTTGCCCTCCCCCACGATTGGTTATCTTGGCAATTACAAGGCGGCAAAGATTTCGAAAAACTATTTACTGATCGCAGTGATGCTTCAGGCACTGGTTATTTTGACCCTACAACTTCGCACTACCGTTATGAAATTTTAAGCTTGGCGCTAAAGCACGATTCGGAAATTTATTTGCCTAAAATTATTGCGCCCAACGCATTTGGGGGCACGACACTTGGTGGAATTCCAATTGCAGCTGGTGCTGGCGATAACGCCGGAGCAGCCCTTGGCTTAAACGCGCAACCTGGAGATGTCATAGTTTCACTAGGCACTAGCGGCACTGCATTCTCTGTTTCTAATACGCCAACTCATGATGCTGCCGGTTTAGTAGCTGGCTTTGCTGATGCAACCGGGCGTTACTTACCTTTAGTTTGCACCCTCAATGCCGCCCGCATTCTCGATGCTGCGTGCAAGATTTTAGGTAAGAGCCATGACGAAGTAGCAGCACTTGCATTCTCAGCTAGCCCCGGTGCTAATGGCTTAACGCTGCTGCCATATTTCGAAGGCGAACGCACCCCTAATCGCCCTGATGCAACTGGCGTCTTTGCTGGCATGAATCTAGCTAACTCAAACCCAGCAGACATTGCACGCGCCATGATCGAAGGAATGCTTTGTGGTTTAGTAGATGCCGTCGGTGCACTTGTTGCACAAGGAGTCGCGGTTAATCGAATTTTATTAATTGGCGGAGCTGCGAAAAATCCAGCAGTGGCACAGATCGCTAGTTCGCTCTTTGGTCGCGAAGTCTTGATCCCACCTGCAGGTGAATATGTGGCAGACGGTGCCGCACGTCAGGCAGCTTGGGCGTTATCTGGAAATACTGATGCGCCAATCTGGAATTTTGGTGAAGTAGAAAAGGTAAGTGCTCAAGCATCACCTGGTGTGTTTGCTAAATATCAAGAGTTGCGGGATCGCACAAGCGACTGGAATTAAACGGTAACGCGTACGCCTTTACCAACGACCACAATTCCACCTGGCGATAATGTAAAACGCTCACGATCGCGATCAAGATCGACGCCAATTTGTGCACCCGGATCGACAATTACGCTCTTATCTAAGATCGCATTGCGAATTACGGCGCGATCGCCAATTCGAACACTTGGCATCAATACCGATCCATCAACGAAGGCGCCTTTTTCAACCAATACATCGTAAGAAGCAACAGTACGGTTCACGTGACCGCCAACAATGATCGAACCAGCACCAACGATGGAATCTTGCGCTAGCCCACCTTCGCTGAACTTAGCTGGCGGCAGTGAAGGTGGATTCGTAAGCAATGGCCATTCGCGGTTATAAAGATTAAAAATTGGATGAATGGAAACTAAATCCATGTGCGCGTCGTAATAAGCATCGATTGAACCTACGTCGCGCCAATAGCCTTTATCCCGTTCAGTCTCACCCGGAACTTGATTAGTGGCAAAGTCATAAACTTTTGCCACTCCATTAGCAGTCATCATCGGAATGATATTTGCGCCTAAGTCATGGCGACTTTCCAGATCTTCCGAATCAAGGATTAGCGCTTCTTCCATAACATCGCGTTTGAAAATGTAGTTTCCCATTGAAACCAAGCAAAGATCTGGGTGACCTGGCATGGCAGGTGGATCACTCGGCTTCTCGTGGAAAGCTTTAATGGTTACGCCATCTTCGGCTAATTCGATAACACCAAAGTCATGCGCTTCAGAGCGCTTCATGCGAATCGCCGCAACTGTTACGCCAGCGTCAGTACTCAAATGGAAATCAAACATTTGGCTGGAGTCCATGCGATAAACGTGATCAGCACCGAATACCACAATATGTTTTGGGTTTTCGTCGTGGATCAAATTGAAGTTCTGCAGAATCGCATCAGCGCTGCCGGTATACCAACGTGGACCCAAACGTTGCTGCGCCGGAACTGGCGTTACATAGTTACCTAGCAAAGTAGACATACGCCAAGTTGTAGTTATGTGGCGATCGAGTGAGTGCGACTTATATTGTGTTAATACCGCAATCTTGCGCATCTCAGCATTTACTAAATTGGAAAGAACGAAATCTACGAGGCGATATGAACCACCAAATGGAACCGCGGGCTTTGCTCGATCCGCTGTCAGTGGCATTAAACGCTTGCCTTCGCCGCCTGCAAGGACGATACCGAGTGGTTGTTCAAAGCGTGCCATGACCTAACGATACCCTTGCCAAGTGAAAACGACCAGAGTTGGACTTGTAACTAAAGAGTGGCCACCACAGGTTTATGGTGGTGCTGGCGTTCATGCTGTTCAGTTAACCGAAGCACTTCGCAACCTCGATGACGTTTCAGTAGATGTTCATTGTTTTGGTGGTGCTCGCACTGATGGTGCTTTTGGTTATTCAACGCCAGCCTCATTTGAAAGCGCTAACCCTGCTGTTCAAGCAATTGCAACAGACTTAGACATTGCCAATAACCTACAAAACGTTAATGTAATTCACAGTCACACTTGGTATGCCAACATGGCTGGTCACTTTGGTTCATTGCTCCATGGTGTCCCCCATGTAATTACTGCTCACTCGCTCGAACCGCTTCGCCCCTGGAAAGCTGATCAACTAGGCGGCGGCTATCAAATTTCATCATGGGCTGAAAAGAGTGCTTACGAATCAGCCGATGCCATCATTGCCGTTAGCGATGGCATGCGCGCCGATGTTCTAGCTGCTTATCCAAACGTTGATCCAACCAAAGTGGTCACGATTCGAAATGGCGTTGATGTCGATCGCTTTAAACCAACTGCCGACCCATCGCTGTTAAATGAACTAGGCATAACTGGCCGATATGCAATATTTGTCGGCCGCATTACTCGCCAAAAAGGATTAGCGCATTTATTGCGAGCTTGGCAAAACGTGCCGGCCGAATATGGCTTAGTCCTTGCAGCAGGCAGCCCTGATGAAGAAACGATTGGTAACGAAGTAAAAGCGCTAATTGAAGAACTGCAGAAAACTCGGCCAAATGTAATTTGGATTCCCGATATGTTGCCCCACGAAAAACTCTGCGCACTTTTAACTTCGGCCGATCTATTTATTTGTCCTTCTATCTATGAGCCACTGGGCATTGTTAATCTCGAAGCCATGGCCTGCGAAACTGCAGTATTGGCAACGCGAGTAGGCGGAATTCCCGAAGTTGTTGCCGATGGCAGCACGGGCAAACTTGTAAATTACTCTGGCGATGGCGCAACACTTGAAAGTGATCTAACAAGTGCGATTATCGAATTAATGAAAGAACCTGCGCTTTTAAAGCAATATGGTGAGGCAGGTCGCAAGCGGGCAGCCGCCGAATTCGGCTGGCCAGCAGTTGCTCGCGCTACCCTTGCGCTCTATCAATCGCTGATCAAGTAGCTTTGATTAACTAAAGGAAACCATGTCCCGTCGCGCGTATTTTCACTTCGCTGTATCAGGTCTCTTTTGGGGCATTCCTTATCTTCTAATGAAGGTAGCGGTTCGTGATTTCCCGCCTGCAGTAATCGTTTGTGGTCGAGTACTTATTGGCGCCGCAATTCTGATTCCAATAGCAATTCACCAAAAAGTTTTGATGGATGCCGTACGTGGTTGGCGCTATGTTCTGCCTTACGCGATATTTGAAATGATGATTCCTTGGATTCTAATTACTAATGCTGAAAAGAAGATTTCTTCAGGTTTAGCTGGATTACTAATTGCTACGGTCCCTATTTGGGCAACCATCTTTGCTTCATTAAATGGTGATAAGACGGTCTGGCATAGCAAGCGACTCGTTGGGATTACCGTTGGCTTCGTGGGCTTAGTTGGTCTGGTCGGATATGAGAGTATTTTTGGAAGTTCGGATCCAATTTCAATTGGCATGATGTTATTAGCTGCGATTAGTTATTCGTATGCAGTCAATATGATCTCGCAAAAATTACCTGATGTTTCTGGAATAGCTATCAACTGTTTAGCCATGGTCTTTACCTCTATCGCTTATGCCCCTTTAATGATTGTGCAATTTCCTGAAGCCAGCACCATCTCTAAGGAATCTGCAGCATCACTCTTAGCCCTCGGTGTATTTTGCACAGCGCTATCCTTTATCTCATTCTTCATTGTGTTAAAGGAAATTGGGCCAGCCAGGGCTTCAATCGGAACTTACGTGAATACCGCAGTTGCTGTGGTCTTAGGCGTACTTATTCTTTCTGAACCACTAACTCTCGGAATCATTATCGGCTTGCCGTTAGTAATGATCGGCTCGTTTTTAGCTAGCCGTAAGCCCTCGATAACTGCTTAGTTAAATTACTTCGAAATTGGAATTACGATTTCGTTGTATTGCAAGAAACCTGGCTTAAATGGCGGGTCAAACCGACTAATCCTTGTTTCAGCAGAAAGATTTACTTTCTCTCTTATAGCTGCAGCGCGAAGCTTAGCTTCAGCCTTCTTGGAAAGTTCGGCTGAGGCTCTACCTCGAAATGAATATGCGACGCAGATTTCTGAAACCAGGTCTCGGAGAATTACTTTTGAATCATTTGGCTTCGGCATATTCTCAAATTTACTTCCGGCCGGCATCACAAATGAGACATACCAAGAATCGGAGTCATCTGGGGTTTGTGCCGCAATTACTGGGGCGGTCATTGAGATTTTTTCGGAAGCCTTATTCCCAGCAGATATGTAACCAAATAGTGGAGAAAACGCCCTACTTGTTGCACTCGAATAATCGCCAGATACCTTTACTTCAGCAATAACGCAGGGTTCATACTCGCGAATTTCAAAATCATTAAAAGTTTCGAGAACTCGAAATTCCTGGCGCTTTGTCATGTCTAAAGAGTACTCAAATCAGACGACTTCTAGTTTTCGGCAAAGCCCAATTTATCGAGTAGCTTTGAATCGCGCTGCCATTCTTTTGAAACCTTGATATGTAGACCAAGGAAGATGCGAGCCTCTAGTTCGCGCTCAATATCAGCTCGAGCACGCATGCCAATATCTTTTAATTGTGAGCCTTGATGGCCGAGCAAGATGGCACGTTGTGAATCGCGTTCGACGTGAATTGTCGCATGGATATCAAAAAATGGCCGGCTGCCGGTTTTTTCGCGCTCTGACATTTCATCAATAGTTACCACGATTGAGTGCGGAAGTTCTTGACGGGCATCACGAAGAGCCGCCTCGCGAATCAACTCGCAGATCAACTGTTCTACGCTTTGATCGCTGCGCATGTTGGTTGGATAAAACTCTGGGCCTGGCTTCAACTGTTGGCCAATCAGCTTTTTCAATAAATTAATTTGTTCATGAGTCGCAGCAGATACTGGCACGATTTCATCCCAAGTAAAACCCTTAGCAATCGCCATAATGCTGGCTAAACGAGTAGCAAGATTGGCCTTACTAATTAAATCTGTCTTGGTAACCAGGGCAATCTTTTTGCTGCGCGGGTGCTTTGCAATTTCATCAATAATGTATTGATCACCGGCACCTGATTCTTCATCGGCTGGCAAACAAATAATGATTACATCAACTGAATCAAGGCTCTCTTCGACAACGGCATTTAAGCGCTTGCCCAGCAAAGTCTTGGGCTTATGCACGCCGGGGGTATCAACCAAAATCGCTTGGAAATCTGGTTCATTAACTATGCCGCGGATTGCGTGACGAGTGGTGTTTGGATGTGGTGAAGTAATTACTACTTTGCTGCCAACGAGTGCGTTAACCAGAGTTGATTTTCCGGTATTTGGGCGGCCAACAATGGCGACGAAGCCCGATCGGAATTCATTCTCTGTACTCATTGGCTAATCATCTCATTACATTGGTGCGAGAAATTCCACCGCATCTGCAACTGAAGTCACGATTTCGGCAGCTCGTTCACCAATTAAGCGATGACAACCTTCGCTAACTGGTGATGTTATTGGCCCTGGAATCGCCATCACTGGGCGCATTAATTCCGCCGCATCGCGCGCAGTACGCAATGAGCCACTTCGAAATGCCGCTTCGACAACTAGCGTTGCATTTGAAAGGGCTGCGATTAACCGATTGCGAGTTAGAAAACGTGATGGAATCGCTGGCGTTCCAGGCGTGACTTCACTAACTAAGCAACCAAGTTCGGCAATTTCGGCAAATAGCCGAGCATTTCCAGCTGGATAATTTATGTCGATACCAGCTGCAATTACTGCCACTGTCACACCTTCAGCTATCAGTGCTCCTTTATGTGAAGCGGCATCTATTCCATAAGCACCACCACTGATAATTGCCCAATCGCGATCAACAAAGCCAGCCGCAAAATCCTGCGCAATGCGAACCCCATATTGAGTTGGGTTTCGAGTTCCGACAATGGCTAACGAATTGCCGGTTAGAAGTTTTGGGTCACCTTTAACAACTAATGCGATGGGCGGTGCTGCTAATTCATTTACCGATTGTGGCCACGTTGAATCTTGCGGGGTTAAGAAGGTAGCACCTGCTTGTGAGATCGATTGCAACAGTTCATCTGGGCTACTCAATTTCAATTTCTCGATAGTTCGAGCATACTTGATTGGGTCATATCCAGAGTTAAGCGCTCGATCTAGCACGTAACTAGCGCCATTATTGAATATCTCGCGCGACCAAAAAGTTGATCCGCCTTCAACTGCTGCAAACAACCTGGCTCGGGCAATTAGTTCACTCATAGCTCTACCCCATCGCGCAATGAATAAGCCTGTTTTACATCGGTCAAAGTTGCAATTTCGTGACGATGTAAATCAGCCAATGTCCAGGCAGTTCGAATCACTTTATGTAGGCCCCGCGCTGTAATAGTTTCACGATCAAGTTCATCATGCAAGAAATTCATGGCTGCTCTTTCTGGTTGGTAAGTGGTGCGTAGGGCACGTGCAGGAATCTGACTATTTAGTTTCCAACTTTCATTGGCAAAGCGCTTTGCCGCGATACTTCGTGCAGCAATGACCCGATTTCGAATAGCGGCACTGGATTCGCCTAACTCGTTTTGGGCCATCTCGATACGGCTCACTGGATCAACAATTACCCGTAGATCAATGCGATCAAGTAACGGTCCAGATAGTTTTCCTAAGTAACGTCGCACTTGTTGCGAAGTGCATGTGCAGTTGCGCCCCCGACCCGAGAACTTTCCACACGGACAAGGATTAGCTGCTAGAACCAGTAAGAATTGCGCCGGAAATGTTAAGTTGCCAATACTGCGAGCAATCGTGATTTCACCTGATTCCAAAGGCTGGCGTAGTGAATCCAAGATGCCAGGGCCACATTCGGGTGCTTCGTCAATAAAAAGCACTCCGTTGTGGGCAAGTGAACACGCGCCAGGTCTGATTACGTGCGCACCACCGCCGACCATTGCTACTCGAGTTGTTGTGTGATGTGGTGCAACAAATGGCGCCAATAAAGATTGCGGTGCGCGATTTCCTAACGTGCCCGCAATTGAATGCACTGCAGTAACTTCGAGAGCTTGGGCAATAGATAATTTTGGCAAAATTGTGGGTAACCGTTGCGCGATCATGGTTTTTCCAGCACCCGGTGGCCCAATTAAAAGTAAGTGATGCCCACCTGTTGCTGCGATCTCGGCGGCTAATCGGGCACGTGGCTGACCTGCGACATCAGCAAAATCCAATAAGCCTTCATCGCTTTCACATTGCAAATCAAGTGGTGCGGCTTCAGCCCGCTCGCCGGTTCGTAACCAGCGCAGAACTTCAGCCAAAGTTTGCATTGGGATTATTTCAAGATCGACCATTAACTTTGCTTCAGCCAGATTTGCCGCTGGCACTACTGCTCTAGTGATGCCAGCCTTTGCTGCTGCTAACAGAGCCGGAAGCGCGCCACGTACGCTGCGCACTTTTCCATCGAGTGAGAGTTCACCTAAGAAAACAGTGTCTTCGCAATTTGGCAAAGTTTGATTAGCAATTAGCAACGCAACGGCAATTGCTAAATCAAAACTTGGCCCACTTTTTGGCAACCAGGCAGGTGAAAGCGAAACCGTAACTTTGCGATTTGGCCAAAGTTCGTGGCTGTTGGTCAACGCAGATCTAACTCGATCGCGTGATTCCGAAAGTGCCGCATCTGGTAAACCCAACAGGGTGTAGGCGGGCAACCCATCGGCGATATCAACTTCGACCGTGACTAAGTTTCCGGCTAAACCTTGCAGCCCGACCCCAAAAGTCATTCCCAAAGTCATAGAACGTTTGCCCGTAATTCAATCGTGTGAAAACCATCGCTTGAAATCAAAACTGCGATTGCATCAATCTGGTAATCACATCCCAGCGCACCATTAGTGGCTAGCCAAGCCAGCGCCAAACGCTGAATCCGGTGCGCTTTCGCGCTATCTATAGCTTCAAGTGGATGACCGAATGCTGACGAAGAGCGGGTCTTAACTTCGACCATATGAATTAACCCGCTGCGATCTAAGGTAACTAAATCAAGTTCACCTTCGCGGATTCGCCAGTTGCGAGCCAATATTTCATCGCCACGTTTGAGCAGATATTGCGCAGCAATTTCTTCACCAGCCGCACCTGTACTGATGTTTGGACTTTTCTTCTTTACTGTTCTCATAACGCCAGAGGCTATGGAGCGACCCTGACTGATTTAGCTTTCGTTTAGCGCCTTGTGGCCTAGAAGAAGCTGTGGTTACTTAAGCAGCGCTGCCACATTTGCAAAAGAACGTCGATGTTCTATACACGGACCATTTGCGCTTAACAATTGGCTATGGCTGGCAGTGATATAGCCCTTATGTCCGGCAAAACCATATGCCGGATATTTCTCATCAAGTTTGCGCATGATGCGATCTCGATAAACCTTGGCCAGAATTGAAGCCGCGCTAATTGTGTGAACAACTTGATCGCCTTTCCAAACCGCTAAGTTCGGCAATCCCAAACCCGCAATTGCATATCCATCAGTTAATACATAAGCAGGCACAACTTTTAGCGCTTGAACTGCTCTGCGCATGCCATCGAGATTTGCCGCATGCACGCCACGTGAATCTACTTCGGCTGCTGGAATTTCAATGATGCTGTAAGCAAGCGAATGTTCAATTACTAAATCAAAGAGTGCTTCGCGTTTATTCTCTTTTATTTCTTTAGAATCACGCACTGGAGCTAAATCAGGATGAAATGGATCTTTAAGAATTACAGCTGCAACAACTAGCGGACCAGCACATGCGCCGCGCCCTGCTTCATCAACACCGGCGATCGGTGAAATGCCAGCTTCAATTAGTAGCTGTTCAATCACCTTCATTTTTACTACTTTGTTTTTGTTTTTTCTACTGGTTGATTTAACGCATCAACATTTGATACCAGCGAAATATTCTTGATTGGCCAAATAACTGCAAGTACCCGACCAGTAACCTTGTTAAGTGGCACAAAACCCTTATTTATATCATCTTGGTGAAAGCGTGAATCAGCACTAGCGCCACGATGATCACCCATCACCCAAAGTTTTCCATTAGGAACAGTGACATCAAAGTTCATATCACTTGGCACATTTCCTTTAAAGATGTAAGGCTCAACCATCTCTTGGCCGTTAACCGTAATTTTGCCAGTTGTAGTGCAACAAATTACGCGATCGCCTGCAACGCCAACCACACGCTTAACTAAGTACTGTTTAGCTGGGTTTGGTAAGACACCAACTGCAACCAGGGCGGCCTTGGCTTTAGCGATTACAAACGGTGCAGATTCAACATCGGCAGCTGGTAACCAATTATCTGGGTCACGGAAAACAACCACATCGCCGCGCTTTATATCGTTTGAGATAAATGGCAGTCGATTAACTGCAACGCGATCATCGATCTGAAGGGTGTTCTCCATCGAACCTGACGGAATAAAGAAAAACTGAACTACAAAAGTCTTAATAAAAAGTGATACGACGAGAGCAACAACAATTAGTACTGGAAATTCTTGTAAGAAAGACCGCTTGCGTCTCATCTGCGCAAACCGCTATTAACTTTAAAAGTTATTCGGCTGGCTTAGGTTCGGTTTCAACAACTTCGGTTTCGACCACTGCTTCTGTAGTCACAACTTCAGCTGGAACCTCGGACACAGCAACCTCTGCTACTGGCTCGGACACAACCACAGCTTCTGTTGTAACTTCTGCTTCAACCACAGCTTCAACTGCTGCTTCGGTTTCAACCACAGCTTCTGGAGTCGCAACTTCTGCTGGAACCTCGGACACCGCAATCTCTGCAATTGGTTCGGACACAGCCACTGGTTCTGGAATCACAACAGGTTCTGGAGTCGACAGAATTCCATCGCCGTAACCTTCAACGCCATCGCGCTTTTCGCGAATCTTGGCAGCCTTACCGCGTAGATCGCGCAAGTAATAAAGCTTGGCGCGACGTACATCGCCCTTCTTTACTAGTTCGATCTTTTCAATAACTGGAGTGTGTACTGGGAAAGTACGCTCGACACCAACGCCGTAAGAAACCTTGCGGATGGTGAAAGTTTCGCGAACGCCATCGCCTTGGCGACGGATTACGATTCCCTGGAAAACCTGAAGACGGCTCTTGTTGCCTTCGATAACGCGAACAGAAATCTTGAGCTCATCGCCGGCACGGAATTGCGGGATGTCTTTGCGCAGGGATGCTGCATCAACGGCGTCAAGAATGTTCATTTTCGTCCTCTTTATCTAGATCTAGTCGCGGCTTAAATAACCACGGCAGACTGCGTATCTTGCCACAGGT
>Ga0114968_10003945_pt1 | contig 11102 bp, 13 predicted proteins | sample M_130807_EF_Meta_FD_87020 | JGI IMG/M metagenome (GOLD analysis project Ga0114968, IMG submission 87020) | Freshwater microbial communities from Lake Montjoie, Canada to study carbon cycling - M_130807_EF_MetaG | ecosystem: Environmental > Aquatic > Freshwater > Lake | place: Lake Montjoie... | reverse complement strand
TGAACAAATATATAAATATTTATAATCTATTGCTATTTAATATCGATCCATCTATTGTACCTGCAACATTAACAACTGTTCCTATTGTACCCGCTGCAACAACGCCACCTATTCTACCTACCGCAACAACAACTGCACCTATTCTACCTACTAGAACTACGACAGACGTTCCAGTGATATCAAGATCCATGGAAATATCTCCAACAACTACACAAATTATTCCACGGACATCGAGATCCATGGAAATATCTCAAACAAATACACAAGATATTCGACCGATATCAAAATCAATGGAAATATCGCCTGATATACCTAGAAGAACAGTTGGAGGCAGTAGTTCAATAAAAAAAATATTGAAAAAATATAATTAATAATATTCATCGTCTTCGTCGATTTCTTCATAATCATCATAATCATTTACATAATATTCATCTTCATAATATTCATTGTCATAATCGTCATCAATAATAACATTATTTCTTTCTTCTTCTTCCTCTAAATAATATTTTTTATCTAATTCATCATAATCAATAACTGGTTTTGGTGGATTAGGAGTAGTAATAAATCTGTAATGTTCTCTTACATCATCATCATCATCATCGTCATCGTCATCGAACTCAATAATTGTTTTATTTTCTTTTGGTAGAAAAGGTTTTGCTAAATAATCATCTTTGTAATTATTTAAATAATAGTAATAATAATCATATTTATTTGCATGTTTATTATTAACATAATTATTAATGAGAAATTTCATTCGATGATTTAAAATATTATCTTTTAAATCTTTTTGTGTTAATATGAATGAAGAATAACAATCGAAATAATCAGAAATATCATTATTTTTAATAGTATATAAATAACGAAAGAAATCGAAAAGCATTTTTAATTATATTAAAATAAATATATAAATTTAAATCATTTTTTTAATTATTCCATTGATAATTTCTTGTGTTTTTTCGATATCAACGTCTTTACTATGCTTATAATAGATATAAACGTTGTTATTCTTAATAATTAATGATATTCTATTATTAATTTTAAATTCTTGTATTTTATATTCAACTTTATTATCTATATCATTCGTACATGCAAATGAATGCGTTTGCATTTTCATTTCATTAAATGATAATCCATAAAAATTATCATCTGTAATCATTGCATTTTCTAATTTTCTTAAATATACGAATTGACTATCATTACTAAGATCATAAATATATGATAAATTATTTCTATTATAATAAACTAATGTTGTTTCTTTTGTTGTTTTAAATTTAGTTCTAATTTTATTCAATAAACCATCATTAATATAAATATCTATTTTACTTAAAACGGAATTATCTACGTTGGATTTTAATTTATTCATTAAATATATTTCAATCACATTCGTATTTTCCGTTAAAAGTTTGGAAATATCTATCATTTAATAATTGAAAGATAATTAATATTATCATTTTTTATTTTTATATAAATATATATAAATGTCTAAATTAGATATTAAAATCATATTAGATGATTATATTGATATGATTTATATATATGAAGTAATTTGCAATGAAACATATAATTATTATTATAATTTAAAATTTTTATTCGAATTCCCCATCATATTCATCAATGTCTTTATGACAATCATTAATTCAACAATTACAGATATTTATATAATTAAGAATTCTAATATTTTTTTAAATGTTATGACGATGTTATTAGTATCTTTAAGTAATTATTTAAAAATTAATGAAAAATGTGAAATATTAAAGTTAAATAGAGATAAATTTATTAAACTTTATAATCTTATTGAAAAGAGCAAATATACCGATGATATTACTGTTGATTTTATAGATAATGTAATAAATAATTATGATAATATCATTGATAATATTGGTTTCACATTTCCAACTTTCATATTAAAAAAGATTAGAGAACGTTATGCACAAAAGAAAACATTGCCTTTATTTATAAATGGCATTAAAAAGATAGATAAATATCGTCATGAAAATGGAATAATAACACCATTAATCGCGCCAATGGATGACAATAATAATAATTTAATTCCAATAAAAATTGAGTTATAAATATAAATTAATAATATATAATAGGAAATAAGTATGTACGAGGATTTATTTATTGATGACAAATATTTAAAATTAAAAGCGAAAGAGATTGTTGCAATACTTATAAATATGGATAAATATTATCATGAAGACGGTAATCCGGTAATTCCTGATAGTCATTATGATTTATTGAAAGATCATTTACGAAAAATATCGCCAAAAAATGCATATTTTAAGCAAGTAGGCTTTAAACCTCAAGATAATATGAAAGTGAAATTACCATATTATTTAGGTAGTCAAGATAAAATTAAATATGAAGATGTTAAAGAATTGAATAAATGGTTCTCGAAATATAATAAACCAAAAGAATATTGTATTTCTGAAAAATTAGATGGCATTTCATGTTTAATTGTCAACAATTCTAAAGGTGAATGTAAAATTTATACAAGAGGCGATGGATATAATGGAACCGATATATCTCATATCCGAAACTATTTACCATCCATTCCAAGTAAAATACCGAAAGAATTGGCAGTAAGAGGCGAATTAGTATTATCTAAGAAAAATTGGGAAAAAATTAAAGATAAAGGTGTTAATCCTCGCAATCTTGTCGCTGGTATTATCAATAGAAAAACGATTGACAAAAAAATATTATCGTTAATCGATTTCGTCGCATATGAACTTTTAAGTGAAGAAATGAGTGCTCATAGTTCGCGGAAATTTATTGAAAATCTAGGTTTTAAAATAGTTCAACATGATCTCATTAAAAATACCCTCACAAATGACGAATTACTCGATTATCTAAAACTCTTTAAATCCAAAAGTAATTATGAAATAGATGGTATCGTTATAACACATAATAAATATTATAAATTAAAAGAAGGTAAAAATCCAGAATATTCATTTGCCTTTAAATCGAATTTACTTTTAGAAGAGGCAGAAGTTATTGTAAATGATGTTGAATGGAATATATCAAAAGATAAATATTTAAAGCCGATTGTTAAATTCACTCAAGTAAATATTAATGGTGTTTCAATAAAACAAGCAACTGGTTTCAATGCAGATTTCATTGTTAAAAATAAGATCGGTGTCGGTTCAATCATTAAAATCCAACGATCTGGTGATGTTATACCACATATTATTGCTGTTTTAAAACCATCTGATAATAATGAACCATTGATGCCAAAAATGCCGTATAAATGGAATAAAACGAAAATAGATATTATTGTCGATAGTGATGAAAAAAATAGAGAGCAGGATATTAAAGCATTCACTTTCTTTATGAAATCATTGCAAATCAAAGGCGTAAGTGAAGGAATTATTGCGAAATTATATGATAATTCCTATGATACCATTAAAAAAATTATTAATATTAAAAAAGAAGATCTACTTAATATCAATGGATTTAAAGACAAAAGTGCAGATAATATAATAAATGCTCTAAGTGTTATTAAAACAAAACAATGTATCGATATAATGATTGCCTCCAATATAATTGGTAGAGGTTTAGGCGAAAGAAAGTTATTACCAATTTTAGATAAATATCCATTCATATGCAATGATAAAACAAAGGCATTAAAATTAACGGTAGATGATATTAAAACCGTAGATGGTATTGGTGATGTATTAGCAATTCAATTCATAGAAAATTTACAGAATTTTTACGATTTTTATGAAGAAATTGGAATGAAAATGAAAGTGAATAAAGATACTGTAAAGAAACAAAAAGTAAATATCAATAAGAATTTCGAAAATAAACATTTCTGTTTTAGTGGATTTAGAAATAAAACGTTCGAAGATTATATTAAAACGAATAATGGTTTTGTCGATGACACCATTAAATCAACTACAAATTATCTTATTGTCAAAGATAAAACAAAAATAACGAATAAAATTAAAACTGCCATCGAAAAAGGAATTATATTATTATCTATGGAAGAATTCGAAGCACTTATGGTCTAATTATAATATTTATTATAAATATATGAGCTGTTTCATTATTTTACCTAATCAACTTTTCGAAAATGTTGATTTATTAAAAGGATTTAAGGACATTTTTTTAATAGAAGAACCGCATTATTTTTCTGGTGATATAAAACCGAATAAAATAAAAATCGCATATATGCGTGCGTGTATGTTATTTTATTACGATTATTTAAAAGAAAATGGAATTAATGTAATTTATAAATCATATGATAATAATTATAATTTTCTAAAAAAATTTAGTAAAATAGTTTTATATGAAATAACTGATCATAAATTAAAAGCCAAATATAAATCATTGGGTTTAAATATCAATGAAATGGAAACTCCTATGTTTTTAATGAAATTGACGGATCTAAATGCGTACAATAGAGATAATCCAACACATGCAAGTTTTTATACAATGACAAAAGAAAAATTGGGGATACTTAAAGATGTTAAAAATCAAGATGTTTATAATAGAAAAAATCCTAAAATTAATGTTAGTGTTGATGATACTATTAATTATATTTTTGCAGATACTATAAATTATTATAAAAATGGAATTGCTTATGCAAATGATAGTATTCTTTTTAAAGATCATATCGGATTTGCAACATTAGAAACATTAAAAATATATCCAATTACTTTTCGAGATGCATATAAAGCTTTTCAATATTTTCTTACAAATAATTTTATAAATTTTGGTAATTTTGAAGATGTTATTCAAGAAACGAATCCATTTATATATCATGCAATCATTAGCCCAATGCTTAATATTGGACTATTAAATCCTATGAAATTATTAAAAATCCTTGAAAGTTATAAACATAAAATCAATCTAAGTTCGTATGAAGGTTTCGTAAGACAAATCATAGGTTGGCGTGAATATATGCGATATTTATATTTATATAAATATGATATTTTAATTACTAGTAATAAGCATAAAAATTATAAAAAACTTAATCGAAGTTGGTATACCGCAACTACTGGCATTTTAATAATAGATAGTGAAATAAAAAAAGCAATCAAATATGGTTATGCACATCATATTGTTAGATTAATGGTTTTTTTAAATTTCCTTATATTAAATGAAATTAATCCAGATGATATTTATAAATGGTTTATGGAAGTCATAAGTATTGACGCATATGATTGGGTTATGGTGCCGAATATTTATAGTATGGGTGGTTTCAGTTCGATTGGTATGAAAAGACCCTATTTATCATCATCGAATTATATACTCAAGATGTCGAATTATAAAAAGAATGGATCATGGAATTTATTATGGGACGATAAATTTCGATCTTTCGTAAAATCTAGAAATATTAATTTTTATCTAAGAAGTATTAAATAAAATGTAAAGATTTAATATTATAAAAATAAAAAAATGATAATCAATATTTAATTATTATCGCCAATGACCAGCTTAGCAGAGTTGAACAAAATGAATGAGACGCGCAATTATCTTATTGATATCCGCAATAATTATAAAACTTATACATTATATCAGATCGTTAATAAGATCGACGACCGTTATGATGATATTCAAAAACTTGCAAATAGGAATATAATGATTTCTGAAAAATTCAATGAAGCGTATTCCATCGCCTATAATGAATTGATTTATGGATCAGACCATTATGATTATATGTATGTTATGGGCACATTTATGGCAATCATCACAACTATCATCGACTATAATGATTTTTAATTTTTGTAATACAAAAAAAGACCAAAAATTGATCTTTTTTGTTGATATTCTATTTTACATCAACCTGTCCAAACGCATCTCCCAAGAAACAATGACATCTTCAACATACATATGCGGAAAATCGAAATCGTCGCCCATTTCATTCGAATAATCCACAGTTTGCTTGCTGGAAACACCGAAAATCTCCTCGTCATCATACAAATCTCCGTTTCCTGAAATATGCATTTGTGCAAATAATTGTTCTTAAATGAATTTCATTTTTTTTAAATAATTGTTTCAAAATAATACATTTTTATATATTATAAATGAATTATTTAAATTTTTTGTATGCGAGTATATTATTCTTTATTTTGGATTTCATTTGGATATATTCCAATCTCGATTTTTATCTCAATTTAGTCTTGAAAATACAAAATGAACCATTTGTGATAAAAATACCTACAGTGATTATTGCATATATATTTATAATGACCACTTTATATTTTTGTATAAGATTTATAGAACTTGAGGTTAAAAATAAAGATTATCTTAAAATCTTTCTATATAGCGCATTGTTTGGTTTAAGTGTATATGGTGTATTTAGTTTTACAACATGTGCAATGTTTAAAAATTATAGTTATTATAATGCTATACTCGATTCGATATGGGCAGTGGTATTATATTCTACATCAAGCTTATTATATTTTTATTTATAGATAACATATTTTTACAATCATTCCATCCATAATTAAATAATTTATTGGACATTTTTTTATCTAAATATAAATAATCATTATAATTAAATGTGCGATTTGCCATGTTTCTTTTTATATTTATAGAGTTTTCACAATCGAAATGATGTATATTTTTAAATATTCCGCCATCTATATAATTCGCATTTTTATATTTCTTCGCAAATGTTTTGCCACATATGAAAGGAATATAGGAACTACAACTACAAAAATCTAATAATTCTTCTAAATTTGCAAATTTATCTATTTTTTCATTTTTAATTTTTAATTTTTCTATTTTCGATACAACAATTGATATCGGAACATTTTCTATATCAATATTATTATATTCTTTCATAATATTCGTTTTCACTATATTTTGAAATTCTTCTAAATTTTTATGGAATTTTACGACATAATTATCGTTTCCGATTATCTTATTCCAAATATAATCATGATCTGATAAATCTTTTTCTAAATAATAAATAACAGACGCATAAGAACCGCCTGATATTCCTGTGAGATGATAATGATTTATTGACAAATTTTTCTTTATATATCCTAATGCACCAATACTATATGGTATCAATAATCCTGTCGTATCTACATTTATATTTATTAAACAAAATGATTGAATAATCAACGTATTTAATAATATTATTAAATATAAAAAATTCATTTCATACTACTATAGATTGCGAAATCATTTTTATTACATTCAATGCTTGTTCCTTGACAATATTATCTTCTTCTTCCGTATTTCCGTAAATAATCTGTTCACTAATTTCATTATATACTTGTGTAAATTGAATATAAACATTTGCATTCACATGTGGATGTATTTCTGTGATCAATGGATATAAATGATATTTAACTCCAATTAGTGTATAATTGTCATATCGATTGATAATATTATTCAATTTTGCGTTGACTGCTTTCGAAGACATGAAATTAAATTTTAATTTAATAAATCATTTTTTCTATTTATTCGTTAAAAAAAATAAAATTTATATAAATCCTATCCATTCCTCTATTATCTTATCATCATACCCTCGTTCTCGCAATTCATTCATGACTAATTGTTTGTGTTTTTCTATTGTATAATCGTTCCTTAAATCCAATTCATTTTTAATGAGAATTATAATATTGCCGATTTGTTGATTATCACTAATTTTTATTTCAACTAAATCATTGAAACCATTCAAGGAATTCAATAATCTCGTTAAACGACCCGTGAAACATTTACATTCGGCTTCTAAAATTTCATTATTTAAAATCTTTTTAATTTCATCTTTATTTTTATTTTCTTCTATAAGTTCCCATACATACAATAATAGTTCTTTGAAAGTAATAAATAGGACACTATGATAATCTGGATTATTGGAATATTCGATTAATAGTTCTTTTGTTTTGGATGTTAAAATATCATCTGCAAGTATCTCATTTATAATAAGAGCTTCGGTTGTTTTCAATGGATTAGTCATAATTCTAGAAATACTTGTCATAATTGATTGTTGAATAGAATGATTATGAATATTTTGCCCATCATTATAAAGTTCAAGTTCTATTGTATTCATGCGCTTATTTAAAAATCGCACGACTTGTAGAGGAATAAATTCAATTTGATTGTTTTGATATATGAATAAATTAAGCTTAATACAATTGATTATACCGATAGGAATAGATTTAAGTTTATTGTGATCGATATAAAATTCAACTAACTCAATACTATTTTTTATTTCTGTTGGTATTTCACAGATTTGATTTTTGGAAAATTTAATACTTTTTATGTGTGGCAAACTGAAGATTTCGTTCGGTATTTTTTTAATTTTATTATTTGAAAAATCTACGTATTTTAATTTTAGTGAATTTAATATTTCATCGGGAACAATTTCAATTTTATTATTTGATAAATTTAAATATTCTAAATTCAATAATTGAATATTTAATTTTTGAATACAATTAAAATCTAAATATAGAATAGTTAAATTTGTTAATTTACTAATTTCATCACTTATTTTACTGATTTTATTATTTGATAAATATAATTTCTTTAGATTTGTTAATTTTCCAACTTCTTTTGGTAATTCCTTTATAGAATTATCATTCAACGTCAATTCTTCTAAATTAGTTAAATTTTCAATTTTATTTGGTATTTCTTTTATCTCATTCTCAGATAAATACAATAACGTTAATTGTGTTAAATTGAATACATATTCTGGGATTTTTCCACTAAAACTATCCGATAAGTATAATCTGTTATCCATTTATAAAATTAATGAAAAACAAAAATCAATTTTTTAAATATATTCTATCCATTCGTGTATAATGTTATCATCATACCCTCGTTCCCTCAATTCATCCATGACTAGTTGTTTATGTTTTTCTATTGTATAATCATTCTTTAATTCCAATTCATTTTTCATGAGTACGATGATATTACCTATTTGTTGATTATCGCTGATTTTTATTTCGATTAAATCATTGAAACCATTCAATGAATTTAATAATCTTGTTAAACGACCTGTAAAACATTTGCATTCAGCATCTAAAATTTCATTATTTAAAATATTTTTAATTTCATCTTTATTTTTATTTTCTTGAATAAGTTCCCATACATATAATAACAGTTCTTTGAAAGTAATAAACAGGACACTATGATAATCTGAATTATTGGAATATTCGATTAATAGTTCTTTTGTTTTGGATGTTAAAATATCATCTGTAAGTATTTCATTCATAATAAGAGTTTCGTTTGTTTTCAGTGGATTGATCATAATTTTAGAAATACTTGTATTTATAGATTGTTGAATAGAATGATTATGAATATTTTGTCCATCATTATAAACTTGGATCTCGAAGGTATTTGCAAGTCTGTTTAAAAATCTTACAATCTGAGGTGGAACATATTCAATTTCGTTGTTATCATATGTAAATATATGTAAATTATTACAATTAATTATACTAATTGGAATAGATTTAAGTTTATTATTATTTAAAAAGCAATATTCTAAAAGATGCAGATTTCCAATTCCATCTGGTATTTCGCGAATATTGTTATTAGAAAAATAAATGCCCACAATATTCATTAAAGTAAATAATTCATGTGGTATAATTTTAATTTTATTATTTGTTAAATCAATATCTCTTAAATTTTTAAAATATTTAATGTTTAAAGGTATAGTATTAATTGATAAATTTAAATTAGTTAAATTAGTTAAATTAAATATACTACGATAACTAGTTTCGTCATTAATTATATTTTGAGATAAATATAATGTTTTTAAATTTCCCAAATGTTCAATTTCTTCAGGAACTTCTTTTATATTATTGTCTGATAATAATAAGATAGTTAATTCTTGCAAATTTTTAATATCTTTTGAAATATTTGATAATTTATTTTTAGTTATATCTAAACAATTTAATTTAGTTAATTTACAAATTGCTGTTGGGAATTCTTTAATATTATTACAATCCATGACTAATGTTTCCAGATTAATTAATAGACATATATCGTCCGTAATATTTTCAATATTATTAAAAGATAAATATAGGGAATTCAATCTTGTTAATAAACCAATATTTTTTGGTAATTTAATTAAGTTAAAACCATTTAAATGTAAATGTTCTGATGCTAATATTTCACTGTCGGTATTATCTTTTTCCAATCGCATGATTTTATTATAATCGCTGCGACTAAAGCTATCCATAATATTAAAAGCAGTATAAATAAGACAAAAATCATTTTTTATATAAATTCAATCCATTCTTCAATTGTTTTATCATCATATCCACGTTCCCGCAATTCATCCACAACTAGTTGTTTATGTTTTTCTATTGTATAATCATTCTTTAATTCCAATTCATTTTTCACGAGTACGATGATATTACCGATTTGTTGATTATCACTAATTTTTATTTCGATTAAATCATTGAAACCATTCAAGGAATTTAATAATCTTGTTAAGCGACCTGTAAAACATTTGCATTCGGCATCTAAGATTTCATTATTTAAAATCTTTTTAATTTCGTCTCTATTTTTATTTTCTTGAATAAGTTCCCATACATATAATAACAGTTCTTTGAAAGTAATAAACAGGACACTATGATGATCTGGATCATTGGAATATTCGATTAATAGTTCTTTTGTTTTTGATGTTAAAATATCATCTGTAAGTATTTCATTCATAATAAGAGCTTCGTTTGTTTTCAATGGATTGATCATAATTTTAGAAATACTTGTGATAATCGATTGTTGAATAGAATGATTATGAATATTTTGTTTATCATTATAAACTTCAATTTCCAATGTATTCACAAGTCTATTTAGAAATCTTATGATTTGTGGAGCAATATATTCGATTTCATTGTTTTGATATGAAAATATATGCAGATTGAGACAATTAATTATGCTAATAGGAATAGATTTTATATTGTTATTATTTAGAAAACAATATTCTAAAAGACCTAGATTTTTAATTTCATCCGGTATTTTGCGAATTTTATTATTGGAAAAATAAAGACCGACCATATTTGTTAATTGAAATAATTCATCTGGTAATATTTCAATTTTATTATTTGATAAATCTATATCTCTTAAATAAATAAGATATTTGATATTTAAAGGTATTATATCTATGGATAAATATAAATTTGTTAGATTTG
>Ga0114968_10003943_pt1 | contig 11105 bp, 11 predicted proteins | sample M_130807_EF_Meta_FD_87020 | JGI IMG/M metagenome (GOLD analysis project Ga0114968, IMG submission 87020) | Freshwater microbial communities from Lake Montjoie, Canada to study carbon cycling - M_130807_EF_MetaG | ecosystem: Environmental > Aquatic > Freshwater > Lake | place: Lake Montjoie... | reverse complement strand
TTGTTTAATCTCTCCATTCTCAAATTTCAATGCCAAATGAGAAACAATACCATCTACATAATCTGCGTTTTCAATGTAAATCGTCAACGTATCATCATTGTCAATCGAATTGATAAGTTTAAACAAATGAAACATATTCACACCAATAATAATTTTATCTTTTTTGCATTCATAAAATTCAAAATTTTGTGCCTCTAAATGCAAATGTGCTAAAATAGTATGCGACTTATCCATATTAATGATTTTTATTCCATCCGGTTCAAATGTTATATTTGTTTCTAATAAAATATCTTTTAATGCAGTCATTAATGTTCTAAAAGGCGCAATTTGTACAGTTTGAATTGTTAAAACATTGTCATCGGTAATATTATTTATTTTTTTATAAGATTTATCTACAAAGTTTGTCATTATACTTATTTTTTATTTAAATCTTTAAATACTTATGGAATCTAATTATTTTATTTTATTTTGAACGAATTTGTTATTAATATTAATTTATACAATTAAGATACACAACAATGTAATGAACAAGAACAAATTGAAATGTATACGTAATTACCATATGTATCCGGATCAATGGTTGTATTTACTTTATTGTCGCTTAAATTATCACTTCCTGTTTCAATCTTTTTTACAATTTCATCCACTTTTACTTCTACATTATCTACATCTAACTTGTCCATATTATAAAATAAAGACATAATAATTTAAAAACTATTTAAATGAATATATAAGTTATAAATGTTACGTCAACAAATAAAGGATAAATGTATTGAAACAATTCAAGAATTATTAGAAAATTATAAAACAAATGATTACATATTACAAAGAATAAACAATCATATAGTGAATTATTTACCCAAAACAATTGCAAATGAAAACAAGAATTATATACAAAGAATCAATCGTAATACTTATTTATCAAATGAACAACAAAAATATATTCAGATATTTTTAAGTAAGAATCAATATTATTTTTTACAACATAACAATTTTTTTTATGAATACAATGGTCAAACATATTTAATAGTAAAAGAGGATGATATTATTCACAAACTTCTCTCTACTATCTCTAAAGATAGAATATTGATGCAATGGAAATATAAAACGAAAATTAATATTATTAAATTAATTAAAGAGAGAAATTTGTTTAGTTCTATTCCTGAAACAAACACTATTCAACACATTTTAAATAATTTATATCCATCCATTTTCCATACTAAAAATACTGCAAAATATTTTCTTACTATGATAGGTGATAATATTCTTAAAAAAAAATCTCAATTGATTTTTCTCGTAACTACCAAAACAAAACAATTATTAAATGAATTAGATGATATTGCAGTTGCCACAATCGGACACACAACTATAACACACAATTTTATGACGAAATATCATGAAAATCATTCTTATGAAAATTGTAGATTAATAAAGATCAATGAAACATATTCGAATGAGTTGTGGAGAGAAATATTGAAAAAGATAGGATTAGATTTATTATGTGTTGCCGCACATTATTCGAATCGTTTTGAAAATTCAGATAATTTTATTTATACAAAATTAGATGAAGAATTAAAATTACATTCTTATTATTTGAAAGACAATACACAACAATACATTGTAGATACTTTTTGCAATGATTATATCGTTGAAAAAAATGCTTTTTCTATGGAATGGAGAGATTTACATTTTGTTTGGAAACAATTTCTCTCTAAATGTAATTTACCAAACATAATTTATTCGAATTCTTTAAAACAAATGTTAAAAGAGAAATATAATTACGATGAAGAAAAAGATGTGTTCCTTTCTATAACAAGTGCATATATTCCTATTCAACAAGATTTTATTAAATTTTGGAAAAATACGATTTTAGAAACAAAAATAGAAACAAATGTAAATGGAACAAATGAAAAAATATCTTCTGGAGAAATAGATCTGGAAGTGGACGAATTATGTTCATTGTTTAAATTATGGACAAAAAAAACAAAAGAAACGTTATTAACGAATGGAAATATTAGTGAAGAAAATGTAGTAAATATTATTAAACATTTTTTTCCAAATGTAGAAGTTGTAGAGGATAAATACGTTTTAAATGTAAAATGTTCTTTATGGGTGAAAGAACACGATATAGAAAATTCAATCATAATGATAAAAGATGAAATTATAAAGAAAAAGAATGATGTTGTTATGATTTCATTTGATGATTTGTATAAATATTATAATAAATATTGTTCTATACATTCTATAAAATTAATTGTAAGCAAAAAATATTTTGAAAAATACATAAATAAACGATTTGCAGATTACATTATGTATGAATCATTTATCGATAAGATCAATTTTTTAGAAAATAATTCTATATAATTTATTATTCTTTTTGTTCTTTTCATTTAAAAATGTTAAGTAATTCATTTTTTTAAGCTTTCAAAAAAAAAATTGACAAAAATAAATAAATACAAATGAAACGTAATATATATAAGAGTTGTCCTAAAGGTTACAATAACAATAATCAAAAGCAAGTAATTGTGTTTCGCACGAAAAGAAATATTCAAAAACCGCAAATATGTCAAGAAATCCTCAATTTCACAATATTGCTGCCGATGTTTTCCCAAAATTCAATGTCTATGGGTGTATTCTCGAGAAGTATAAGTTGTGCGAGAGGAGTATGATTGAAGATTACGTGAAATCTCACTCAACCAAATTCGAAGCTGGGGATATTTTATTTGTAGGGAGTTCATATTATGGTCGTTTTTATTCAGACGGATTTATGTTAGTTGGGGAAGAAGGTAAACTATTTGATAGATCATCAGATTGTGCTGTTTGTTTGCCTTTGATGTACAAAGACTACTTGCCTAAAAACTTATCCTATAAACAAATGTTCGATACATTCGCTAAGGATGTTGATACGAATGCTGATTTTGCAGATGATTTTTATTATGAATATGATTTTGCTATGAATTTCTTTGGAATCGAAGAAGGAGAAAAACCAGATGATGTTTATTCAGACTACGAATCAGCAGGTATGCTTTAAAAAATTATAAAAATTATAAAACATAAAAAACATAAAAAAATTATAAAACATAAAAAAGTTATAAAAAATATACAACATAAAAAAATTATAAAAAATAAAACATAAAAAATTATAAAAATAAAAAAATTATAAAAAATTATAATTTTTTTAATGAATTATTATTTCAGATTATCTCATTTCATTTATTATATATTCGCTAAAGTATATACATTGTATTTACTAATAACTTTTTAACTTGTAGCATTACCTGCAACAAATTGAAGGTTTACGCCACTTGTTCCTACACCTTTGCCGTTATAATATGATGGATTAAGTGCTTGTGCTCCACCACGATGACGACGGGTTCCACCTTTTCCATGATGATTCTGGTGAGATGCATGAGAATGAGAACCATTATTACCACCTTTTAATGAAACTGTGCTAGGAGTAAGCATTGAACTACCTCCACCACGTTTTTTACTACCTTTCTTCATACTTAGTTTAACATACCCAAATTTACCCTTCTTTGTCCCATAACCTGCTTTTATTAAACGCTTTTCTTTTTTAGCGGTTAAATATTTTGCTTTGGAAACAATACGTCCAGCTTTGTTTTGAAAAAGGTCAGTCTTACAAAGTCCGCCTGAAGTCTTATAAGCAGTTCCATGCCACACTTGTGCACGAGTACCGATTAACATTTCATAACTACGACCACTTACAATATATTTACCGTTACTACTTTTTGTAAAACGCGTCATTATAAAATTAAGAGAGAAAATTATTTTCTTCTAAATAAAAGGATAAAATAAATAATTATAAAAATATAAATAATTATTTTATAAATGTTTATTAAATAATTAAAATTTGTTTAATGGCGGTGACCCATAACCACCAGGCATACCTTCTACTCTACCAAAATAATTGAGTTGCAGAGGTTTATTTAAATAAGAATCTCCATATTGTAATTTTCCACCCGAATATGTATTTACTGTACGAGATATTCTTACTCGTGTGGGTTCTTGTATAGAAGAATTTTGCGTGCCAACTTTGGTTTTATTATAACGTTCTGGAATACATTCACAATTGGTAGAACCAAATACTGAACCAGTATTTGTATTCAAATTATTATATAATGTGTTATAATGTATCATTCTTTTTGCACGTGATTTACTACCTGGCGCAAAAGAAGTCATTTATTGTTTATTTATATTATTTTATTTGTATTCTTTCTAAAAAATGTATAATATTTCTAAAAATAAAATTGAAATTGTTTAAATACATAAATACAAAGATAAATAAGAATAGAATGACAACCACTCAAGTAAACTTAGCAACAAAATACCAAAAGAAGACGGATATTGAACATATCTTGTCTAACCCTGACACCTACATTGGTGCAGTGGAAGAAGTAGACTCAGATATGTGGATATTAAATGAAACAGGTGATAAAATTATAGAGAAAAATATGAAATATGTACCTGGCTTATTTAAACTATTTGATGAAGGAATCGTAAATTGTCGTGATCATGTTGTAAGAATGATACAAGCCATTGCAAATGGACAAAAGGATTGTTTGCCTGTTATGAATATTGAAATAACAATACAAGAGGATGGTACAATTATCATGATGAATGATGGTAATGGGATTGACGTAGCAGAACATCCAGAACATAAAATATGGATTCCAGAAATGATTTTTGGACAACTTAGAACATCAACAAATTATGATAAAAGTGAAAAAAAAATTGTAGGTGGAAAGAACGGATTTGGATTCAAATTAGTATTGATTTGGTCAACATATGGTTCTGTAGAAACAGTGGATCATGTTCGTGGTTTGAGATACAAGCAAGAATTTAAAAACAATTTGGAAGAGATCTGTAAACCAACTATTACTAAATGTAAGACAAAACCATATACGAAGATTACGTTTAAACCAGATTATGCAAGGCTTGGAATTGATGGTTTAACAAGTGATATGATTTCTCTATTAAAAAAACGTGTATATGATATTGCAGCAATAACAGATAAAAATATCAAGGTAAAATACAATGCAAATTTGATTCCTGTGAAAAATTTTCAACAATATATTGACATGTACATTGGCGACAAGAGTCAAAATGTCCGCGTTTATGAAGAAAATGGAGAAAGATGGGAGTATGCAGTTGCACTTACTCCTACAAATGAATTTGTTCAAATCTCTTTTGTAAATGGTATTTATACTTCCAAAGGGGGTAAACATGTAGAATATATTTTGAATCAAATTACTCGTAAGTTAGTGGAATTTATTGAAAAAAAGAAAAAAGTCAAGGTAAATCCAAACACAATAAAAGAACAATTGATTTTGTTTTTACGTTGTGATATTGAAAATCCTGCATTTGATAGTCAAACCAAAGATTTTATGAATACACCATCTTCTAAATTTGGTTCTAAATGTGATGTAAGCGATAAATGTATTGAAAAAATTGCAAAAATGGGTGTCATGGATGCCGCATTGCAATTGACGGAAGTAAAAGAAAACAAAGCTGCTAAAAAGACAGATGGAACCAAAAGTAAATCAGTACGTGGAATCCCTAAATTGACAGATGCAAATTGGGCAGGAACCGAAAAATCAAAAGATTGTATCATCATCTTTTGTGAAGGTGATTCAGCAAAAGCAGGTATTATTTCTGGTTTATCTTCTGAAGATCGTAATATAATTGGGGTATACCCGATGAAAGGTAAAATATTAAATGTACGCGGAGAAACAGTGAAAAAGATCTCTGAAAACAAAGAAATTGCAGAGATAAAAAAAATATTAGGGTTAGAGACTGGAAAACAATATGCTACATTAGAAGAAGTAAACAAACACTTACGATATGGAAAAGTGCTATTTATGACAGACCAGGATTTAGATGGAAGTCATATTAAAGGATTAGGTATTAATTTGTTTCAATCTGAATGGTCGTCACTAACCGAAATTCCTGGATTTATTGGATTTATGAATACACCTATTTTGAAAGCAAAAAAAGGGGAAAAAGAATTGAATTTTTACAATGATGGGGAATACGAAGAATGGAAAAAAGTAAACGACTCTAAAGGTTGGAAAATAAAATATTACAAAGGTTTAGGTACGAGTACAGGCAAAGAATTTCGTGAATATTTTGAAAAAAAGAAAATGGTTGGGTTTGCATTTAACGAAGAAAAAAGCACCGATGCAATTGATTTGGTATTTAACAAGAAACGTGCAGATGATAGAAAAACATGGTTAGAAAATTATGATAGAGAATCGTATCTGGACACAAGTAAAGAAATTGTTTCGTATGAAGAATTTATTGATCGTGAATTTATACATTTTTCCAAATACGATTGCGATCGAAGTATTCCAAATTTAATGGATGGGTTAAAAATTAGTTTAAGAAAAATATTGTATTCTGCATTCAAAAAGAACCTAACTACAGAAATTAAAGTTGCACAATTTAGTGGATATGTATCGGAACATTCTGGGTACCATCATGGTGAAGCAAGCTTAAATGCGGCGATTGTTGGAATGGCTCAAAATTTTGTTGGATCAAACAATATCAATTTGTTTCTACCCAATGGACAGTTTGGTACTAGATTACAAGGCGGAAAAGACAGTGCATCGGAAAGATATATTTTTACACAATTAAATAAAATTACAAGAACACTCTTTCCACAATCGGATGACGCAATCTTAAAATATGTGGATGATGACGGTTTGTTAGTTGAACCAATTTATTATGCACCAATTATTCCAATGGTTCTTGTAAATGGTTCAAAAGGTATTGGTACAGGGTTTAGTACAGATATTATGTGCTATAACCCATTAGATATTATTGAGTATTTGAAATGTAAATTAACAGATACGCAAAATCTCAATGATACGGCTGCGTCTATACATGTAAGTGAATTTATCCCTTACTATGAAGGGTTCAAAGGAACTATTGTGAAATTAAGTAATGGCAAGTTTTTGATAAAAGGAACATATGAAAAATTAGGACAAGATAAGATTCGCATTACAGAACTACCCATTGGATACTGGACGGAAAATTTCAAAGAATTATTGGAAGAGTTAATTGAACCTAGTCAAGGGAAAGATGGAAAAAAAGTATCCCCAGCCATTAAAGATTATGATGATATGAGTAAAGACACAAATGTCGATTTTGTTATTACTTTTGCAAAAGGAATGTTGGATACATTAGAGGCAGAGAAATTTGAGAATGATTGTAATGGTGTTTATAAACTGTTAAAATTATCTACTACAAATACCAATACCAATATGCATTTATTTAATGCAGAAGATAAATTAAAAAAATACGAAAAAGTAGAGGAAATCATAGACGATTACTATGTCACTAGGTTGGAAATGTACGGAACAAGAAAACAACATATGATTCAAGATATTGAAAAGGAACTTGTTTTGCTTACAAATAAAGCAAAATATATCACTGAAGTATTGGAAGGAACAATTGATTTACGAAAAAAGAAAAAAGAACAAGTTGTGCAATTATTGAAAGATAAAATGTATGATATTGTGGAAAATGATGATGATTACAAGTATTTAACAAAAATGCCAATGGACAGTGTTACTGAAGAAAATGTGGAGAAATTGTACAAAGAGCAAGGGAATAAACAAAATGAATTAACTAAAATCCAAACAACTACTGTTTGTGAAATGTGGCGAAGTGAGTTAGATATTTTGAAAGAACAGTATCTAGAATATAAAGAAGAGAGAGAACGTTTAATGAGTGGAGAAGAAACAAAAACAAAAAAGAAAGTTGTTAAGACTTCAAATGTCAAAATTATGAAAAAATCAGAAATGAAAACGAAATTGACAGTTGTTGATGAAATATAAAAATAAATACAAAAAATACAAAAAATACAAAAAAATATTGATAATTTATATATATGAATTATCAATTAGATTCAGATAATGTTTATTCAAATCAAGGACAAATGTCACCAAACGCAGCAATTCAAAACCCACCACAAAATACGAATCAACCTTCCAACCAAAATACGAATCAACAAACAAATCAATCACCAACCTTTAGACAAGCAATCAATACTTTTTTAAATTCCAAAACTGGAACGATCCTTACAGCAGCAATTGGTTTATGCATTGGGTTTGCATTTAAAGACTTAATAAATGGTGTAGTTACAAATATTATTCAACCACTTATTTTCAAAATAATTGTTAAATTAGATACAAATAATTATTTTAATTTACAACAGATATTAACAGATAATAATAATATATTAGATTTTACTAAATTTGCATGTACATTTATTACATTTATTTTGATTATATTAACTCTTTATTATGTAAATAAATACATTTCTGTTTTAGCTTAATGTCCATTAATCTTTAATATTATTATTTAAAATTTCAGTTATTTTTGTTTCATCATAATGATCCAAACAACCAATAAAATCAAACATTTGTTTTAAATATGTTCGATCAAACATCTTTTCGAATGTCATCATGCAACAATAACTCTTATTTTCTAGATAAAAATTATACAATTCTTTATTTGTGTTTTGAATAAATAAAAGTGCATTTTTATCTTCTTTAAACCATCCACTACGACTTTGTTGTATTATATCTTCGCGAATGTGAATAATTACTTTTGTTTGTGGAAACAATTCCTTAAATTCCCGAATGTATTTTATATTACCATTATCATACCGTATTTCTTTAAATCCCCATACGTTTGTATAAGGGGTGTCTTTGAACATTGCAATAATCATTTCTCTTATTTTTTGTCTTATTTCATAAATATTATAAGAATTATACCATGAAGGTTTAATGTTTTTTTTAAGAATGTAATCATACGTAAATGGCGTAGTTCTACCATGTATATTCTTTGATGTAGCAGATTTAATTTTTCTGTAAAATTCTAAAAGACTATTTATAGCTGCTCCATTTTCACCACAAATATTACTATTTGGAATTGTATTTAGTAAACGAAGTAAACTAGTTGATCCTGAACGTCCTGTTGCACAAATTAATACAATTTTGTCTTCTTCAAAATCTGTGGGTTTATCTATTTCTTTCTTTTCTTCCATTTCTATTTATAAAATATTAGACAATAAGTATTTAATTATTTTTATAAGTAAAATGTATTAATTTATAAAAATGCGATTTATTTATAAAATTAGTAAGATTTAAGAAATTGTGAAAACAATTTTAGCATGTTATGAACAACTAATTTTGGATCACTAAATATACTAATGTGAATTGTATGCGAATGAATAATTCGGGACGTGTTTTGATCATATTTTTTGAAAAGATATGCAATATTTTTATTTTCATTACAAGTGTTTTTATAATCTTTTAAAACTAAATGTATATGGTTATTGTAATCACATATTTGTTTTAAAGATAAATAATAATCATTTATATAGCGAGTTGTTTTATCTTTTTCAACACATCCATGTGTTTGTTTTTTCCATTCATTAAGAAGCTCTTTTACAATTTTTTGTTTTTTATACAATAATGATTTCTTACATGTTTTCTTTTTATTATTTTTACTTTTTGTAGTCTTTTTATTATGGTTACTCTTTTTATTCGTTTTACTCTTATTTTTATTTTTATATATTTTATGTGTTTTATTTCTCATAAAATATAGCAATAATACTTTATTTACAAAAATAGAATTGATTCATCATTCATCTTAAAACCATTTTTTAAATTCTAATTGACGGTCTGTGTTGTCTGCCATTACTGGATGTGCAATCGGTACAACCAATGTACTTGCATCATCTAAATATTTCATATATCCTTGTGCCTCGCTATAAACTTGCTTAATACAATAATCCAAAACTATGTTGTTTAATTCTGCAATTTGTTGTGCTACATATTGCGTTTGGTTGACAGAATGTTGTAAAAAAACACTTCTCATAATTATTTTTAAAGAATCGCAATCTTGTTCTCCAACTAAATATTGACTATTTGATCTTTTATATACACCTGCTCTTATTCCATTTTGTATTATTTTGATATTCGCTTGAGAGAAAAATGTTTGTGATAAAGAAGTTTCATCCCAAAGACCTTCGGTTGCATTTCTAAATGTAACACATTGGTTTGCAGGTATTTTATCATATAGTTCAAATAAAGAAGAAGTATTTGGGGTTTTTATATCTACACGTCCATTATTTGCTTTATTCATTTATATTATTGAAATAGAAAAATTATATATAATATTTTATATAATGGAAGGATTTCAAAAAATTGTTTTACTTGGAGCGATTATTCTTTTAATTGTTGCTTTAGTAATAATAGGCATAGCCTTAGCAAATAGTACAAATCAAGTATGGCCGCCTATGACTCCTGCATGTCCAGACTATTGGACAATTGATGGTTCTGGAAATAATACAACTTGTACAAATGTTAAAAATTTAGGAACATGTCCTGCTACTGCAGGTACTGCAAATTTAGTTATGAATTTTAATAATGCACCATATGTAGGTGCAAATGGAGCATGTGCAAAATATCAATGGGCAAATAAATGTAATGTTTCATGGGATGGAGTAAATTATGGTGTAAATAGTCCATGTCAACAACCTTCTACATAATCCAGTGTAATATTTTTATTCATTAATCAAAAAAAACTATATAAAAACTTGGTTTATGTAAAAACCAACATAAAAAGAATATTGTTAAACATATAAGATGGATGAATTAAATATAAATAAACTATTAAATAGAGAAGAAAATTATTCTATAATAAAAAACACCCTTTCATCTTTTGAAAAAAATAAAAATGATGTTTTTTCAAAAAAAGGAATTTATGTCTATGGTAATCCAGGTTCTGGCAAAACTACGTTTGTAAACAATATCTTGAAAGATTTAAATTATGATATAGTAAAATATGATGCATGTGATAATCGTACTACTTCTGTAGTAGAAGACATTTCACGTCATAACATGTCTGATAAAAATATTATGAGTATTTTTCATAAAAATGTGAAAAAAATTGCAATTATTATGGATGAAATAGATGGTATGAATAATGGTGACAAAGGAGGTATAAATACACTAATCAAACTAATAAGAACAAAAAAAACAAAAAAACAAAACATAGAAGAAATAACAAAG
>Ga0114968_10003942_pt1 | contig 11108 bp, 30 predicted proteins | sample M_130807_EF_Meta_FD_87020 | JGI IMG/M metagenome (GOLD analysis project Ga0114968, IMG submission 87020) | Freshwater microbial communities from Lake Montjoie, Canada to study carbon cycling - M_130807_EF_MetaG | ecosystem: Environmental > Aquatic > Freshwater > Lake | place: Lake Montjoie... | reverse complement strand
TTGGATTGTCAAGAGATTCTTTTATCTCTGGACTTGGTTTGTGTCTTTGTTTTCAGTTAAGAGAGAGTATCAGGAAGCTAAGGAAGAGTCAAGGGATTATTCAGAAATCTTCATCGTTTCCGAAATATCCATAAGATTCATCTGTACCCCAACCTGCACTTGCCATGCCAGAGTCGAAGTCACCATCCATTGAATCATCGTAGTTGTCTCCACCGGGATCGGCACCATCGTCGGTAAAGGTATCACCTTGAGTGTCACCATGGGAGTTATCGTAATCATTCTCCCAGCCTTCATACTCAGAGATCTCGTTGTTCATGCTCTTACCTTACCTTACCTTTTGTTGGTTGGATTGTCAAAGGATTAAATCAGAGAAGTTCTTTTATCGCTCTGTTTCAAGTGTGGGGCTAAGGGTTCCATGCATTCCGTTTTGGCCACACTGACTGCACTGACGATAAGCAAAACTGCGGCCAGAGTGATAGAACACCTCACCACCGCATTCCTTGTGGTTTCCGATCATGCGAGGTGCAGTGAGTGACGCCTTGATTTGATTCAATCGGCTCTTCATATTCTTACCTTACTTGATTCTGCTTGAAGAGTCAAAGGATTAAAATTGGTATGTTTGCGGCATTGTTTTTGCATTGGCAACAAACACCGAAAGCCCTTGGTCGTTTCAATATGTTTAAATTGATTGACTTCAGGCTGGAGTTATGTTATTCTAACTGATTCAAGGCATTGAAAACTTTTCTTGTCTGCCGTCATGCATATCTAGCATACAGCGCCGTTCATTCTTAGGCAGAGTCAATTAGCTTTCACTGGATATATAGTGTTCGCAGAATTAATTTTCTTTTGCGATCGGAATAATAAGCGTTTATACCATGCGCTTCCCGGTTTTTCCATTAATTAATTTTTTGCTTTACACTATTAGCTTACTTGTTAAGATTGATGGTGCGGAGATCAATGGGATTGGATCTATTGGCATGATCCATGCAGTACTGCCGACACTTGCGGCAACTAACTGCTGATTCTCTCGTGCGATGTAGTTCTCCGCAAGCACACTCCCAAGGATATCCTTGGTTGATTGCATCAATCTGATACTGCCTGAGGTTTGCTTCCATGTTCTTACCTTACCCTTTGTTGGTTGAGAAGTCAAAGGATTAATTTTAAGGTGTTTGCCGCAAAACTTGGTATGCTACTTGCGGAAAATCTCTCCCCCAAAGAGACCCTCGGATTCCATGCGTGAATAAAAGCCACCATCCTTCAAGGGCCAACGGTCATAAGATCCGAAATTGGTTTCTGCATTGGGCTTGACAAGCACAGTGGTTGCTCCCCTGCTGCGGGAGAAGCCAATTACTTCACCTCTACCATTGGAACCATGGCGAGTAAAGAATCCAACGGTATCCCCAATCGAAACCTTGAAGCCATCAGAGAACTGAACCATGATGTTTCCCTCTCGCTTTCTTCAATCACTCTACCAGAAGTAGATCTAAGAGTCAAGAATAAAACGATCAATACTTCTGAGGATCTGGATCATCTTCAAAGAGTGGATTTTGCTCAAGCCACTTGGCATGATCCTTGTCTTCTTGCTGAAGCCGCAGGAAGTATTCCTCTTCTTCTGCCGTTGTGGTATTGCTCATCTCTTCCATGTCCTTGTTATAGGTTATTCTGGTGAGATAGTCAACGGATTAATTTTAAGGTGTTTGCCGCAAAACTTGGTTTGACCTTTGCATCAAGCTCTATAAGCCTCTTTAAAGGCTTCCTGCATCCCATGCCACTATCAGGCACGATCGGATCTAGGAAGCCTTTAAATGGCTTCTGGAAGCCTTACAGGCTATGGTTCAAGCTCCACCCAGAAGTAAGGAATGAAAGGCCAGTCGTTACCGCACTCTGATGCCGAGAAGTAGTAACAGAATACTTCTTGGGGCAAAAGTCAATAACCTTGTTCGCACGGTCAACCTTCGCAATCACCGTGCTATATGAAACAACCGTATCACCCTTCATAACCAAAGCTCCATGCCGCTGAGTCTTGCCAGTGTTGACAAAATCAACAAAAGACTTGTAGTGAATAGAAGCCATGATCTTTATTCTCCTTGCTGTTGTCCGTTGATGTTGACTGATCTTACAGGATGCTCGTTAGAAAGTCAAACCATTAATCGGTCAATCGAACAATCTTAAGACCAGCAAAAGAAACCACAATGAAGAGAGAGATGAAGAGAGTCATTGTTGACGGCCTTTCTTTGTTCCTACCGATGAAAATGATACTATCAGAAACAGATCAAAGAGTCAACCGATTAAATCAATTCCTTTTGCTTTGCGATCTCATAACCAATTCTTAATGATACTGGCAATTGAATCAGGTGTCCTGAGTTCTCTTCAATCATTTTTACAGGGAAAGATTGGTAGTCACTTCCTTCGTCACTGTACCTTACAACGATTGATCCTTTCTTGTCAATAGAAGAGTTTGGACAAAGATATAGGTCTTCGTTATCGTCAAACTTATATTCTGTTGAACTCAGAAGAATACATTTGTCGCAATCATGCTTGAAGTTTGCCATTGATGTATCCTACCCTTTATTGCTGGAGAAGTCAACCGATTAAATCAGTCCTTGGTAGGGTCGCCCCATTCTTCCATGATGCGCTTCTTATCACCCTTGCGAAACTCTCGTGCAGTCTTTGCATGATGGTTTCTAATCACTTGACTATCAGTGCTTTCATAATGCTCACAGTGATGGCAGAAATCATCTTCTTCATGGCAGCTTGCGTGTTCTGTATCAGTTCGCTTCATGGTCTTACCTTATCTTTTGTTGCTGGAGAAGTCAAAGGATTTAATTGGCACCAAGAAAAATAATATTTTCGATACTGCTCACGGACAATGAAGAGCGATTTCTCTAATAAAATAAATCATGGTGTAACACCCAAACAAAATGAATGCAACAAAAGAAAACAAAAACCAAAGCGTTGCTTGAATGATATACTTTCTAGAAGTAGAAGCATCCATACAAACAAAAAAAGAAAGGGTAGTAGCAATACCAGAAAGAACAGTAGCAACAATCATGATTGCGAGCATTGTCATTGTTTTTTCTTTCTTGGTTGATGTAGATAATCTTACAGGATGCTCTCGGAGAAGTAAAGTATTATTTTTAAGGTGTTTGCCGCAATATTCGGGCGTGATAAGTATGCGCCCTCCCACTTGGCATCCTACTTACTAGGAGCCTGATCGCCCTGCAAAACCTTGGATATTAGAGCCACCAGAGGTGGTATGCGTCGAGTTCGCACCAGAGAACGGGAAAGTACCGTTAGGGTTGCTCGTGCAGCCTCTAATGTCCTTCTGGACGTGATTAAGGATGCACTTCAAACCGTAACCCTTAAGCTCTGCCATCACTTCCTGCATGGGGCGCTTGGTGTTTGCGGCAATCTTTTGTGCATCTCCTGGCATGAAGGTTGCCTTGTCATCATCGAAACAGAATTGGACGAAAGCCTCGACATTAGCAAACTCTGGTGCGATGAAAGCCATTGAGTTACCCTTGCCTTTCTTCAATCACTCTATCAGGTTGCTTGGGAGAAGTCTAGGATTAAATTTAAGATGTTTGCCGCATCCCTTGAGCGTTATTGGATTGGTATACGCTCCCCACCTTGGTACGCTATTTGCTAGCGGAGATATTCGGGACCATAACAGGTCATTCGACTCATTCCATTGGACGCATCAAGAATCGAGCCACGGGCGTGCTTTGCTGGAGCCTTGTAGGAGGATGGCTTGTAAATCTCACCGGCATTAACCGTGCCAAAGGTCTTGGTAGTGAAGCTGCTCTTGGCAACAAAGGCGTAAACACACCGCTGATGTCGTCCAACCTTGACAACCTTAATAAACTTGCTTCCTTCCTCAATCTCCAGAACTTCACGATCCAGAGAAGGGAAACTGTTGCTCATATAGGTATCGATCATGGTCTGGCAAGCATTGAACCAAGAAACGAACTCAGGAGAGGTCTTGTTGATGGTCGTCATTGTTTTGTTCCTTTGCCCTTTCGATGTTTTGATACTATCAGGGTTTGTCAGAAGAGTCAAACAATATTGTTTTTTATTGTGTTTGCCGCAAAACTTGAGCGTTTTAAGTATGCGCTCCCCACTGTTAAATCACTTGACCTTCGTCACAATCCCATTGACAACCGTGGCTTGAGCATACCACTTGTGGGGCAGAGGATAGTGCGGACCCTCAAGATACACAGTGCCGTTTGCAGGGACCGTGCCAAGACCGGGAGTAAAAATCCCAATCCGCTCACCTCCAGCAATCGCAGTCTTGAGATCCTTCTTAGACTTGAAGTTCTTAGTGGTGTACATCTTTTGTCTCTTCCCTTTCTTCAATCAATCTATCAGGTTGCTTTGCAGAAGTCTAGGATTAAAAATCTCGAACCAATCGCAGAATATCCTTGCCATCCTGATGGATCAATGCCCAATTGCCAGCATCCGGATTCATTACATGCTGATTTCCCTTGGCAAGCTTGCTGGCATCCTCCATGCTTGGAACCTTGGCAATCACCACCAGATTGCGACCCTGCCACTCTGCCACTCCCCACTTGTTCGTCGTTTCCATGTTCTTACCTTACCCTCTTTTGTTTGAGAAGTCAAGAGATTAATTCAGCACTTACTTTTGCTGGATAATCTCTTTCCCCTTACGAGTGTAAATATATACGCTTGAAGCAGGAAAAGCCTTGCTAGCTTCTTGCTTTGCAAGCTCTGCAATTGTAAGAAATTCTGAAATCGTACTCAAGTAAATCCCAATATCATCTTCAACAATTACTGTGAACATACCCTCGTCAACAACCAATAAGTGAAGATTATTGGTTTGCTTGTTGATTGTTCTGTTCCTCATTGTTTTTATATCTTATAGGGTGATGCTGGATTTGTCAAAGAATTAAATCAGCCTTTAACGGCGATTCTTTCCTCCAGAAAGATTTGTGCCATCCTTGTAGTGGATTACCCAAGATTCTCCAGAATCAGTCAATAGATCACCATAATAAGTGGGAGTCTCAGTCAAGCTATCCTGATCGTATGCCGTAGACCAGCGAGGTCCGCAACACTCACAACTTCCAAACATACCAAAACAGATTCCATTGAGTTCCGCTTGATCGTTTGCCTGATCCAGAGAATCGCACTCCACGCATACAAGAACAGGACCACTGAAATACCCGCCGCTGTTATTCTGTCGGAAAGTGTAGAACATTGTTTCTCCCTTTGTGCTCTTATCTTACCAGATGATCCTTTGAAGATCAAGGCTTTATTTTAATATGCCGCAGAAAAGTTCTCCAAACAATGATCGCAGATGATGGTACCTTTGAAAAAAACCCTACCAGACATCTTCCCCTTGACAGCCCGAATAGCAAACCAAGTCGCCAAACCAGAGTTATTGCCGCAACAAACACACTTGTTCATGGATCATCTCCCTCGTTTGTTTGTCTCTTGTGGTCTGACTATATCAGTCATCTCCCAGGAAGTCTAATCTTTACTGCACTTTAAATTCTTCAATGGAAAGATAATCAAGGGGATTGTCTGCGTCAGCAAGTCTTGACTTCTTAAATGCTTCTGCATCAGCCTTGAAATTGAAAACACCGTAAACCATGGAGGACTCATAAAAATATCCCCCCAAAACCACGAAAACAATCTTGTTATCCATGTTTGGCTTTTCTCTCGTTTGCTTTGTTATAGATGGAATATACTAGATTCCTTGGTGATAGTCAATGGATTATTATTAAAACTTGCTTGCTTGACTAGCAAGGCTCTTCAGTTGATCAAGCACATAATAAATATCACGATATTCACCGCCAGATGACGTAAATGACTTGTGTTCACTCCATGAAGGAGAAGCATCGCAGGAATGACCGCAGTCAAATCCTACAACTGTATTCCCATCATTATCCTTTTCGAGAAAGGTAACACCACCATGAACGTTAATATGACATTCTTCAGCATAAGGCTCTTCTGACTGTGCCCACGGGTGTGTAGATGGGATCGTGATATATCCGCACCAGTGCCCAATCCAAGTCCTCTTGGCTTCAACATGGAAGCCATTAATAATATCCTTGACGTTCGTCAGTTCCTTTGTATCAATAAGCATTGTTTGATTTCCTTGTGGATTGGTTATATCAGATGGAATGTGTGATGTAAAGGATTAAATCCTTATAGAAAGTCAGATGAACTCAAAGAAATTAAATCAATCTTAAAACCATGCTCCTTGGCAAGCTTTTCAAGAGCTTGACGAGTGCTGGTTTCAGACTTGACAGAAGAAATATCGGGCTGCTTCTCTGCCTTATTCTTCTCAAGAATCGTGTCATTGAGGTTTGCACCCGTGAGGTATGCATTCGTCAGGTCTGCACCCCCGAGGTCTGCATATTCGAGGTCTGCATATTCGAGGTTTGCACCAACGAGGTCTGCACCACGGAGGTTTGCATCTTCGAGGTTTGCATCCGTGAGGTTTGCATCCGTGAGGTTTGCACCACGGAGGTTTGCACCCCCGAGGTTTGCACCAACGAGGTTTGCACCACGGAGGATTGCATCTTCGAGGTTTGCATCCGTGAGGTTTGCACCAATGAGGTTTGCTCCACGGAGGTTTGCACAATAGAGGTTTGCACCCGTGAGGTTTGCATCACGGAGGTTTGCACGTTTTCCTCCCTGCCCACTGATAGAAAGCCAAAGCTGGTGCTGTTCCAGAATGTTCTTCAGTTCCGTTTCGGTGATCTTCTTCATGTTCTTACCTTACCCTTTGTTGGTTCAGAAGTCAAAGGATTAAATCAACGTCGATTGGTTGGGCGGGAATGATAATAAATATCAATTGCCTCTTGCTGCTCCTTCGATACAGGCTGATCTTCCTCTCGGTCATTCGCATTGAGGATTGAATCCCACTGGTTTGACTGAGAGAGATGATATTCCTTGACTACGATTGAAAGAACGCTCTTCTTTGCCATGATCGTTTTTTCCTTTTGATTGCTGTCGATGGGGTAAATCTAATATATCAGGGATTGCTCAGAGAATCCAGTTATTCTTTTTATTCTTTTTATTCTTCTTATTATCTTTGCGGCAAACAATTCGATGATAGAATTCATCTGCACACTCAAAAAGCATGATTCCTGCATTAATTGCTACAAATACGCAAGTAATCATAAAGATCACAGTCAGAAATTCGATCATTTTTGATTTCTCTTTCTTTAACGGATCATATCATGTCTTGCTGGATATGTCAAGCTTTAATCTTCCAGCTTTTCAACAATCACATTCTCGCAAGATTGCCATTCATTGCCAAGAATGGTGGCAGGATCATTATTGGAATACTTATCTTGACCTAGCTGTTCTGCTTCTTCCTCAGAGGAAGCTTCCACGATGTAGTTGACTTGTCCCTTGAAAACAACAGTAACTTCGTACTTTGCCATGGTCTTGTTATACCTTATGTTGATTGAGAAGTCAAAGGATTAATTTTTAGGTGTTTGCCGCAAACGATTGCGTCAGAGGATTAATTACTTTCGGCTGGCATGATAATCGATCTTGGCATTACGGAGCAATGCTCCACCAAAGGAGTTGACTACATAACCCTTCCATGCTTGTTCCGCAATCCCATGAAGAGCCTTTGCTTCTTCACCAGAAGCCTGATTGGCTTCCCATGAAGCCCGGTGTGGAGTGCCAGTTGCAGGAACAGCATCATCTTCAATGATGGTAACAGTCTTGCCGGACAGCATCTCTTCAACGGTGATGTTTGTGTTGCTCATGGGATTACCTTATCCTATCTTGCTGGATTAGTAAAGAGATTACTTAACGTTCTTGGTGTTGCAGACAAGAACATCTCCCAGAATGGGCTGTCCTGCAATCATTGAAGCCAGAGCATTATAGCTCTTGCTATTATACATTGCTTCTTCGTCGCAGACCATGATGGTGTTTCTCTCCATGGTGGAGACAATCTGTACCATGTTGGTGTCGATGGCCCGATACATTTCTTCCAGAGAATATCCCTTCTTAGGGTTCTTTGGGGTGATAGGGAGAATCGTGCCGTCGATCTTGATAACCTGATCCGTGTTCGTCTTGCTCATGGGATTACTTTACCTTTTGTTGGTGGAGAAGTCAAAAGAAAAATCAGTCAATCAGGTTTTCCGAAGATCTTTAAGACGGTTCTGGAGATCAATCATTCTATTATGGCGTTCCAGATCCCGCTGCTCTAGAATATCCATTGCTTCAAGCAGGACTGATGCATCTTGTGTGCCAAGATCTCCGCCGTAATGGATTTCTGGTCTTCCTTCTGGATCATCCTTGTCAGTTTCCTTCAACCTAATACGGCCATCAACATAAACAGCATTAGGAAGCTTTAATACTTTTCCATTAATTTCATGCTCAATGTAATCATAGTCTGGTTTCATCCATTTGACAATGAAACAACCATCGTCCAGCATTTCATGAGAAACAAATTGACAAAGCTTCTTTAAGAAGTTGAATTCATCGTCCCAAAAGATATATTCTCCGATTTGATAGCCAAGCAGTCTCTTCTGTGGATCATTAAACCAGCCAATGATTCTTTCAATGAACTCTGCAACGGGTGTGCCAATATGTTCATTACGAATATCTAAGAGACTATCCGCTCTACCCTCAATGTTTTTAACAGCCTCAGAACGGATAGCAGAGAGTTCGTCTTCAAAGTTCATGAGAATACCTTACCTTTTGTTGATTGAGAAGTCAAGGATTAATTTTTAGGTGTTTGCCGCAGAATTCTATCTCGCAATGGCATATAACTTGCCCGACTCATTAAACGCCTCATTAAAGGCATCAGAATCGGGCAAGCTATAAGCTGTCATCTCTGACACCAGAAGCCTTTAACGGGCATCCTATGTCTTCTGGTGAGGCTAATCACCTAATATCGGCATACTCAAAGCAAAGCTGCAAAACAGCATCGTAACTATGACAATCCATTGCCTTCCTCGAAAACTCCTGAGCCTCCTTAAAAAGACCTTGCGCCTTCATGGAACGTGTCATCGTCCCAATAATCGAAAAAACATTGCCGTCAACACCAGAAAGCTTTACAAGAGGCTTCATTTTCTTTTTCTCCTTCACTTGATCACATAGTTGAATCCAGAAACACACCAACCGGTCTCATCACTCAACTCACCCGTAATCCAATCAGAAATAGCATCCTCGCTAATAAAATCATTCAAGTCAAGCTCAAACTCAAAACAAGTAGGAAGATCGTGCTTCTCAAGACCAGCAGGATCTTCGTCGGTAGTGGTGTCCCATTGAATGAAGTTCACATATGCAATCGCCATGTTCTTTATCCCTTTTGTTTGTTGCCGTTGAACTATCCCTGTTATATCAGGTCAGGCTAGAAAAGTCAAAGGATTAAATCAGATAGGTTGGAAATTTGTGTGAATTTCAGATACTTGGTGGCTTTTCAAAAACCGTGCCACTAAGAATTGCATCGCCAAAGTTTGCACCTTGAATGTTTGCACCCATTAGTCTTGCAATGGTAAGGTTAGAGTTTCGGAAATTTGCATTCCTCAAATCTGCATCTACAAACCATGTATCAACGAGATCTGCATTCCTGAAATCTGCATCTCGTAGATCTGCTCCCAAAAACGTAGCAAATTTCAGATTTGCATCACGAAAATCGGCACCACGCAAATCTGCACCTTCAAACGCATCGCCAGAGCACTTTCCTCCATTTCCTTCAACCCAAAGTTTGTGGTTTGCAAGAATGCTCTTCATTTCCGTTTCAGTGATCTTCTTCATGCTCTTACCTTATCCTTTGTTGGTTCAGAAGTCAAAGGATTAAATCAGGCTCTCGGATCAACAACCTTCATGACACCAAAGTTATGGTTGTCAATGGTATAATATGAACGCTTGATACCATAATCGTAAATAATGGCAGCACACATAGGGCAGTTCTTGGCGCAACCAATATTAGGGTTTTCCACAGTATCAGACCGCAAGCGTCGAATAGTATAAATCTTGGAATTGGTTAAGTCAATCTTCTTTCGTACATTTAAGATTGCATCAACTTCAGCATGAATGCTATTGCAATGAGGGTTTCTCATATACTTTCGCTGGAGACTTGTATTGGTGCGAGAATTGAATCCTACCGACAATACGGAACCACCAGACACAATGATTGAAGTAACGAAAGCAGCAAGAGAATCATCGTGTTGGTGTTCACGAGCGAAGGAAATGGCCATATCCAGGTACTTGTTGAAGTGAGCCATGGAAAGACTATATACTTTCTTCTGGATGAAGTCCAGTGTTTGTTTTTGATTAACTCAGAAGGGGCCAATCAAACGGGAGACTTGTTCCAGATGGACGGCACTGTTATTGTTTAGGACGATGTAGTGTCTTCCATCAGATTGGATCAATTTATCCTTGACTGTTCCTTCAATCATTTCAGTTCGACGAGAGTTATTGTTAAGATATTCCATGTCAAACATATAAGACTTCCCGATCACGACTGAATCCCAGATGTTGTTCATGGTCTTACCTTATTCTTTCTTGAATCAGAAGTCAAACAGTATTATTTTTAATGTGTTTGCCGCAAAACTTTCTCAATTTAATTGACTTGACTTGAATCAATATCAGACTCATCTTCCTCCATCATTACAACGGAATCATAATCAAAAGCTTCCTTATCAGCTAGATAATGCTCCTTAAGCTTCTCAATCGCATAAGAAACAATGTCTTCAATCTCCCAAGAGTCCACCAAAAGACTCGCAAGATGCTCGCAGTTCTCTTCAGTATGCTTTACGATCTTCTTCATGCTCTTACCTTATCTGATTGTGTTGATTAAGTCAAAAGATTAAATCATCTTGAATTCCAGACAAGTAATCTGCAAACCATGCTTCTTGGCAAGAGCTTCAAACTCTGATCGAAGGTTTTCAGACTTGACTGAACCAACTTCCGGCTGCTTCTCTGTCTTATTCTCTTTCTTGTCCTTATCAAGAATCGTGCCAGTGAGGTCTGCAACTGTGAGATTTGCATCCTTGAGATCTGCACCCGTGAGGTTTGCACATTCGAGGTTTGCACCCGTGAGGATTGCATCCGTGAGGTCTGCACGTTCGAGGTATGCACCATTGAGGTTTGCACCCGTGAGGATTGCACCC
>Ga0114968_10003941_pt1 | contig 11109 bp, 9 predicted proteins | sample M_130807_EF_Meta_FD_87020 | JGI IMG/M metagenome (GOLD analysis project Ga0114968, IMG submission 87020) | Freshwater microbial communities from Lake Montjoie, Canada to study carbon cycling - M_130807_EF_MetaG | ecosystem: Environmental > Aquatic > Freshwater > Lake | place: Lake Montjoie... | reverse complement strand
GGTCTGTCTCCGCTTAGGCGCCGAGTTGCTCGGCCAGCCAATTGCACAATGCGCTGTCAGGCGTCTCCAAGCCATGAATCACGCTGAAATGGTTGGCGCCTTCGATAGCGCGCAATTGCGCGCTGTTGCCCTGCGCATCCCAGGCCGCGTGCATCAGGCGCGCCTGGCGCTCAAACTCGGGCGTCTCCGCCCCGCCCCAAGTGATCCAGGTGGGCGTGCTGCAGCGCCGGGCGCTAAAGGCCGGACTGTTGCGCCCGATGACGCCATCGTCGAGCTGAATCATAGGCTGCAGGTAGCTAAAGCGCAGCGGCAAGATGTCGTAAATCCCGCTGATGCACAGCGCCGCCTTGATCGGGTCTTGCGCCAGGCCGTAGTCGCGTGCCCATTCAGTTTGCAGGCACATGGCCGTCAGATGGCCGCCGGCAGAGTGGCCACCCACGGCCACCCGCGCCGGGTCGCCGCCGTATTGGCCGATATGGCGCAGCGTCCAGGCCACGGCAGCGCGCACCTGGCGCGTGATCTCGTCAATGCTTACATGCGGGCACAGGGCGTAATTGACCACCACCGTGGTGATCCCCCGCGCCTGTAAGCCCAGCGCCACGCCGCTAAATTCCTTGCTGCTCAAAGCCCGCCAGTAGCCGCCATGGATGAACACAAATACAGGCGCGTTGGGCACATCGGCCGGGAAAATGTCCAGGGTCTCATGCACGGTGGGGCCAAAGGGAATGTCCAGCGTGCAGCGTAGCGTGGCGCGGGCGTGCTGGGCACGCTCTACATAGTGGCGCCCAGGCGCGGCCGGGTCGGGCAGGGTGAGCGCGGTGTTGTACTGCGCATCTATTTGCGCTTGCTGGGTGAATTCGCGGTACAGCGGCACGGCAGGGGGACTTTGGCTCATAGGTTTTCCTTTGCGGGATAGAGCTTAAACAATACGCACTTTCACGCTCTTGCCCTTCACGCGCCCGGCATTGAGCTTGGCGCAGGCGGCATGGGCCACCGAGCGCTCTACGGCGACAAAGGTGCAAAACTCGGTAATCTGAATTTTGCCGATTTGCTCGCGCGTGTAGGCCGGCACGCCTTCAGCACTGGTCAGCGCGCCCAGCACGTCGCCGGCGCGGATTTTCTCTTTGCGCCCACCCAGAATTTGCAGCGTCACCATGGGCGCGAGCAGCGGCGCCGTGCTGGCTGGGGTCAGGGTGTCCAGGCCGTACCAGGTGCTGGACATTTTTTGGTACACCTCGATCGCGCCCACGCGTCCCATGTCGTTGAGGGTGGCCAGGCTCAGCGCCAGGCCCGAGGCCCCGGCACGCCCGGTGCGCCCGACGCGGTGCACATGCACCTCGGGGTCGGGCGTGATGTCTACATTGATCACCGCCTCCAGTTGATCGATATCCAAGCCGCGCGAGGCCACGTCAGTGGCCACCAGCACCGCGCAGCTGCGGTTGGCAAACTGGGCCAGCACCTGGTCGCGCTCGCGTTGCTCGAGCTCGCCGTACAAAGCGAGCGCGCCTATGCCTTGCTGCTGCAAATAGTCCACCAGGTCTTTGCATTGCTGCTTGGTATTGCAAAAGGCCAGGGTGCTTGCCGGGCGAAAGTGCAGCAGCAACTTGGCGACCACCTCTAGGCGCTGGGGCCTGGTGATCTCGTAAAAGCGCTGCTCAATCGTCACCTGGGCGGCCTGCGCTTTGACCTCGATGCGCACCGGTGCGCGTAAAAAATCCTGCGCCAGTTTGGCGATGCCGTCTGGGTAGGTAGCCGAAAACAGTAGCGTCTGTCGGTCGGGCGGACATTGGCGCGCCACGGTGCGGATGTCGTCCATAAAACCCATGTCCAGCATGCGGTCGGCCTCGTCCAGCACCAAGGTGCCCATGTCAGTCAGGCTCAGGCTGCCGCGCTCCAAGTGGTCCATCACCCGCCCGGGCGTTCCGACCACGATGTGGGCGCCGTTTTCCAGGCTGGCACGCTGACCGCGCAGGGGCACGCCGCCGCACAGTGTGACCACTTTGACGTTGTCCTGCGCACGCGCCAGGCGGCGGATTTCGGCGCTTACCTGGTCGGCCAGCTCACGCGTGGGGCAGAGCACCAGCGCTTGCACGGCAAACCAGCGCGGGTTAAGTTTGGCAAGCAGGGCCAGGGCGAAGGCGGCAGTCTTGCCGCTGCCGGTCTGGGCTTGGGCGATCAGGTCCTTGCCAGCCAGCGCCGCAGGCAGGCTGGCCGCCTGGATCGGCGTCATCTGGTGGTAGCCCAGTTGGGCCAGGTTGGCCAGGGTGGCCTCTGCCAGGGGCAGGGCGGAGAAGTCGGTGGGCGTGTCAGTCATGCCCGATTATCGGGCGTGGCCTTTTATTTGCCGTTGATGGCCAGCAACTCCACCTCGAAAAGCAAGGTGGCATTGGGCGGAATTACGCCGCCCGCGCCGCGCTCGCCGTAGGCGATGGACGCCGGGCAGGTCAGCTTGACCTTGCCACCGGTTTTCATGAGTTGCACGCCCTCGGTCCAGCAGGGAATGACTTTGTTGAGGGGAAACTCGGTCGGCTCGTTGCGCTGGTAGGAGCTGTCAAATTCGCGCCCGTCGGGGAAGGTGCCGCGGTAATGCACTTTGACCAGATCGCTGGCCTTGGGGCTGGCGCCTTTGCCGGCCTTGAGCACGCGGTAGACCAGGCCGCTGGGCGTGCGAACCGCGCCCGGTTCTTTGGCGGCGGCATCAGTGACAGGGTCGGCGGCGCAAGTCAGAGCGGCACCAAGAAGGCTGGTGGCCAGGGCGAGAAGGCTGGTTTTCATGGTACGAGGTGCAAAAGTGTGAAAAACCCCATTCTCGCAGGCCTGGCCGTCTGCGCTGCGCTGGCTCTTAGGCCAGCAAAGCGTTCACGCGCTTGACGTAAGCGGCCGGATCCTCGGGCAAACCACCCTCGGCCAGCAGCGCCTGGTCAAATAGGATGTGCGCTAGGTCGTGGAAATGCACCGAGCCATCGAGCTTTTTCACCAGCGGATGGTCGGCGTTGACCTCCAGCACCGGCTTGACCTCGGGGGCCTTTTGGCCCGCTTGTTTGAGCATGCGCGCCAGTTGCGTGCTCATGCCGTCGTCTTTGACGACCAGGCAGGCCGGGCTGTCGACCAGGCGGGTGGTTACGCGCACGTCTTCGGCCTTGTCCTTGAGCGCTTCTTTGAGCTTGGCCAACGTCGGCTTGAAGCTCTCGGCGGCGTCCTCGGCGGCTTTTTTCTCAGCCTCGTCTTGCAAGCTGCCCAAGTCCACCGCGCCTTTGGCCACGCTTTGCAGCGGGGTGTCTTCGTAGTCCTGCACATAGTTCAGCGCCCACTCGTCTACGCGGTCGGTCATGAGCAGCACTTCGATGCCTTTTTTCTTGAAGACTTCGAGCTGCGGGCTGTTTTTGGCGGCGGCCTGGGTGTCGGCGGTAATGTAGTAAATCGCTTCCTGGCCTTCTTTCATCCGCGCCTTGTAGTCGGCAAAGGACACGCTAAGCGAATCGCTTTGTGTAGAGGCAAAGCGCAGCAGCTTGGCGATGCGGTCTTTGTTGGCAAAGTCCTCGCCCAAGCCCTCTTTGAGCACTGCGCCAAACTCGTTGTAAAAGCGGGTGTATTTGCCTTGCAAAGCCTGGTCTTCCTCGCTGACCACGTCGGTAACGCCGTCGGCTGAGGCTTCGGGCGCTTTGTCGTGCTTGGCCAGGTCTTCCAGCATGCCCAGCACGCGCTTGGTGCAACCCTCGCGGATGGCTTTGACGTCGCGGCTTTCCTGCAGCAGCTCGCGGCTGACGTTGAGCGGCAGGTCCGCCGAGTCCACCACGCCTTTGACAAAGCGCAGGTAGGTGGGCATCAGCGCTTCGGCCTCGTCCATGATGAAAACGCGTTTGACGTAGAGCTTGATGCCCGCGGTTTTTTCGCGGTTGTACAAGTCCATGGGCGCTTTGCCGGGGATGTAGAGCAGCTGCGTGTACTCGGTGCTGCCTTCCACCCGATTGTGGGTGTGGGCCAGCGGGGACTCAAAGTCGTGGCTGATTTGCTTGTAGAAATCTTCGTACTGCTCCTGGCTGATGTCTTTTTTGGCACGCGCCCAGATGGCATTGGCTTTGTTGATGGTTTCCCACTCACCGGTTTTGACCATGCCGCCGGGTTGGCGGCCGGCTTTTTCGTCCTTGGGGTCGATCAGCTCGCCGTCTTTCCACTCTTCCTTTTCCATCTGGATGGGCAGGCTGATGTGGTCCGAGTATTTGTTGATGATGCCCTTGACCTTCCAGGCCTGCGCATAGTCCAGAGCGTCTTCGCGCAGGTGCAGGATGACGCTGGTGCCACGCGCGGCGCGGCTGATGGTCTCGACCTCAAAAGCGCCGCCACCGCTGGCGCCGCCGTCGCTGATCCAGCGCACGCCCTCGGACTCGGCCAAGCCGGCGCGGCGGGTTTCGACGGTGATTTTGTCGGCCACGATAAAGCCCGAATAAAAGCCCACACCAAACTGTCCGATCAGCTGCGCGTCCGATTTCTGGTCGCCGCTGAGCTTGCTGACAAAGTCCTTGGTTCCGCTCTTGGCAATCGTGCCCAGGTTGTCAATGGCCTCTTGCTGCGACATGCCGATGCCGTTGTCGGTGATGGTCAGCGTCTTGGCGTCCTTGTCCAGCGTGACGCGCACCTGCAAGTCGGTATCGCCAGCGAGAAGGGTGCTGTCGTTGATCGCCTCAAAACGCAGCTTGTCGCAGGCGTCGGAGGCATTGGAGATCAGCTCGCGCAGGAAAATCTCTTTGTTGGAATACAGGGAATGGGTTACCAGGTGCAAAAGTTGCGCCACTTCGGCCTGGAAAGACAGGGTTTGCTTGCTCATAGGGTGAATTTGCCTCTAAAAATACAAAATGCGTACCTAAAACGCGAATGCCCGTCTTGCGGGCACACTCCAATTAGGGGCGGCTCGGCGGTTTACAAGGGGCGCCCAGCTAAAAGCGCTCGTGGGGCGCGAGGTAGCGCCATTGGCCCAGCGGCAGGTTACCCAGCATGACCTTGCCGATACGCACCCGCTTGAGGCCGACCACCTTCAGGCCGACTTGCTCGCACATGCGCCGGATTTGGCGTTTTTTGCCCTCGTGCAGCACAAAGCGCAGTTGTTCGGGGTTTTGCCACTCCACTTTGGCGTGGCGCAGGGCCTGGCCGTCCAGGCTCAGGCCGTGGCGCAGCAACTGCAGCTTGGCGGCGGGGAAAACCGACTGCACGTCCTGGCTCACCGGGTCATCGTCATCAATCCGGCGGAGCTGGCCCGTAGGCGCCAGCGCGGCGTAGGTGGCCGCCGCCGAGGTGGCCGCTGCCGGGTTTTCCACCCCGGTGTAGACCACGCGCACCAGGTATTCTTTTTCGATATCGTGGTCCTCGCCGATCAAATGGCGGGCCACCCGGCCGTCCTGGGTCAGCACCAAAAGGCCGGTCGAATCAATGTCCAGGCGCCCGGCAGGCACCAGGCTTTTGAGCTGGCTGGGGTGAAAGAAAAAGCGTGCGTTGTCCTCGGCCCAGCGGTTTTGCGGCTGCACCAGGGTGATGGCCGGCGTATGCCCGTCTTCGGCCTGGCCGCTGACCAGGCCCAGCGGCTTGTTGATCAGCACTGTCACTTGCTTGGCCTGCTGGCCCTTGGCCTCTTTGTGGATTTCGATACGCACATCAGGCCCCACCTGCATGCCCATTTCGGCCAGGCGCCCGTCCACCGTGACCCAGCCTTTTTCGATCCAGGCGTCGGCTTCACGCCGCGATGCCAGGCCCAGCTCAGCCATGCGCTTGTTGAGCCGCATGGTGCCATTGGGGCCGATGGCCGCGGTATTGCTTTGTCCGGCCGGGATGGGTGCGCGTGGCGGCGGCGCAGCGGCTCGGCGCAAGGTGCCGACCGCTTGGGGAATTTTGGGGGGGAGAGACATGCACTTACCGGGGAGAGGAATAGCTGCGCATTCTACGAAGCCGCACCTTTGCAGCCCGACCTAAGCCCCGGGCGGCGCGCGCAGGGCGGCCAGGTTGAGCACGCGCAGGCCCCCGTATTCCACCGCGATGGAGCCTTGCGATGCCAAGGTCGTCAGCGCCTCGTTCACCCGCTGGCGCGACAGGCCGACCAAATAGGCTAACTCTTGCTGGGTAATGCGCAGCACCTCGCCCACACCGGGGTACAGCACCGGGTTAAAGAGCGCGGCCAGGCTGCGCGCCACCCGCACGTCCGGGTTGTTCATCCGGTCGATTTCGCGGGCCGCGATGAATTGGCCCAGGCGCTCGTTGAGCTGGTTCATCACAAAACGGTTAAAGGCGATGGAATGGTCTAGCAGCCAGTGGAAGGTGTCTACGTGCAGGCCGGCCACGCGACTTTTGCGCAGCGCCTGGATGTTGTAGCGGTAGGCCTCGCGCTTGAGCGCGGTACCTTCGCCAAACCAGCCGCCTGGCGGTATGCCGGTGTAGGTGATGGTTTGGCCCTGGGCGTTGTCGGTGCTCATTTTGAGCAGGCCGTCAATCACGCCAAACCAGTAGGTGGCTTGCCTGCCGGTGCGGCACAGCATGTCGCCGGGCACCGCGTCGGCCACTTTGAGGTCGGTGGCGGCGCGCTCGCGCTCGTCCACGCTGAGCAGGCGCATCCAGGGGATGGTTAACAGTTCCGCCTCTGTCAGGGGCCGGCGGCGCTGATGTAGCGGTGAATCGGTGGACATGAGGGCTCTCCTGGGTGCTGGCGTGGGGTCCATTCCCCGTGCGCAAGGCCTTGTTTTTGTCAGCAACTCGAAAGAGAAGGGAAAACACCTAGTCGATCGCAGATCAATTGTCGTTCAAACGACAACAAAACGTCAAATGCAATCCTAATATCAGCGGCATCCGGGAGCGCGCCGCTGTGCGCATCGGCCGGCGCTTAATCGAAATCGAAGGATTTTTGGATGCAAACCACGTTTCCCCAATTGCTCTTAAAGCACGCCAGCGAGCGCCCAAGCGCTGCGGCCATGCGCGAAAAGGAATACGGCATCTGGCAAACGCTGAGCTGGTCCGACTTGGCCATCATGGTCGAGCAGTTGGCTGCGGGCCTGCACCAGGCCGGTCTGCGCCGGGGCGAGCACATGGTCGTCGTCGGTGCCAACCGGCCACGCCTGTATGCCACCATGCTGGCGGTGCAGTCGCTGGGCGCCATTCCTGTGGCGCTGTACCAAGATGCAGTCTCCGCGGAATGTGTGTTTCCTATCAATAACGCTGAGATCCGCTTTGCGTTTGCAGAGGACCAGGAGCAAGTCGACAAGCTGCTGGAAGTGCGCGAGAACGCGCCCCAGCTCACCCATATTTACTACGATGATCCGCGCGGACTGCGCAATTATGCGCAAGAGGGCCTGCTGGCCATGGACGCGCTGCAAGCAGCAGGCAAGGCCTACGCCCAAGCGCACCCTCACTTTTTCAAAGATGCGGTGGCGCAGGTACACGCCGATGACACGGCGGCCATGTTTTTCACCTCCGGCACCACAGGCAACCCCAAAGGCGTGGTGCATTCGCACGACACCTTGCTGAATCGCGCCCGCGCCGGTGCCGACTTTGACCATCTGACCCATGCTGAAGAAGTGCTGGCCTATATGCCGGTGGCCTGGATCGGGCAAAACATTTTCAGCTACGCGCAGTGGCTGAGCTGCGGCTATGTCGTGAACTGCCCCGAGTCAGCCGCCACCTCCACCATCGACCTCAAAGAAATCGGCCCAACCTATTACTTTGCGCCGCCCAGGGTGTTTGAAGGTTTGCTCACCAGTGTGATGATCCGCATGGAGGACGCCTCGGCCTTCAAGCGCTGGATGTTCCACGCCTGCATGGGACTGGCTAAGCGGGTGGGCCCCAGCCTGAGTTCGGGTGCAATGGTCTCGCTGTGGGACCGCTGCCTCTACGCCTTGGGCAACCTGCTGGTCTATGGCCCCTTGCGCAATAACCTGGGTTTTAGCCGGGTGCGCGTGGCCTACACCGCAGGCGAGGCCATTGGCCCTGACCTGTTTAGCTTTTACCGCTCCATTGGCGTCAACCTTAAGCAGCTTTATGGCTCCACTGAGACAGCTGTGTTTGTCTGCCTGCAGCCCGACAATGAGGCGCGCGCTGATACGGTGGGCGTGCCGTGCGCGGGTGTGGAAATCAAGGTGGACGCCAGCGGCGAAATCCTGGTCAAGTCGCCAGGCTTGCTGCGCGGTTATTACAAAAACCCCGAGGCTACGGCCGAGGTGCTTAGCGCTGATGGCTGGTATCACACCAACGATGCCGGCTTTATCGACGCGCAAGGGCACCTCAAAATCATTGACCGCGTTAAAGATGTGGGCCGCATCCGGGGTGGTGAATTTGACGGCGCCATGTTCGCGCCCAAGTACGTGGAAAACAAGCTCAAATTCTTCCAGCACATCAAAGAAGTCGTGGCCTATGGTGACGGGCGTGAAAAGGTCTGCGTGCTGATCAATATCGACTTTGACGCCGTGGGCAACTGGGCCGAGCGGCGCAACTTGCCCTACGCCGGTTACACCGATCTGGCGCAAAAGCCCCAGGTTTATCAACTGATAAAAGAGTGCGTGGAGCAAGTCAATGCCGACTTGAGCCGTGACACCTTGTTGGCCGGCAGCCAGGTCAGCCGTTTCCTGGTCTTGCACAAAGAACTCGACGCCGATGATGGCGAACTCACCCGCACCAACAAAGTGCGCCGGGGCTTTATTGCCGAGAAATACCAGGTGCTGGTCGATGCGCTGTACCAGGGTCTGCAGGAGCAATTCATCGAGACCCAAGTGAAGTTTGAGGACGGCCGCACCGGCAGCGTGAGCGCCACCCTGAAAATCGGCGACGCCCAAATCTTCGTCCCTGTGAAAGCCGCAGCATGAGCAAGACAATCGGCGACGTTATTTTGAACGTCAGCAATATATCCCTGGCTTTTGGCGGCGTGAAGGCGCTGACCGATATTTCCTTTGATGTGCGCGAACACGAAATTCGCGCCATCATTGGCCCCAATGGCGCGGGCAAAAGCTCGATGCTCAATTGCATCAACGGCGTGTACACGCCCCAGCACGGCTCGATTACCTTTCGTGGCCAGACTTTTGATCACATGGACAGCCATGATGTGGCCACCATGGGCATTGCCCGCACCTTCCAAAATCTGGCTTTGTTCAAAGGCATGAGTGTGCTGGATAACCTGATGTCCGGGCGTAATCTCAAAATCAAAAGCAACATCTTTTTGCAGGCGCTGCGCATCGGCCCGGCGGAGCGTGAAGAGATCATGCACCGCGAGGCGGTGGAGCGCATTATTGATTTCCTAGAAATTCAAGCCTTCCGCAAAACGCCGGTCGGGCAACTGCCCTATGGTTTGCAAAAGCGAGTGGACTTGGGCCGTGCCCTGGCGATGGAGCCGCAGGTTTTGCTGCTTGATGAACCGATGGCCGGTATGAATGTCGAGGAAAAGCAGGACATGTGCCGCTTTGTGCTGGATGTGAACGACGAATTCGGTACGACGGTGGTGCTGATTGAGCACGACATGAGTGTGGTGATGGACATCAGCGACCGCGTGGTGGTGCTGGACTACGGTAAAAAAATCGGCGATGGTACGCCCGACGAGGTGCGCAACAACCCCGATGTGATCAGCGCCTATCTGGGCACCAGCCACTAAGCAAAAGGACGACGATGAAATACGCAATGCATTTCGGTGGCACGCAAGCAATAGGCGGGGGTGTTTGACCATGGGATTTTTTCTGGAAACTTTGCTAGGCGGCCTGATGGCTGGCATGCTGTATTCCCTGGTGGCGCTGGGTTTTGTGCTGATTTACAAGGCCTCTGGCGTGTTCAATTTCGCCCAGGGCGCGATGGTTTTGTTTGCGGCCTTGGCGATGGCGCGCTTTGCCGAATGGGTGCCGCTGTGGACCGGTATCAGCGACAACCGCTTGGTGACCACCTCCATCGCCTTTATTTTGGCGGGCGTGGTGATGTTTTTGGTGGCCTGGACGGTAGAGCGCCTGGTGCTGCGCCATCTGGTTAACCAGGAAGGCACGACGCTTTTGATGGCCACGCTGGGCATTGCCTACCTGCTTGACGGTGTGGGGCAGACGATTTTTGGCAGCGACATCTACAAAATTGATATCGGCATGCCCAAAGAACCGATCCTGGCTTTTGAGTCCACCTTCCCGGGCGGCATCATGATCAACAAGGAAGACCTTATTGCCGCCGTCATCGCCGCTGGTTTAGTCATTTTGCTCACCCTGTTTTTCCAGAAAACCTCCACCGGACGTGCGCTGCGCGCCGTGGCCGATGATCATCAAGCGGCGCAGTCCATCGGTATTCCGCTGGACCGTATCTGGGTGGTGGTGTGGTGTGTGGCCGGTGTCGTTGCGCTGGTGGCCGGCATGATTTGGGGCAGCAAGCTGGGCGTGCAATTTACCTTGTCCACGGTCGCCATGCGTGCGCTGCCGGTGGTGATTTTGGGCGGATTGACCTCGGTGCCCGGTGCGATTTTGGGTGGCTTGATTATTGGTGTCGGCGAAAAACTCTCCGAAGTTTTTCTCGGGCCTTATGTGGGCGGCGGCATTGAAATCTGGTTTGCCTATGTGTTGGCGCTGATCGTCTTGCTGTTCCGTCCGCAAGGCCTGTTCGGCGAAAAAATTATTGACCGCGTCTGAAGGAACACACCATGTTTTACAGAGAAAACGGCCAATTCAAAACCAGCTACCGGGCGGACCAGCAGATATTTGGTATCACGCAAGACCGGGTCGGTGTATTGCTGCTTATCGCCTTTGCATTTATCGGCGTGCCATTCCTCGCCGACGAATACATGTTCCGCGCTATTTTGGTGCCCTTCCTCATCCTGTCGCTGGCAGCCTTGGGGGTGAATATTTTGGTCGGTTACTGTGGCCAGATTTCTTTAGGCTCTGGCGCCTTCATGGCGGTGGGTGCTTATGCAGCCTTTAACTTCTTCGTTCGCGTCGATGGCATGCCGGTGGTGCTGGCGATCCTCTTAGGAGGCGTGTTTTCCACTTTGGTTGGTATATTTTTTGGTGTGCCCAGCTTGCGGGTCAAAGGCTTGTACTTGGCAGTGGCCACCTTAGCGGCGCAGTTTTTCTGCGACTGGGCGTTTTTGCGTATCACGTGGTTTACCAATGACTCGGCCTCGGG
>Ga0114968_10003940_pt1 | contig 11110 bp, 10 predicted proteins | sample M_130807_EF_Meta_FD_87020 | JGI IMG/M metagenome (GOLD analysis project Ga0114968, IMG submission 87020) | Freshwater microbial communities from Lake Montjoie, Canada to study carbon cycling - M_130807_EF_MetaG | ecosystem: Environmental > Aquatic > Freshwater > Lake | place: Lake Montjoie... | reverse complement strand
TGACAATAATATAGTTATATCCTCCCATTCATTTCCACAAACTAATACAAAAACAAAATCCATTTATTTATAATATATAAGTATTATCTTTATATAATAATTAAAATAAGTGTTTGAAATGTTAAAAGGTGTAAAAGGTTGAATTTAATTTTGGTTCAACCTCTTGCTCCGCTTTTTTTGGCTCAACCTTTTTTTAAAAGGTTGAAGATTTCTCTTTTTATATGTTTTTTTATGCAATTTTTTGATTCCACCGGTCATTGATTTATTGTACATTTCTTGTAGTCCTTGCTCATAATTACTAATATATTCGTCTAGTTTATCATTAGCATTGCTTCCGCCTGAAATAGAATTGAAAACAGTTGTAGGAACATCATTTTTATTTTCAGAAAGTTTATTTTTTTTTGAAGGGAATAAATAACCTATGCGTATTCTTGAAATAAATTCATATGACCCGTAATTAATATAATTTGAGAAATCATCTAAAGATAAAAACATGCACAAAAATTTTATTAACATATCATTTTTTGGAGAGAAAAACATTGGCATATTTATTTGAATTTTTGGTTTAAAAAAATCACTAAAATCGTATGATGTTATTTCAGGAACAAATACAAATTCAAGTGAGTTATATATATCTATTTTAGATTTTAATGAATCATAATATAATGAATTATAACCAGGTTTACTTACTGGATTATAAATAACATATTTTCCTTGTTGTAATAATTTTATGATTAAAGAAACAAGTTTTGCATCATTTATAGAATTATCAGCGTTTTGAATTTCAATGATATTATCATTTTCTTTATCGGTAATTAAATTTAAACCTTCTATATTCATTTGTTCAGCGCGATTAAAATTTATTTCGGCTACTTGGTTTATAGTTAAATCCGGTTCACTTACATATTTATTTGTTCCATAGTGTTTATCATAATCTATAACATACAACGGCGCTTCATTATCTTTAGGATTTAATTTATCAATAAACCCTTTTTGTATAAGTATTTCATTTCCATCATCAAAATAGCTTGCTTGCTTCATATAATCAAGATAACTTTCAAGTGATGTTACCATTTCTTTATCAGGAAAAAATATATATTCGTGAAATTGTTCTGATACTGGATTCAAATTTTCTAAAAACGAATAAAATTTTGGGGTTCTGTCACTGGATGCACCTGCGCCTGCAGCGGTGTCTTCACTGGTTAAACATTCAGGATGCTCAATAAATATAGTTTCTACCATTTTAGTCTTATCATAATCATATAATTCATGTAATAAACGCTCATCATAATCTAATGATAACCATAAATATTCTATAGGTAATTGTATAATTTTCATATTACATAAAAATTTATTAGTATTGAAAACCAAAGATAAAATTCTATCATCTGCTTTTCCATTATTATATGGTTTTGCAGATTCGTCTATCCATTTTTGTATTAATATTTTTGATTCGCGTGATTGAGAAAAAAACATTGTACCTCCAGAAGTTTCAAATGTATACGGATCATATGTAATACTTTCATTCATTTTCCAACTAGAACGCGGGTCAATCCACCATCCTCTCGCCATAAAATCAACATCGTGTAAATCAAATATCATTGGATATTTTCTAATATACATATCACCGTCTATGTACAAAACACCTCTGTCTCTTTCTTTATCTTTGCATAATTCAAGTGCTTTTTTAATAAACAATGGTTTTGCATTAATTGCCATTTGATATCCACCAGGTTGTGCAAATTCAGGATATTCTACAGATAAAAAATTACAATTCATATTTCTACAAGCATTTTCCCATTGTTCTATCATTTCTTCAAATTTCAATGGGTTCAAATATCTTAATTCAATATTCAAAATATCAAAAATATTTGTATTATTATACACAGTGTCACTAAAACCAGTATCAACATCGTGAATTTTTTTAATTCTTAAATTTGATTTTATTTGATTATTAATTGCATTTTTTTTATCTTGTAATTCTTTAACTTTTATTTTTAAATCTTTCAATTCATTATCGCCTTGTAATTTTTTACTTACAAAATCGTCTTCCAATTCTTTTATTTGATTGTTTATTAAATATAATTGTATAATTTCAGTTTCATTTATTAGCATAGCATATTTAATGACCATAAATAAAATATTTTCAACATATTTTTTATTTTTGAATTCAAAATTTTGCGGGGTTTTACCGTTTTTTTTATATTTTTCCAATACATCTAATGCCTTTTCATCCTTTTCATTTTCTGGAAGCCTATTATCTACGCCACAATATTCATATATTGAATTCATGTAACTTGTTGCTGTTTTAGATATTATTTGAATATAAGGATACGTTCTTTTATCTTCTTTATAACTTTTAAAAATATTTTTGATAATGCCTGGAATAGAATCTTTCTTTTGTAAATCTTTAGAAACGGTGTTTATCATATTTATAAAATATTTTTGGGTTTTTTTTATAACATCTTCATAAAAAGCTATACATGGTCGCGCAGTATTTTGGTTTAAATTACCTCTTCCCCACCAATATGTTACTACCACAAAATTACTTTTGTCATTTACTATTGTAGGACTTTTATCTGTTTTACTTATTATTTCTAAAAGTTGGGACATTATATATATTACTATAAAATATTACACTGTTTTTTATAGTAATATAAATTTGTATAAAATATAAACAAAACAAAGCAAAACAATGTTAATAAAGAATATATCTGTAGTTGTCTTGTACTCTCGCAAATGCACCTTCTGCTGTACTTTCTTTTCCAGAATATTTAAGATCATCATATAAGTATTTTGCAAATGCACCTTGATCGTTGGTTACTCTTGTATTTGCTGTACTGTAAAAAATACGATTTGACTGGTCTAATTCAAAATTATTCCATAAATCTCCAAACAATTGTTTGTTAGTATTATTAATTCCTGGATTCATAAATTGAACTGATTTCTTTACATCCTTTGTAATTTTTTCTTCAACATCTGGATTGAAACTAGGTGGTGCGGCTTTTCTATCAGGATCATCCATGATATCAGTAAGAAGGACATTGCTAAATGGGTTTTTTTTATTTCCTTCTTTAAATTCTGTACTTATTACACTTTCTAAAGTAACTGGGTTCATAATTGTTTTTGTATTTTTATCAAATAATCCGGTAACCTCATTTCCTTGAACTTTAAACCCTTCATCTCGTTCTGATTTTGGTTTGCGCATTTTATACAAAATAAAGATAATACCAATAGTTACAATACCGACAATTAATATTCGCATTGTTCTAGTTAAAACAAATCCTAAAATAGTAATTACTAAAATTAATCTAGTAATAGCATTTAATTTTTGTTCATAACACATATTTGTACTAGGCCACAATTCAAAAATATAATCTTTATTAAATAAGATTGTTGGTTCATTTAACCAAATTTCTTGTTTTGTTGTCATTATATATATCCACTTTTAAAAAAAGTGGAGCAAAACATCCACTTTTAAAAAAAGTGGAGCAAAACATCCACTTTTAAAAAAAGTGGAGCAAAACATCCACCTTTTCTAAAGGTGGGTCTAAAGGTGGAATCCTAAAGGATCAAATTCTAAAATATCGCGATTTGGCTCAACCTTTCCCAAAGGTTGAAGGTTTGGCTCAACCTTTCCCAAAGGTTGAAGGTTTGGTTCAACCTTTCCCAAAGGTTGAAAGTTTGGTTCAACCTTTCCCAAAGGTTGAAAGTTTGGCTCAACCTTTCCCAAAGGTTGATGAAATGTCCTATCAATAATTTTACATTCTGATTTTTGTGGTGTTGATGTTCCTAATTTTTCGCATAATTCTAAATAAATATTTATATACACACTATTGTTTTCATATTGTCTACACGTATACAAATCAAAAGCTAAATGATTTCTTTCGGGAAACGTATGGATTGATAAATGTGACTCCGAAAGTAAAAGAACAAAACTGCATCCTTGAGGGTGGAATTCATAGTCAACTTCACCTAAAATTGTAAAATTATTTTCAATACATATATTTTTACACATTAATTTTAATTCTAATTTACTATTCAACAATTTTGTATTTGTTATGTTTTTAAAATCACAAATTAAATGTTTACCCGAACTTTGCACGTCATTAAACATTATATAATTTACTTATAACTTTTATATAATATTTATTTATAGTTTTATATTTATATTCTATTTACAATCTATTTTTATTTCTTGCCTTTTTTCTTGTTATTCTTTGATTTAGTTGAAGTAGTTGAAGTAGTACTATTTTGCAGAGATGGTTGATTATTTGGATTTGCGGCGCGCGGACTCTTCTCAGCCTTTTCACCTTTGCTAAATAATGCAATTAATTCCTCCTCACTCATGGCTGGTTTACACATTGTTTGCGATTGATGAGTTTGTGCTTCTTTTGCAGCCTTGTTCATTTCAGATTTGGCATGCATTCTCTCCTTCATTTTAGCAAGTCGCATTTTTTTGTTCAATTCAGCTTCCATAGCTCCATAATTAACCTTTCCACCTTTACCTAACCCAGATCCAGACATACCCATTTTGCTTAACATTTCTTGAATTCCATCCATTCCAGGCATATTCTTCATTTTATTCATTAAGTCAGTTGCTTCTGCAATTAATTCACTCTCTTTAAGCTCACCTGATTTAATTCGTGTATCCAATTTTTCACCAACATTTTTTACCAATCCCATTAATTTTCCGGGATTTTTTACTATTTTATTAAATACATCTTTCATATCAGATGAACCATCCATATCTATGCCGAAATCCAAACCTTCGGCAGTTTCCTCTGCAATTTCTTTTGCTAATTTACCCAATTTACCTTCTAACATACCAGTAATATGGTCGTGTAAATCATCTGGGTTTGGTAAATCTTCCATGTTAAAATTAGCACCAAAATTAGATTCTTTTCCGCCATTGTTATCATCACTATTTTCATTTTTAGTATCATCTCCTGTGTGTGACTGACAAGATGAATTCATATTAAAAATTTCTTGCATTTTTGTCATTGTTTCTTCTAATTTATTCTTAAAATCCCCTTCGTTTATAGGTTCAAATAATTTTGCACTATCACCGAAAGCTTCTTTATTATCTATTGTATTAATAATAGAAAACAAGATAAGTTGTAAATATTTCCAAATAGTTTCTCTCGTTTTTTCTGTTATATCAAATTGCCATAAATCTTTGAAATGAATGTGAGGTAGGAATTCTGTGTCTACCACAGAATCTTCTTTAAAAATATCTTCATTTTGATAAAGTATTTCAAAAAACTTCACCGGATATTTTTTTTGACAAAATGAAAACAAAATACCTGTGCTTGTCTTTTCAGATTGTTGAATAGTTTTTCTTCTCTCTTCTTCTTCTTCAATATAATCAAAATTGCTAGAATCTTTCCACCACTTATTAATAATTGGTAAATATTCCGGAAATGTTATTTTAATATCGTTAACAAAATCTTTGATAACCTTTGAAAATTCTTCAGGTGCTTCTTTTTTATTTGACTCGGACTCGGACATTTTTGTATATGTTTTATATAATTGTATATTTTTAAGTTGATCTAACATTTTATTTATTATAATTATTTACGACAAAACTAATTTTCATACAAAATACATAATTTTGTCAAATTTTGAATATATTTCATTGTTTTTGTGCGGTTGTCGTCAGCCATATCTTTAATTGGTTGTCGTAATCTATCAATGCCTTCCATAATTTTATCCGAATATTCTGCTCTTGATAAATCGCCAGAATAATCTTTTTCTATAAAAAAAGAAATATCACCTTCTTCAATTTGGGTCTTGTATTTATCAACTATATTTGATTTCCATATTTTAATAATCATTTTAGGGTTAGCTTTTCTAATCATCATTAGTGAATTCTTTGCAGTTAATACATCAGCGTTTTCAGGAAAAACAGATTGGATATCTGAAATGAATTCTACAAAATGATCATTAAAAGCAGTTAAAATATTCTGACTTGACATATATCTTTATAAGAATGACTATAAATTTAATTTAATTTTATATTTAAACCAGTTTTATATAATATAATTTTCAAAGGTGTAAATAAAATCTACGTTTTTCATATATTCCGTGTTTATAATAATGTTCAACTGCTTCTTCGTCAGTTAAATGTTGCAAATCCGAATATTTTTTTTTGTAATTTTTTGCACAAACAATTTCATCAATTTTATATTTATCATTAATTTTTATGTCAAACTTTTTATCAACAAATGTATTCGGATCTCTGTAAACTATATTATTCGGTGGTTGCGATAATAAAGGTGTCCAGTATTTACAATTTTCAAAAAAATAATGTATTACTATGGATTTTCTAGTAAGATTCACGTTGTTACGTTTACTTCCACCGTGTATTAAATTGGCGTGCCAAATAATAATATCACCCTTTTTAATGGTTCCATATTTTGGTACTAACCCAAATTTATTTATTTTTTTTTCTATTTTATTTTCATATTCAACATAGTTACCTGGTTCTATGTTCAAATGCTGCATTGTATAAAAAGGCAGTTTATGACTTCCTGGGTAATATATCAAAGGTCCTGAATCCATTGATACATCTTCTAATGCAATCCAAACACCACACATGAAATTTATTGGATCACTACAAAAATGGATCTGATCTGAATGTAGTCGTTGTTCAGTTCCCAAATAAAAATTCAATGTTTGAAATGGTATAGGTTTTTTATTATACAAATGATTTAATATCTTGATAATTTTTTTGTTAAATGCAAGATAACCAATTATATCATTTTGTTTCCACGCATCTGCAATTCTACTTGAATTTTTATTTTCAGGATGTTTTTCGTATATTTCTTCTACAATTTTATCAATAGTTTCATTATCTATTAAAGATTTTACGACTAAATAACCATCATTATTATATTTTTCAATTGTTGTCATTTTTATTATTGAATTTATTACCTACTATAATAGTTACAACTATAATAAAAATAATAATTATAACTGTATTTTTATTATTATTTTTATCTATATACCCATTTGGGGTGGACGACTTCCTGTTAATTTCTGAAAGTCTTGTTCTCTTTGTTGTTGCAACTGTTCAACTGTTAACCCCTCTGGTATTTTATTGGACTTCTTATAGTCATGGTCATCTGCTGGACATTGTATACCCATTTGATTACTCATATTGAGGTCAACATAATTATGCATTTGTCTCATCCCACCATCGCCTTTTGCAGTCAATGATTCAGCATCCATGTCTAGAAAACTATACTGATCAGATACTACGTCGCCAAAACCTCCTCCACTTCCAAAAGAAAATGCCATTGGTTCCATATTGTTTTGTGTGGCTTGTTTTAACTGTTTCTGTTGAAGAGGTCTGAAATGTTCTAAAATTGCATCTCCATAAAGAACATTGTATCCTTGAGTCAATAACAATAGAGCGGGTACTCTATTAATATTATCCGGCATTAAAATCTTATTACCATTTTCAAGAACGATAAACGTTTTGTTGTTATCTTTTACTCTTTTATCTATACATATGAAATGAATATCTTTCTTAATATCTGTTTTAGATAAAGTTTGCAAAAGTTTCCTAGAATGTTCACAAAAATTACTGTAATATAAAATTGTACTCATGATTTAATATATAAATTATTGTATGTTTATTTAAGTTATTTTTAACTAATTTCAAATAAAAATGATTATTTAATTCAATATAAATATAAATATAAATATATATTATTGATATTTATAATCATGAACCCTCATATTGAAAAAACTAGTAAGAAAGGTGATATCTTGTCATTTACATTAAGTGGTGTAAATGTAAGTATTACTAATGCTATTCGCCGAACTGTTTTAAGTGATATACCAACTGTTGTATTTAAGACTTCACCTTATGAAGAATGTAAAGCAAATATTATTACCAATACATCACGTTTAAATAATGAAATATTAAAACAGCGTCTGAGTTGTATTCCTATTCACATACCCAATTACGAAGAAGTCAATTTAAAAAATTATTTGTTAGAAGTGAATGTTGAAAATACTACAGATACAACCATCTTTGTGACAACTCAAGATTTTAAAATTAAAAATCGTTTGACTGATTCTTATTTAAGTGAAAAAGATACAAGAAATATTTTTCCTCCCAATGATTATACTGGTTATTTTATTGATTTTGTTAGATTGCGTCCTAAACTTTCAGATGATTTGATTGGTGAAAAAATTCATTTAACATGTGAATTTATTGTTTCTACTGCAAAGAACGATGGTATGTTTAACGTTGTTTCTACGTGCTCGTATGGTTTCACACCAGATGATGTTGAAATTGATAAAGAATTAGCCAAAAAAATCCAAGGATGGAAAGATGAAGGCAAAAATGAAAAAGAAATTGATTTTGAATCTAAAAACTGGAAGCTTTTGGATGCTTTGCGTATTGTTAAAAAAGATAGTTTTGATTTTATCGTTCAAAGCATTGGTGTGTATAGCAACATAGAAATTATAAATAAAGCATGTGAAATTATTGATAAAAGATTACAAGAATTAGACATGCTAATTCACAGCGATGATGTTGAAATTAAAAATTCACTCAATACAATGGCAAATTGTTTTGATATTAAATTAGAAAATGAAGATTATACAATTGGGAAATTATTGGAATATATTTTATATGAAAAATTCTTTGAAGGTACAAAAATAGTATCATTTGTTGGATTCAAAAAGTTTCATCCCCATGACACAGAAAGTATTATTCGTATTGCATTCAAAAATCCTATAGATATTTCAAGTATCAAAGGATATTTGCAAGAAAGTATTCAAGATGCCAGAAATATATATACAAGGATTAAAAAGGAGTTTTTGAAATAAAAAATTATTTATTCATATAATATATATATGAAAATTAAAAAAAATTATAACAAAACAAAAAATGCAAGAAATAACAAAAGGAAAAATGCAAAAAGTATGAAAATTAAAAAAAAATATAACAAAACAAAAAATGCAAGAAGTAACAAAACAAAAAATGCACGAAGTAACAAAAAAAAAAATATAATAGGAGGCGAATTAAAATACAAATGTAGTTCTAATAGTGAAAATTTTCCGAAATGTGGAAAAGAAGGATGTGTATATTTAGACAATGATACTTCTGTTACAAAAAAACAGTGGAAAACTTATCAAGAAATACCTAGTTATTTTTTATCTATTGAAGGTCAAGATTCTTCAAAAAATTATGCACCTAATATAATTTCGCATAACATAAAGCCATGCGATTTAATTAATATAATAGGAAAAGAAAATACTGCACCATGTTTTGTAAAACGTCATAGAAATACAAAAAGTGGTGAAAAAATTTTATATGAAGAAGAACAACGACCATCTTGGTGTAGAAATTATGGAATAAAAAACCAATGTATTGTGGATGACAATATGTATAATAATTTAAAAAATAATGTAGCGAAAGTATCATTACAAGGCAAACCAAGTAAAAATATTAAATTGCCAGAAGTGGACGATTTTTTAGATGGTGATGCGAGTTCTATTGACGACGAAGATCTTGGCGATTTACATGGTGAAATAGATATTGATGAAAGTTTTACTAATTTAAACCCGATATTTTTAACAAATACTAAAATGAATAGAATAAAAGGAATTACTATAGCTGAATTAATAGAACAAATGTACACTAGTTTAGGTCCTGAAAAAACCATGGCTGTTTCTAAAGAATGGGAAGATGAAAAGGAAAATTTATTACAGCAAGTTTCGTCTATTGGTTATACATCGCCAGATTTCAATGAACAAAACATAATGATTGATGTTGATAATGAAGGACTTTGTTCTTGGATAGATAGTATGTTACTAGAAGGCGAACCGATTACACCTGAAAAAATAAAACACCAATTTGGTAAGGAGGATATATTAAAAATAGTAGATTGGGGCTTGTTAAGAAAAAGTAAAATAGGTAAATAGGTAAATATTTATACTTATTTCTTTATTATGTAAAATTATAAATTACATAATAAATTGAGTGAATTCACTTAAACCGAACAACATGTATAGGTTTTTCCAGCAATTGGATTACCAACACATCCTTCACCTTCTTGGTATGTGCATACATTATCTGTAAAATAATAATTGTTTGTTCCTAATTGATTTGCACAATAATTGCACATCCAAGCACAACCAGTTCCAGAAGTTACACTAAATTGAATACAACTATTGCTTGTAATTAAACGCTTTTCAGAATCACATGATTCACTACGTGTTTTTCTAAGAGCAGAGTTAACACCGTGGTTAGTTAAAAATACAGCAGCAAAGGAAAGTAAGAAACTGAAGAATCTCATTTTATATAGGTTATTATATAATAATTCTCTAAGTCATTTTCTTTCTTTTTGAGTTAAACAGCTTTTCCAGCTTTTCCAGCTTTTTGGGTTTATTCTATCAAATTATTTTTATAAGTATAATTTTTATACTGATCTTGTCTTACCAGAGTCTATCATATGCAATCTATGATTATAATTCAAACTATGCATCAATAATGATGGTTGTAAATTATTTACGTAATCAATAACAACTTTATTAGTTACGAACTTATTTTCTGGTTTTAATTCATTCTTAAATTTTTCATGAATGTGAAACATGTGGGTTTTATATTGTTGTGAAAATTCTTTTAATGGTTTCTCCTTTTTGATATAACATGAAATATAATTATAAAAAAGAGTATTTGTAAATAAATATACTTGGTCTCTAAAAAGTGAAAACTCACTTTTGTTTTCTGGGAACAACTTTAAAAACTCATTCATTTTTCCTTCTTTTCTTAAAGTTAAATATTGGAATTGCATTTTTGCTTGATTTCCACGTAAATGTTTAACTTCTTCGTAAACAGGATTTCTAATTTTTGTTCTATGACCAGTTTTTTTATTATATAATACTACCCCCATTTTATCATAATTCGTATTCATAGAACCATATTTATCAATTAATTCAATGTATTCGTTGAATGTATAAATCTCTGGAAATTTAATACTTGTACTTTGCCAATAATCTTTATTATCTTGTAAATCTGACCCAAATACAGTAATATTATTCAAGTCGGTATTATCAATATAATAAACTGCTACTAAATACAATTGTG
>Ga0114968_10003935_pt1 | contig 11122 bp, 10 predicted proteins | sample M_130807_EF_Meta_FD_87020 | JGI IMG/M metagenome (GOLD analysis project Ga0114968, IMG submission 87020) | Freshwater microbial communities from Lake Montjoie, Canada to study carbon cycling - M_130807_EF_MetaG | ecosystem: Environmental > Aquatic > Freshwater > Lake | place: Lake Montjoie... | reverse complement strand
TTGCACCAGCAAGCGACTGCCTGCGGTGCAGGTTTGTCCCGTGTTTTGAATGATGCCGCGCACCACGGTGCTGGCCGCGAGTTCCAAGTTGGCATCGGCAAACACCAAGTGGGGTGACTTGCCACCCAACTCCAGCACACACTTCACCGCGTTCAAAGCGGCCGCTTGTTGAATCAGAACGCCCACCTCGTTGGAACCGGTGAAGCTGATGAAGTTGATGCCAGGGTGTTTAGACAAGGCTGCACCGGCTTCTTCACCCAGTCCGCTCACGATGTTCAAAGCCCCTGGCGGAAAACCCACTTCCAACGCCAATTCAGCGATGCGCAAACAACTCATGCAAGCGTCTTCAGCGGGCTTGACCACCACGGCATTGCCCATGGCGAGTGCCGGGCCGATGCTGCGCCCCATCATTTGGGCGGGGTAGTTCCAAGGAATGATGTGGGCTGTGACGCCCAAGGGCTCGCGCAGCAAGTTGACTTGGTAGCCATTCAAGAATGGAATGACTTCGCCATGGATTTTGTCGGCAGCACTCCCATAGAACTCGAAGTAACGCGCCAACACCACCATGTCGTTGCGTGCCGTGGTCATGGGTTTGCCGGTGTCGCGTGCCTCCAGCAGGGCCAATTCTTCAGCATGGTCCAACACTTTTTGGGCCATCTTCAGCATCAAACGTCCGCGCTCTAGCGCAGAAAATTGGCCCCAAGCGCCCTCTAATGCTTGACGCGCAGCCGTCACGGCCAAGTCCACGTCGGCAGCATCTCCACGTGGGATCGTGTCAAACGCCAGGCCGTCCACGGGCGAGAGCACTTGCAATGTTTTTCCGCTTTGGGCTTGAACCGACTTGCCCCCGATGATCATGTTGGCCACGTGTAGAACTCCGTTAGGTAGAAACAGGGGTTTTCGCTGCTTGCGTCAAAGCACCACGCTCAAGCAACCAGGTTTGATCGGGAATGTCAGACAGCAGACCCGCATTGGATTCGGTGATGACCACGCACAACGCGGGTTGCCATTGACGCAACCGCCCAATGGCTTCGACATACTGCTGCGCCAACACGGGTGCCAGGCCTTGCAGCGGCTCGTCCAGCAGCACCAAGCGTTGGCCCACCATCAGCGCACGGCCCAGCGCCACCATCTTGCCTTGGCCACCGGAGAGAGCAGCGCCAGAACGCTTGAGCATGTCTTTGAGCTGAGGCACCACTTGCAACACCGCTTCTTGGCGGTCTTTCACTGCTCGGGCTGACAAGCCCAACACGTCACAAGGCAGTGCCAAGTTTTCTTCCACACTCAGGGTGGGAAAAATGATGCGGTCTTCCGGCGCATAGCCGATGCCCAGGCGGGCTCTTTGGTGCGCTGGACTTTGTAACAAGGCTTGGCCATCCAAATGGATGGCACCCGATTTGACGCGCTGCAATCCCATGATGCTGCGCAGCAGCGTGGTTTTGCCCGCGCCATTGCGGCCCACCACGGCCACCGTGGTGCCTGCCGACATGGCTGCAGAAATGTGTCGCAGCACCTGCACACCGGCGATCTCGACAAAAAGTTGGTCCAAGCTCAGCATCAGTGGGTTCCCAACACTTCACGTTGAATTTGGGGGTTGGACAGCACGTCAGCAGGGGGACCGTCGGCCGCCACTTTGCCAGCGATCCAAGCCGCAACGCGGGTGGCATAGCGGTTCACGATGTCGATGTCATGCTCGACAAACCAACTGGTGACTTGCCGCTCGGTTAGCGCTTGCATCACCGTGTCCATCAAGGCCATTTTGTCTTCGGAGGCGACGCCGCTGGTGGGTTCGTCCATGATCAGCAACTGGGGACGCAGCATCAGGGCCATGGCGATGTCGAGCAATTTGCGTTGACCTTCAGGCAGTGCCAATGCAGGGTCGTGGGCACGTTGTTGCAAGCCCACCAAGGCCAAGGTGTCGTCCACCTCGCGGCCATCCACCGAGTCGGACAACGATTTGAAAAAAGACAACTTGCCCGAACGTCCGGCGGCCGCAATTTCCAAACACTGGCGCACCGTGTGGTCGAGAAACAGTTGCGGCAATTGAAACGAACGCCCCAAACCCAGTCGCACAATTTGGCGCGGCAATTGGTGGGTCACCTCCACACCATTGAAAAACACCTGGCCCGACGCAGGCTTTAAAAAGCCCGTGCAAATATTGATGAAGGTGGTTTTGCCGGCACCGTTTTGCCCAATGACAGCCAAACGTTCGCCGCGTTGCAGCACGAAGTCGATGTGGTCGGCCGCAACCACGCCGCCAAATGACAGTTGCAAGCCTTTGGTTTCAAGCAAGGCACTCATGGGGCTTCTCCTGTGGGCGGTTTTCGTTTTTGCAGCAGACCCACGATGCCATCCGGTGCCACCAAGATGACGATGATGAGGGTCACGCCCAAGATGAGCTGCCAAACGCCCGTCATGTAGGCCGCTGCAAACAACTTCACCGCTTCGAAAACGGCCGCGCCCAGCAAGGCGCCAAACGCGTGGCCACTGCCACCCAAGATGCTGATGAACACGTATTCGCCAGAGCGAAACCAAGAACCGATATCGGGCGTGACCAAACCTTGCACCAAGCCAAACAAGGCACCTGACAAGCCCACCAGCGCGGCAGACAAGATGTAGGCATTCCACAAAATGCGTTTGGCCGACAAGCCCAAATATTCCAAACGGGTTTCATTGGACTTGATGCCTGCAAGCGCCTCGCCAGACGCCGATTTGTAATAGCGTTGAACACCCCACACCAGAACCGCCGCCAGCAACAAGCACAGCATCAACAAGCTGGTTTCAAAAGTGTCTCGTTCCAGTGTGTGATTGAACAAGGTCGGTCGGTTGATGCGCAAACCATCGGTGCCACCTGTCAGGTTGTAGAACTTGCCCAGCATGGAAAACACCACCATGCTCAAGGCCAAATTCAGCATGCCAAAAAAGATGCCCCGGTAACGCACCACAAACAGACCAATGAGTGCGGCGGCCAAGCTGCTGGCCAGCACCCCGATCAGCAACAGCAGCAAGCCATCCCATTCAGGGAAGCTGCGGGCTGCAAAGGCCACGCTGTAGGCGGCAATGGCTGCATAGAGGGCATGACCAAAAGAGACTTGGCCCGCACGCATCATGATGGCCACACCCATGCTGGCCATGCCATAGCACAGCGCCATGATGAGCGGTGTTTTGCTCCAAGGAAACAGCAGCCCCAAGCTGAAACAAGCGATGAATCCCAACCAAGCCAATGCGCGAATCATGTCAAATCCTTCGCGCTTGAGCGACTGAAAACAAACCATTGGGGCGCACCAACAAGACCAACACCATGATCAAGTAAGGCACGGCCACTTCCCATTCGGGGGCCAAATACACCGCCATGGAGCGCGCCAAGCCAATCATCAACGAGGCCAGCAAAGCGCCTGATATTTGCCCCATGCCAGCGGTTGCCACGACGGCAAACGACAAGACGATCATGTCGGCACCGGCACCGGGCACCATCGATGTGGTGGGTGCCGCCATGGCACCCCCCAATGCACCCAGCGTGGCACCCAAGACAAAGGTCAGCCAGCCAATGCGTTTGGCATGGATGCCCAAAGCGGTGGCCATTTCACGGTGGTGCGTGACGGCCACCACTTGTTTGCCCAGCGATGTGAAATGCAAAAAAAACAGCAAGCCCGCATAGGCCAGCAAGGCCACGATGGGAATGACGATGAGTTGGTAATTGGTATAGGTGACGTTGAAAAAATGCACCGTCCCCAGCCGTCCAATGATGTCGGGTGCCGAGTATGGCTGGGTGCCCCAGATCAGTCTTTGCACATCTTCCAAGACCATGAATGCGGCAAAGGTCATCAAGAGTTGCTGCACCGGGTCGCGCATTTGCACCCGCCGCAACAAGCCGACCTCCAGGGTGGTGCCCAACACCACCCCCACCAACAAGGCCGCAGCCACCAAACAGGCCAACAGCATCCAGGTGGAAGGCTCGTGCCCCAGGGTCAACAACGTGAAATAAGAAGCGGTGTAACCGCCAAATGCGTACAAAGCACCATGGGCCACGTTGACGATGCCCATCACGCCGCAAATCAAGGTCAGTCCCAACGAGACCATGAACAGCAAAGCGGCATAAGACACGCCGTCAGCCAGCGCCAACAGCATCAATTCAGTCGACATGAAAAAACGACCCAGACAAGAGCATGAAAGAAACCAGAATGCAAAACAAGCTACTGTATCGCGGCAGATCGCGACGGCTCTCACATTGTGATGTCTGATCTGCTGTCCATGGCCTGTTTCAAGCCTCAATCTCTGGATGTGAGGGTATTCCCTAGGGGTCTGGTCAGTAGATGCTCCACCAAGGCCGCTTGGCCCAGGGTTTGCAGGTATTTACTTTGACGTCAGTTGAAGAGGTTCGGACAGCTTAGCTTGCTTTGTTCACAATGCCTGACGCGCCCTCGCCAGCACCTGTTAAAAGCGGTCAATCCTCTCAATAACCCATGTTATGAAACGCCTTGTAGCTCTAGCATCGCGCCTTGATAGCCTTCAAAAAATGACTTTATTCATCCGACAACTTGTTTGGGTTTTCTGCGCTGCCCTGCTGCCTTTGGCGGCGCAAGCACAGCCCTTGCGCTATAGCTTGGATAAAGGTTATCTTTTGAATGCGCCTGAAGCCTTGACTGTTGATGAACTGTCTCAGCAGGTGTTTTTGCCCTATCAATACGATTTGCACTTGGGGTTTCAAGACAAGCCGGTTTGGCTGCGTTTTGAGATCAAACCGCCAGGGCCAACACCTACCCTTCAGGACGCAGGACTGGCTGCTGATAGCCAAATCATTTTGCGATTGGCACCCTACCAGTTGGACACGGTAGAGGTCTATGAACCCATGGGCGGTAAGTGGTTGACGCAAAAAGCTGGCGATAGGGTTGATATGCCGCATCGCATTTGTCCGGATGACACACATTGTTTGGCCTTGTCTAGCCCGCCTGATCAGCCCGTGACCTTGTTCATGAAGGTCTATCAACGTGGTGTTTTTTCGGTTCGTGCAGAAGTAGTGCCGCTTAAAGAATTGTCAAAAGCCGTGTCCACAGGGTCTAGCCGAAACAGTGCATCCATCGCCATTGCCGGCAGCTTGTTGTTCATGGCCTTGGTCTTGATGATGATGGATCGCAACATGCTGATTCTCACATTCAGTTGCTTCCAGGCTGTGGTAGTTGTGTTTATTTTGTGCACCACGGGTCGACTGCAGCTTTTGATGCCCGATATGCCCGCCACTTTTTTTGACAACTTGACCCACCATTTGTTCAGCCTTCGGGTGTTGATGTTCATCTTGTTGGGATGGGCCAGTTTGGCGCAATACAACCCACCCAAGCGTTATCAGCATTTCGTAATTGGTTTGCTTTTTCTATTGGTGATCAGCAATATGCTGATTCAATGGGGTGAAATTCAATGGGCCATTTCCATTTACCTGCTGGTCACCAGTTTGAATTTGCTTGTCCAGTGGTACGGCATTTCCACGTCCTTGAGCATGCCTAAGCGGATCAAAGTACTGTTGATTTTTTCCTATGTGGTCTACTTGTCTGTGTTGGTGGGCGCCATGCTGGTGATCTTTGGTCAACTCATGCCCTTGGCCACACCCAGTTTCGTCAACAGCTACGCGGATTGGCGAACCAACGGTGGACCCGCCGGCATCATCATCTTTTTGATCGTCATCATTCAACAGGCCGAGCGCAAAGTCGCCACCTCCCAAGTGATTGGCAAGCTCAGCTTGGAGGCCGCCAAATCGCAAGCCAATCATGAAAAGCTCACCGAACGCCAAACCTTGATCGACATGTTGACGCACGAGCTGAAGAACCCCTTGGGCACCATTCGATTTGCACTGGCGTCGTTGAAAAAACAATCCCCTGCTGATCAAGAAGCATTGACGCGGGTGTCGCGCATGGATCGATCAGTTGAACGCATGAACGAATTGATCGAGCACGTGGCGCACTCCAACAAAATCGACCGGTTTGAACTCACGTCAGAAAAAGAAACCTTCGATGCAGATGAGTTGATTGACGAACTCACAGCAGACCAGCAATCCGAACGCCGGTTCAACATCGACATAGAAGATGGTGCGACCTTCCATACCCACCGCCACATGTTGTTCGTGGTGCTGGAAAACCTGATTAGCAATGCCTGCAAATACGAGAATCACCGTTTGCCCATTCGCATCGCAGTGACCAGTCAAGCTCAAGCCACCGTGGTTGAAATTGCCAACAGCATCGACCCCAGCATTCGCCCGGACGAAGGCAAGTTGTTTGATCGCTACTATCGCCACGATGGCGTTCAATCCATGCCGGGCATGGGCATTGGCCTGAGCTTGGTGTTGGCTGCTGCAGACAAAATCCAGGCCCATGTCAGCTGTCACATTGACGATGATTTAGTCACATTCAAAGTAGAGGTTCCCCGATGAATTTGACCAGCATGCCTAGAAAAACAGATGAGCGCTCACCCTTTGTGGTGGCCGTGGTCGAAGACGATCGCTTGCTTCGCCAAGAAATTGAAATTCACTTGAGAGCCAATCAGTTCACCGTGCATGGGGTGTCCAGCGGTGCGGCTTTGGATGACTTGATCACCCCTGAGCCGATTGACATGTTCATCATCGACTTGAACTTGCCCGGGGAAGGGGGCTTGAGCATCTGCAAACGTTTGCGTCAAACCTTGCCCAATGCAGGCATCGTCATCATGACAGCGCGGGTCGCCTTGCACGACCGCTTGGCAGGTTACAGCCATGGCGGTGCCGATTTCTACCTGACCAAACCCATCTCGCCGGATGAGTTGGTGATGGTGTTGCTGAGTTTGGGCCGCCGTGTGAAAAAACTCAGCACCGATGGCGAATGGAACCTGAGTTTGCGTGACCGCATTTTGCTGGGCCCCGATCCTTGGCAAAAATTGCGTTTGACCAGCCGCGAAAAAACCTTGTTGGTGGCTTTGAGCCATGCCAAAGACAACACCTTGGAGTCAGGTGCTTTGTGTGATTTGTTTTCTGCGGAAGACTCCGACGAAGGCATGAGCAAGCACGCCCTGGAAGAATTGATTGCCCGCTTGCGTAAAAAATTCAAAACCGCCCAAGGGGCCGAGTCCGAACCCGCCATCAAATCGGTGTGGGGTGTGGGCTACCAACTTTGTGTGCCCATCAATCTGGTGTACTGACCCGTGGTGTTAGCGCACCTTGGGCCAGCAAGGCTTTGGTGTCTTTGTGGCCGCCCAGCAAAACCCCCTTGTGAAACACCATTGGAAAGGTGGGCCATCCGGTCCACATTTTCAAGGCGTTGCGCCGGCGCCATTGGCTGAAGTAACTGCCAAATTCCAAATACGCATGGACCAAACCTGCTTCTGAAAGTGCTTTGCGCACCTTGGAGACTTCGGGGTTTTGCGCCATGCCAACCACCACGTAGTCATTTTTCTGAATGGCTTGCAGCACGGTTTCAACAATCTCTGCATGGTGTGTGGCCACTTTGTCGCGAATGTCGGGGTGAAGATGCTGATCGTCGAGGATGTGTCGTGGCATGTCTTTTGCAATGTGTTTCTAAACACAGTCTTCTATGAAAAACAACATCATCCCACAGTCCCCGCAGTGCAAGACCTGCCGCTTTTTGATGCCCTCTCAGTCATCCAAGAGTGGGCTGCGCTGTGGTTTTGACTACTTCAAGGCGTCGGAGATTGCGCGCAAATTCAAATTGATGACCCATTACCCTGAAGTCAAAGAGATGAATGCTTGTGAGAAGTGGACACCAAATTAGTGCGCAAATTTGATTTCGCACCTTGACGGTGCTTGTCATGTTTAGCAATTATCATCGTCTGCAGCATGGCACCCCTTGAAATCGCACTCGTCTATTTGTTATTTGCTGTTATTGGCGTGGTGGCTTGTCGCCTGTTGCATTTGCCAGCGATATTGGGCTACTTGATCGCGGGTGTGTTTTTGGGGCAAGGCGGTACCTTGGTGCATGACAACGAAGCCGCCGTGGCCTCGGTGGCCGAAATGGGCGTGGTGCTGTTGATGTTCGTCATTGGCCTCGAGTTCAACCTGCCCAAGTTGCTGCGGCTGAAAAAAATGGTGTTTGGTTTTGGCATGGCGCAGGTCTTGGTGATGCTGCTGGGAACCTTGCTGGGGCACCTGTTGTTGTTCAAATTGCTCTCGCACTGGCAACTCCCTTGGGACCTCACCTGGCAAGGCGCGGTGGTGTTGGGCGCGGCCATGGCGATGTCGAGCACGGCCATCGTCGTCAAGCTGATGACCGAGCGCTCTGAAGTGGACAGCCAGCACGGCAGGCGTGTCATCGGCGCGCTGCTGTTTCAAGATTTGGCGGTGGTGCCTTTGCTGGTGTTGATCCCGGCCTTGGGACAAATGAACGAGGCCAATGTCTGGACTGAATTGGGCTGGGCCTTGGGCAAAGCGACGGTGCTTGTGGGTTTGCTGCTGTGGGGTGGCCAAAAGCTGATGCGCTTGTGGTTGGAAATCGTCGACCGGCGCAACAGCGACGAACTGTTCATGTTGAACATTTTGCTCATGACCTTGGGGTTGGCTTGGCTGACTGAACACGCCGGTTTGTCCTTGGCCATGGGCTCGTTTTTGGCTGGCATGTTGATCGCTGAAACCGATTTCAAGCAACGCGTTGAAGACGATATCCGACCCTTTCACGATGTCTTGTTGGGCTTGTTTTTCATCACCTTGGGCATGAAGTTGGATTGGCATGTGTTGCAGATTCAGTGGCCCTGGGTGTTGGTGTTGGCCATCATTCCGGTGTTGGTCAAGGCCGGGCTGATTGGCTTGCTCGCCTATGCCGGTGGTGCCAGCAACGGGGTCGCTGCGCGCACCGGTATTTATCTGGCGCAAGCGGGTGAATTCGGTTTTGTGTTGCTCACCTTGGGGCTGGACAACGCCTTGATTGACCCGCGTTGGTCCAACCCGGTGTTGGCGGCGATGGTGTTGTCGATGTTGGCCACCCCCATGCTGATTCAAAATGCCGATCGACTGATTTACCGTTTCTCCCCCGACGACTGGTTGTCGCAGTCCTTGCAAATCACCAGCATCGCCAAGCAATCCATCAGCATCGACCGCCATGTGATCGTGTGCGGCTTTGGCAACACCGGACGGCATTTGTGCCAGCTGTTGGAAATGGAATCGGTCTCGTATTTGGCCTTGGACGTGAACCCCGAGGTGGTCAGGGCTGGCGTGCTGGCCGGCCACCAGGTGCAGGTGGGCGATTCTTTTCAACTGTCTTACCTGATGTCGGCAGGTTTGCCCCGCGCTTCGGCGGTGGTGGTGAGTTTTGACGACACGCCCACCGCTTTGCGGGTGCTGGACTTGATCAAGCAACACATGCCGCACGTGCCCGTGATTGTGCGCACCCGCTTCGAAAAAGACATGGCCATGTTGAAATCAGCCGGGGCCGCCGAGGTGATTCCGGACGCCTTTGAAGTGAGTTTGAGCCTGGCCACCCACACCTTCTCGCAGCTGGGCTTGCCCGAGGACGAGGTGAATCGCTTGGTGTTGGCGGAGCGGCGCTCGCAATACACCCATTTGAAAGAGGCCCAGGCGGCGAGCCCGGTCAATTAAATTAGGTATATTTCCCAAATCGCATTCAAGTTTTCTTGGATATTGTCGATTTGCTTCTAATCTGACAATTCGCTTTGTGTGTTCACCGGCGCCCGCGCCTGATGTGAGCGTGCAAATAACTGCAAAAGCATTGATTCGTTCACAAGAGGTAAAGCCATGTCCGACAAACTGTTTCAAAAAATTCCCACACAACTTGCCCCTTGTGCCTGCTGTACACCGCCTGAACTGAAAGCCGCCGCAGGCCTAGATCGCCGCGGTTTCTTGGGTTGGGGCGCTGCCGGGGCCTTGGCGGGTGGTTTGTCTTTGGCGGCTCCTCAAGCCAGTTGGGCTGGTGGCGGTCACTATGAATCCATGTTGGTTAACTGCATCGACCCCCGCTTCACCACCCTGAGCTGGCAGTACATGGGTTTGTTGCAAGGTGTGAGCCGCGACAAATTGGAAGACAACTACAGCCACTTTGTGATGGCCGGTGGCCCCATTGGCGCGGTTCATCCCAAGTTTGAAGCCTGGCACAAAACCTATTGGGAAAACCTGGACATCACCGTGTCCCTGCACCACATCAAACGCGTCGTCGGTTTAACCCACCGCGATTGCGGCGCAGCCAAATTGGCTTTTGGTGAAGCGGCTGTTTCCAAAAAGGAAGCCGAATCTGAAGCCCATGGTGAAGCCCTGTCCATGTTCCGTGAAGCCGTGAAAAAACGCCACCCCAAGCTGAGCGTCATCACCGGTGTGATGGACACCAATGGCAACGTCGACCTGATGGGTTGATGGGCTAGAGGCTGCTGAGGAAGCTCAGCAGCAGCTGGTTGACGGCCTCGGGCTGTTCTTGCTGCACCCAGTGACCGGCTTGGGGCAGCAACGATACGAAGCGCATGTCTTTGCAGACCTGCGCTTTCATTTTGTCTAAAGCGCCTGGAAACTGGTAGACCCCCCAATCCGCCTGCCCAGCGATGTAGGCGCTCGGCACGTCAATGGTTTGACCGCCAAACCGCGACAGCACCTCAAACTGCGCCAAGCTGGTGGCACAGCGGTACCACTGCAAACCGCCTTGAAAGCCGCGGCGCTGGTAGGCGTCCACATAGACCGCCAAATCAGCATCGCTCAGCCAATGGCAGCGGGCAACTTCTTCAGCGCTGGGTGCGTGGGCCGCCACGGCTTGCGCCATGGTTTGGCCATCCGGCATGACGTAATAGTGCGGCAACTTGGCCAGTTCATCGGCTCGCCAAGCCTGCAATGGATGCGGGTGATTGCCAGCCCAATCGGCGCTCTTGACATGGTAGTAGGCACGAAGAAAAGCCTGCAAACCTTGGGGTGCGTTCCACATGTCCTCGTTCGCCTGAGGCCCCGAGTAATACCACTGGTAGTGCTGACGCGGCGGTTGCACATGCGCCAAGGCCGCCACCTCGTGGCTGAGTGCGGCATGGGTTGCGGACCAACTTTGGGGGTCCGGCGGACCAGAAAACGGTGCGCTCATCATCACCACCGCGCGAAACACATCCGGGCGGGTCAGGGCGCACCAAGCGGCGACGGGCGAGCCGAAATCGTGGCCGACCACGG
>Ga0114968_10003930_pt1 | contig 11128 bp, 13 predicted proteins | sample M_130807_EF_Meta_FD_87020 | JGI IMG/M metagenome (GOLD analysis project Ga0114968, IMG submission 87020) | Freshwater microbial communities from Lake Montjoie, Canada to study carbon cycling - M_130807_EF_MetaG | ecosystem: Environmental > Aquatic > Freshwater > Lake | place: Lake Montjoie... | reverse complement strand
TTATAGAATATGCAGACTACCCCCAAACCTGCTTGGTGGTTAGTCGGCCCCCCAGGCTCTGGTAAGAGTCATTGGGTTCAAGAACGAGCAAAAAAGACTGGCGCACGAATTCTTAGAATTCATGCTCGTGTTGACCGTTCATTCAGAGATGGAAGACCACTATTGTTTGCAATGCACCGCGCATCTGAGCCGACAATTGTATGGATTGAAGGCGCAGATGTGCTAACACCAGAGGCACAAGCATTCTTACGCAGAATTATTGAGACTTGTTCAAAACATGTGGAGTTTGTTCTGGAAACTCGCGATGAAACACGAATTAGTTCTCCAATTAAGTCGCGCTGTATAACTGTATATTTTGATCTTCCAGCTCCAAACCAATCTTGGAGGCGCCTTCAATATAATGAACAATTTGCAAAACTTCCGAAAAAGATGCGGGATTCTATTCTTATCACACGCGATATGGAAGAGAAATGGTTTGACGAAGCGAAGAATAATCCTGTAAGGGGGATACAAGCAGCTAGGCTACAATCATTAGACCCTGCGATTCTGCTAGAGAAGGTTCTTCAGAGATTGGATCCGTTGAAGAGAGATATGTATCGACGCGCATGGGGTACAGGCCGGTCAATATGGTGTCTTCTATCACTCGCTCTTCTAGATGCGGTTGAATAAGCATCCTATAATCAAAATCATTTCTAGATATAACCCGACATGGAAGATGGTGCGATTTCAGTATATGCGGAAGCCAAGGGGGAATATACAAAGCAATTGTGTATTTTTCTGTCAACCCCTCTTCAAAAGTTTTTTTTGAATTTGTTGGAGACTGCTAAGACAGAAGAGCCCGATAAGAAGAAGCATCTGAAGGCGTTTCAGGATTTACTGAGCCAGATTCCGGATTGGAATATTGATAAAGTTGGCCGTGAAACCACAAAGATTCAGAATGAATGTAGTTGTGATTATCTGGAAGAGCTTTTAACTGCTGTATTTATTGCGCATACAAAGGTTCTTTCTGCAATTCGTCTTACATCCAAGAATAAGTCAATACAGATAACTGTACCAAAGATTGAGCACTTTATTCATCGCACACTTTCTGAGTCTGCGCGTCGCATTTGGGGCTCAGTATATTTATTTGCTGATGGACAATCATCGCTTGATAGACAGAAGAATCTACGACAGCTTGAGGCATTACTACATGAGTGTGTCCAGCAAGCAGTGAGGAGCTTATTACCGGTGAAGAGCCTACTCCGAGATTATCTGGCTGAGCCGGATGAAAATGACGAAAAGGAAGTTGCTGCGGCAATAAAGGAAGAGGCTGCAGCGGCTGCTGAGGATGATGCTCCTGTTGTGGTTCCTCCTGTTGTTGAACCAGTCACTATTGTAGAGGCAGCGCCAGCTATTCCTACACCAGAACCAGCTATTCCTACACCAGAACCAACTGTTCCTGCAGTGGCTACACCAGAACCAACTGTTCCTGCAGTGGCTACATCAGAACCAACTGTTCCTACAGTAGAACCAACCACCCCTGTTCCTCCTCAAACAATTGTTGTTGATACTGAGCAATCAGTTCATTTCAATGATTATGACACTGTCTATAGTGCAAATAATCCAAACAAGACTGAGATTGTTTATGAGCCCAAAAATAATGATGATGAAGATGATGTAAATGATAGTATCCGCATTTTAGAGGAAATACAAAATTTATCAACAAATGATTTTGAAGACCTTGACGCGCCACCTCGTACAGCGAGTCCCTTACAATATGAGGAACTATAAGCCGCAGTTTTTTTTGCAATTTTTTTGTAAGCCTCAAAAGTAATGTCAAATCTATTTACACCTACGGCGGCAATTGTTCTTTTACTAGGTGCGTCTTTTATTGCCGGCATTGGTGCAGTCGCAAATTATGCTACAAAAACCGAAGGAAATACTATTACAGTTAAGAGTGTTGTGCGTGATTTCCTTATAGGGATTATTTTAACATCTGTTATATGGATGTTTGTACCTGAGTCATTTAGCTCAATTGGCGAAATGATGGAGTCAGTTGCTTCTACTATTGCATCACCTATGGAGGCTATGGGCGGCGGTGGTAGTGGAAATGGCAGTGGCGGTGACCTAGACCTTCATGTAGGGCCTCCATCATTCTAGAGTGTTCCCACTTTGTAATTTCTAAATTTAGAGTTTAATAAAAACTAAATTTAGAAAAACTCACCAAGGCTCTAAACAAATAGCGGATATACTGTCACACCACTAGGTACTACACCAGTATATTTAAACTTCTCAAAAATTGGCTTGCGTAACTGGTCTTTTGGCACAGCATTCTTACAATTAGCAGCAATATGCTTATATAAATCAAATCCAGGGAATCGCTCTTCTCCATTTTCACTTTTCAAAATATTATGCCCTTTTATATCAAGCATCCATGTCCATAGAAGATTATAAAGAGGTGATATCGTCTCTTTCACAGTCCAATCCCCTTCTTTACTTAGCACAGTTGTAGGTCCACTGGTAACAACTTTTACAGCTGGCGGCTCTTCATAGAGAGTATCAAAAATACTGACTGCTAGCCGCGCTAAATCAAACGACTGATTTGGTGTTATTGCAGCTTCTTTAGGATCACGAATGGACCCAAAATTGTATTGACCTGCCGCATCATTCCCTTCATGGAAGTCGTCGCTAATAATAGATTGATTCTCAACTCGTAAAATAGCGCGACCAAAATCAATAACACGGAATATCTTACCAAATGTGGGGACTTTCCATATTTGATTATCCTTTGTGCGATAATATATGAATTCGTCTGTTGTGCTTGAATATAGTATATTATTTCCGTGTAAATCGTTGTGATATAATTCAATAAAACTGAAAGCCTGGATTAATGCACAGATAATCTGCCACATCCATGCAGTCCATTTAGATTCATCATATGTATCTTCTCCAAGAAGACTATCAATTGACTCTTCCATCTTTTCCATAAAGATTAACATAACAGGCATGCCAGTGAACTCAGCAAAAATATCATAACCATCCATCTCACTAGAAGCCTCGCTTCCACTCTGTAGAGTTTGATTAGACGGGCTTATACGAAGTATAGATTGCACTGAAGCTGAATTTGTACTGAAAGAGCCAACTGATTCTAATTCCACTTCTCTGTCGCCATTTGAATTGTTATCACCAATAGCCTCAAGAATCTCTTCATCATCGTCATCATCAATAAGGTCTGCTTCATCAGGCTTCAATAGAAATGGTGCAACTTCATTCTCATTTAGAAATCTCTTATGTTCATGGGAAAAAATGCGTATCTTAAAATGATTGCTCTCATATTGCTTCCAGAACCACTTTGTATTTCTGTAACTTTGATAGTCATCATTCATGTTATAACAATATTTCTCGGCTTTTGCACACATTGCTCCATAATATTTAATAAAGTGTGGTGATAGATTCTGTTCAGAAAGTTGACTCAAGAGACTCACTGTAAGGGCATCAACATATGCTTGATTCTCTTCACATTGTAACTTATCTACAACTGTGCCCCAACCATCTTGGAGCCCAGGCATACACGCATCTTGTGGAAATGAATAATTTCCTTGAATCCAATCTGATGGATTCAATAAATGAATAACTTTTACATATACATTATCATCATCGCCTTCAGGAAAAGGCGTTGTTGCACAAAGTCCAGATTTGTAGGATATTGGGCAAGACGGTGCTGCGCCCTCCGTGCCACCACGAAATCTCTCCAAAAGAGGAAAATACGCTTGAAAATTACTATAAGTCGCGCTTAATTCTTCAAGAACCTTAGAAGGAATATTTACATTATTAATATTGACGCGAGCTCGTTGGAACCCGGAATCCTTTGTCGCCATTTGCACAACCTTCTTCTTGTTTCGTCCCATGGAACTTCTGTTTTGGCAAAACGACTAAATATATAGGCTAAAGACGCGTAAGCGTAAGCCCTTTTTGAAAGTATATAATTAATAGTTAATTATGGCTACGACAAAACTTGAAGTAGGTATCAAAAAATTCGACATGAAGAAGATTCAGCAAGATGCTGTATGTATTTTCATCGGTCGCCGACGCACTGGTAAATCAACACTTGTAAGGGACTTGCTATTTCATCATCAAAATATGCCTCTTGGAACAGTTATTAGTGGAACAGAAGAGAGTAACAGTTATTATGGAAAAATGATTCCACCTATTTTTATTCACGGAGAGATGTCTCCTGTAATTCTTGAGAACTATGTGAAGCGCCAGAAGCAAATTATGAAGAAGATTCAAGAAGATATTGCTGTTGGAGTTGTTTCGAAGAGAGATCCAAGGTCTTTCTTAATTTTAGATGATTGTATGTACGATGACAGTTGGACACATGACAAGAATATTCGCTATCTTTTTATGAATGGACGATGGCTCAAGGTATTCTTTATTATTACTATGCAGTATCCTCTTGGTATTCAGCCTTCATTGCGAACAAATGTAGATTATGTATTTATTCTGCGCGAGCCTTACATAAGTAATAGAAAGCGCATTTATGATAATTATGCGTCAGCCTTCCCATCATTTGAGTTCTTCTGCCAGATGATGGACCAGTGCACAGAGGACTATGGTTGCATTATTATTGATAACACAACACAGAGTTCGAAGTTAGAAGACACCGTTTATTGGTATAAAGCAGAAATTCATCCTGATTTTAAGATTGGCGCACCAGAGTTGTGGAAGTTTTCTCAGCAAAATCTGAGAAATGGAGAAGATGAGGGAATGAACCAATATGATCCAAATTCCGCCAAAAAGCTGAAGGGTCCTGCTATTCAAATTAGGAAGTACTAACGAAATACAGATTCCCATTCTTGAGTCACATTTTCACGAATTGTTTGAGATACTGCGTGTGCTTCTTTAATTAATTGATTATAATTTACACCTAAGATACGCCCTGCAATATCCTCAATACTATCAAATGTTATAATAGATTTCATATTTCCCTGATAGAAGTCTGCTTTCTGAATCCATCTATCAATAATTGCAGGATCTCGCCCATTTTCCCAATCAATCTTATTAGGCACATCCTCATCAAATACAGTCCATGATAACTCATTGGGCTCATTTGGAGCAGACCAGAGTTTCTTCAGAAGTTTGGGACTTGGAACCCACACAGGAATTGCTGCGCCTGTTTGCTCAAAAATAGACATTGTACTAATATTGTAAGGGATATGAATAATAGCGGTGTAAGCATCAAGATAGCCTTCAGGTAAATAGTTACCGCGTTGTGAAATTAATATTGCTTGTGATTCAATAATTTGTCCATATTGTGTGTATAATCGTAGGTAAAGATCTTTCATAAACATAGAGGTTTCCTCCTTAATAAGAACTTGGCGAGGGTCCCAAATTAAGAATCGAGATGATTCTGGGCTTTTTATACGAATGCGATATGGACTTTCACATTGAGATGGGATGTAGCGGGTCTGTTCAGGACTAATACGCGGAAAATATGATTTAAAATATCCTTGGTCTCCAAGATTATTACTAATCACCATCAGGCGTTTTGCTTCAAATAATTTATTAATTTCAGTAATTAAGTATTCATGTTTAGGGGTATTTGTAATCCAATTATTTCCAAATCGTGTAGAATTAATATGAAAATGTGGAAGACCCAGATCCTTCAAACGATATGCAGTAATAAGTGAATGCGATGTTAATACACCATCATACTTCTGAGAAAGAATACGAGCCTTAAATGCACTATCAAGTGGCATATTATAAGGAATATCATAAATTGTTGGAGAATTCATAAATGGCGGCTCTTGTGATGGGATTGCATCATTAATAGGAGGACGACGATCCGCAAGCCATGTAAAATCAACATGAATTCCAAGAGGGCGAAGAATACGTTTGGCATAGAAAATAACAGAAGGGTGATGATCGAGAGCAAATAATTTTAACGCTGGCCGATTTGATTTCCACATCCAGAGTTTCCATTCTCCAAAATTAACACTTCTATATTCACCGCGTATGCTCCAAAACCCACTTAGTGTATTATTCGGATTATGAACCGCCTCCAGCAAAAGTGCGTCAAATGGACCGCGCTCCATCCAGAGCTGAACTCGTTCAGATGACATTGGTATAATGCGACAACGAGCTTCGTCCGGTAAACCAGCTTGTAACTTATCAGGTTCTGTATATCCAAACCATAGCTGTCTAGGCCTCTTGGGATTACTTTGAGTTGCCCACACCGCAATCTGAAAAATCTTATCATAGAGATTTCCTAAATATGGAATTCCAAGTTCCTCAATCTCATTTTCTATAAGAATATTTTTAAGAATTTCAATATTCATTGGTCTAAATAATTAATATAATTAGATATTTAGACTCTAATTATGTCATCTGATGCAAAACAGTGTCCTTGGTGCCAGAGATGGTGCCTCAAAGATGATGCGTGTAACTATATTTTTGCGTGTGGCCTCACAAAGGAACGCTTTATAGTGGGAGCAGGATGCGGCAACTCTTGGTGTTGGCAATGTGGGAAGAAGTTCTGCGGCCCTTATTATAATCCCATAACTGGAGCAAAGGCTCTAACAGCGAAAGAACAGCATGATGCTAACTGTTGTAAAGGTGATAATACTGCATATTGTTGTGGAGGACACAATAGTCATTGTGATAAACGATGGGATTAAAAAGTAAAAATCTATTAAATAATTAGTAGATGTCTAAAGTTATTATTATAGCGCTTCTTATTATTTTTGGGGCTATTATATATGAAACACTTTTCTCAAAAAGTGAAGAGGGATTTCAGGTTATGAAAAATCAATGTGGAGTTGGCATTCAGAGTTGTCCGGCTGGGACGCGATGTATTAATGGCTACTGTTATAGTAGCGAGCCTCCGCATTTGCCTCCAGTAACAGATCTACCGATTCGTCCAGTTGGTCGTGTGTATTAAAACCTCCTGTCTAAGAAGAAATAATGGCTCGCGGTGTAGCTCAATATAGTTTACTTGGTCTTGCGGTTGTCTTTGTATTATTAATTGCTCTGCTACCCATTACACGAAGTATGCTTGGTCGTTATGCACCAAGCAGAAGCGGCCTAGCCGGATTCATGGACATGTCCTGTAAGGATTATGCAACACCTTGCCCAGAGGGTTACTTTTGCCAGCAAGAGAAGTGTACCTCTATTTACCCTCGCGTATAATGAGCCTAGGAATACAATTATTCTAAATTTAAGATCATTATGATTCTAAATTTAGATTTGCGCATAGAATACTCTTAAGCACTATCAGTCACCTTTGCCGCGGCTTCCATCTTCCGCTGAAGAGCAAGATCAGCAGGACCCTCAAATATAGTATTTGTTGCAGTCGTCGCAGACTCAGTTTCATTGGGCTGCAGAGACATATTGAATACAGACTTCTCATTCTTCGCAGTCTTCGCCTGGGGGTTCTGGCGATAGAACTCGTCGCGGTCATCCTCATTCTTGTTGTAATTCTTCATGAGGGTGTTGAGCTGCTCCTCTGCGTACTCTTGCTCGGCAATCTCGTGGGGAGAAGGGTCCCAAGGGAGCCACTTACCAACCTCGCCAAGAAGAATATTATGCCGCTGATCGGCACGCTGGAGCTTCTTGGCACGAGCAGTAGCCTCTTCAGCGCTACCCCACACGCCACGAACCTTGAGCCCACGCATGCTGGTCTGGAAGTTATTCTTTGTGTAGAATGCATCCTCCAGCTCCTTCTGGCGACGATAGAGGAAATCATCATAAGCCTCCTTGAGAACAGTTGTGCTCAGCTCCTTCTGGTTGTTCTTAATATATGCGTGGTAAGTATCAAGAATCTCCTCAATACGGAATGCACGCGCCGACTCGCGGCACTGTAGTGATGCACCACTGAGATCGAGCGCCTCTAGACGAACCGCTTCCGTCTCAAGAGTCTTCTTGATACCAAGCACAGTCTCCGCCAGATACTTCTCTAGATTCTTTGTCTTCCAATTAATCTCATAGTCGGCAAGGAACTTCTCGAAAAAGAAGAGGTCCTTCTTCGCAAGAACCTTCTCCGGTGAAAGGAACGAAAGAAGAACAAACTTCTGACCAGGAATCTCCTGATCCTCTGTAAGGAAATCAACATTATCATCTACAGGCTTCGAGCTCATTTGCTGTAATATATGAATTAATATACGAAGTCTTTACGCACTTATTTTCTTTCTTATAAATATAAGCATAAATGGACGGTTATTTTGGTGAAATGGTTACTCGTGCTATCAAGTATTTAATTGAGGGCCTCGCCATTGCGGCGGCGGCTGTGTTCATCCCTCGCAAGGCGCTCCCTCTAGATGAGGTTGCGTCCCTTGCGCTCCTCGCGGCGGCGGTGTTCGCCATCCTGGATGTATTTGCCCCCTCCGTTGGTGTTACGGCTCGCCAGGGTGCCGGCTTCGGTCTCGGTGCCAACCTGGTTGGTTTCCCCATGCGCGGTTAGATAGTTTAGCTTTATAGTTATATAGTTATGTTCATTCTTTTTTGAGAATCTTATAGATTTTTAAAAAAAACAAAAACATACAAAGAGTAGATATAAGAAATGGGAGCAATTAAAGATGCATTTAAATTCAGTTTCGGAGCATCACTTGGCTACATAGCAGTTCGCATAATTGCTATAGCTCTTGGCTTAGCATTTCTTTTACCTGGTATAGCCCTTATGAAGAGTGGAGATGATAAGAATGGTGATAAAACTATGAAATACTATTTTGGTATTGTATTAGCTATTATTGGTGGTATCATATTATTATCATCTATGAGTTTTATAGTTGGTTTGGGAGATTTGGGAGACGCAATGGATATGTTTGACCTCTTCTAAAAAATTGATAATTAATTCCCCATAATATAAGCTAGGTATAAAATGATAAAAACTCTAGAACAGTATGAAGCCCAATATGAATTAATCAATAATATTCTTAATATTATTGATGAACACAAAGATACAAATAAAGAATTCATTAATAAGATTCACACTTTAAAGAGAATAATTGCAAAGGATATTCAGACGCTAAGATATAAGGAGCGAGAGAAAGATTTACATACACTAGTTGAAACTCTTCGCGATATTGACAACTCAGATTTACCAGATGAGTATGACTATATTCTTAATAGCGTAACAAATGATTATTATTCTATCATTATTAAAAAAGCAATCAATAAAGCGGATGGAGCTCTTATAGATGATGAAGGCCACCCTATTTGGGAGTTTCATGACTTCTTGGGTGAGAATGGATTTCATGTATTTCCAGGAGAAAAAGACAGATTCGGATGGCTTACTGGGTGTATTCAGACAAAGAAGGGATATATTGTGTATGGATAAATTTAAATACTCCGGATAAATTCCCATGCCATGTCTTGGCAGATCAGCTGCCATATCTTATCTTGTTGATAGAGTTTATCACGATTTTTTAGCAGCGGAAAGCAAGGTAAAAACTCATCCAACTCGAGCAATTCACAGAATTTATAGAGAACATAGTGGTATGATAAGAAATTACTGCGAGTTTTTGGACAATGCCGCTGGAAAGATGGCTGAATCTCTTTGAACATATGGCGCAGCTTTTCCTCAGTCTCTCGGCTCATAATGGGGGCATTTTTCCCATTGAGACGATAAATGATTGTAGGGATGTGCTCATAATACTTATTATATTTTAGTTTCCGCAGAATCTCACGAAGTTTAATAATTTTAATACCAGTCATATCGGTGATTCGCTCCTTTTTCAGCTCTAGCAGAATATTATCAAACACATCAGCTGGAATTTCTGTGCTCTCTTTTGCTTGGAATTGTGCAAGTAGTTCGTTAAAGTGATTAATTCTTTTATAGGCATAATAACTTGTTTCACGAGGAGGATCCTTATAGGATGGTCTGTCACTATCCATCAGAATAAACTCTTGATTTCCACATTCAGGGCAATTATATACAGCCTCATTTGAAGAGAAAATCATCTCTTCTCCACAATTCTTACAATCTCCTGTTGTTTCATCAATCTCAGATTGAGCCTTCTTCATATAATTCGGATCTACAATTTGGAGATATTGCTCAAGAAGTACCTCGCGCCCATGTGCAACAGATCCATGTGTCTTTACAACAGGAACCTCCGCTTCCATTGTCCCATCCTTAATGGCAGCCTCTGTAAGGACAGATAAGATATTTCCCGGTTTTATTTTATTATTTTTGGGAGCATCAATTATTTCTCCAGATGCGATTCGTTCTTGTAAATCGTAATAATCGAATAAAATACCGCCAGTTTTTAAGAAATAATCATAAATTGGCTGATCCTTATTTAATTTATAAATTTCCTTTTCAACTAAATCTAAACGTTGTTCATATTGCCCTACAAGGATTTCATCATTTGTATTTTCAATCAGATTTTCAATTCCATCTCGTTCCATAATAAGCCCAGATATATCTTGAACTTTGTGCTTTATAGAATTAAATTGATGTTTATGATATAAATCAAGAGTTGTTCTCTCTTCTGGAGCAGAGCGTTTAACAGGTTTTAGTTTAAACATTGATGACGAATCGTCTTTTCCATATAGATTGAACGTTGAAGACATATTATTATATATGTTTTTTTTTCTATTTAAATCCTGGCTACAAACTAATACTAATGACAGCCCCACGAATCAAGACAATCACAATTGATTCAGAAGAATCACACACAGAGCTCTGTGATTTTGGAAATATGTCAGATAAATCACCGTATAATATTGTTACACATTTTCATAAGCATCCTTATACACCAATTTATTCACTATTGTTAGGCCCTCTGAGAAATAAGCCAATCACTTTTTGTGAAATTGGGATAGCAGGTGGATATTCTATTAAAATGTGGCGAGATTATTTTTGTAAAGAGACTAAAATAGTCGCAATGGATTATGCTCCAAATCTAATAGCACGCGTTGAAGAAGCTAGATTTCCAAATGTAATTACAGCTTTAATGGATGTGTCAAGTGAAGAAGTGATTGAAACAAACTTTCATACTCTTGGTTTGACATATGATATTATTCTAGATGATTCTGATCATCTTTTTGATAGTCATGTTCGCCTTGTAAAGAAGGCAACACAATTTCTGAAGCCAGGAGAGCCGTTGAAGGGGTTCTCAATGGACTCCATCGCATAGTTGGTGTGGCGGCG
>Ga0114968_10003929_pt1 | contig 11129 bp, 11 predicted proteins | sample M_130807_EF_Meta_FD_87020 | JGI IMG/M metagenome (GOLD analysis project Ga0114968, IMG submission 87020) | Freshwater microbial communities from Lake Montjoie, Canada to study carbon cycling - M_130807_EF_MetaG | ecosystem: Environmental > Aquatic > Freshwater > Lake | place: Lake Montjoie... | reverse complement strand
TTATTTAAATCTATACTCCTAAATATATCAATTATTAAAAATTTTTTTAAATTTTGATGAAATAAAATTTCTTATATTAAAAACAGTACATTTTATTAAACTTATGATTTTTATAAAAAGATACAATTAAAATTAAAAATTATTTTTTTAAATTAATTACAAAAAAAATTCTTTAATTCTATCAAACCTTGATTTAAATTTTTGTTTGGTTTCCATTTTAATAAATTTTTCGCTAATAAATTTGATGGTTTTCTGATTGAATAGTTATTGGAATTTTTCTCAAGAATAGTAATATTCTTTTTTAAAACTTTGCTAGAGCTTTTAATTAATTTTTCTAATGTTAAATCTTTTTTTCCAGTCAAATTAAAGATCCCAGAGCCGGAATACTTTACACTTAATAATATGCCATCGACGATGTCCTGAACATGCACATACCTTCTGGATGTTTTTTTAGACATAATCTCAACATTGTTTGAATTAATACAGTTGTTGAATATTGATTCAAACGCACTCCAATTTTTTTCTCTTGGTCCATAAATTATGCCAAACCTTAAAATAACTAACTTAAATAAAGAACTATAATTAAGAAGAATTTTTTCTCCGATTATTTTTGTTAAAGCATAGACTGAATCAATATTATTCAAAATAATATTATCGTTTTCTTTGTTCTCACCTTTATTTATTTTATTTCCATAAACCCACTCTGTAGAAGCAAAAATTATTTTTTTAGCTTTTTTAATTTTTGCGGATTCTAGTAAGTTAATTGTTCCACTAACATTTACATCAAATGCCAAAATTTTGTTATTATTACAGTCTCTATCAGTTGAAATCGCAGCTAAATGAATAATAGTTGAATTCTCTGGAATAATATTAACTAATTTTTTATCTCTTATATCTAGAATTTTCTTATTATGATTATTGTTTATCATTAAATCTATACCGAGATATCTAATTTTTTTTTTAATAAGAGTTTTTTCAAGAACTTGACCTACAAAACTATTTATACCTGTAATAAAGATCATTATAAACTCACAATTACTTCTGAACCATTTGGTTCAAATTTAAATTTTGAAATCATTAAATTATTATCATAATTTTTCATACATTTAATAAAATTTTTAATTCTATTTTTTCTTATCATTACTAACAAAAACCCTCCACCGCCCGCTCCTAATACTTTTCCTCCCAAACAACCGTTTCTAATCGATTCATTGTAAATTTTTTGAATCTTTTTATTATTTATTTTTTTTGATAAAGTCTTTTTGATTCCCCAACTGCTATCGATTAGTTTTGTAATATCATCTAATGAAAAAATTTTCTTTTTAACAATATCTAAAAAATTATTGGCTAGCTGCTTTATTCGAATTAATTTTTCTTTATTTAAATGAAAAAATTTATTTTGACCTGCTAAAATATTATTTGTTTTTCTTGTTTTGCCAAGCCAAATAAAAACACAATTTTCAAAGATTTCATTAATAAAATTTATTCTATTTATTTTTTTTACAACTACACTTGAATTTCTTTTAAAAAAAATTGAATTAAACCCTCCCATAGCAGTAGAATATTGATCTTGTTTACCAATTGGACTTCGAACTTTTTCAATTTCAATTTTGCTGGCTATTTTTGCAATTTTTAAATTGCTAATTTTAATATTCTTAAATTCGTACAATGCTTTAACCAGACCAACAGTGAATGCGCTTGAAGACCCCAGACCCGAATTTGCTGGTATATCAGATATGGAGGAAATGTATAAAGGTTTATTAACTTTAATTAATTTTAAAGTCTCTCTAATGATATCGTTTTGAACATTATCTAATTTATTTTTATTTTCAGTTTTTGAATAACTTAATCTAAAGCTCCTATTAAATAACTTTCCATGCTCTTTTACAGTAACATAAATAAATTTATTAATAGTGCTAGCTACAGACAACCCAGAATATTTTTTGTAAAAATTTGCTATATCAGTACCACCACCTAAAAAACTAACTCTTAACGGAGTCCTTGTTACTACAATTTTTTTAAACATTTAATTATTTTTTATTATAAAATGATATAGTTTTACTTAAACCTAAACTTGCATTAGTAAAATTAAAATTATTCATAATTTTGATAAGTTTTTTTTTATTTGACCAAAAATATATTCTTATTTTTTTTGCTTTAAAAGATTTTCTCTTAAAATAAATATTTTTTTTATTTATTTTATATTCTATTAATTTACAAATATTATAAACCTTTACCGGTTTTCCACTTCCGACATTAAAAATTCCATTGATTGATTTTTTATTAATAAAAAATTTAAAAATTTTTATCAAATCAGCTATATATATAAAATCAATAACATTAGAATAATTGCTAATATAAGGTTGTTTGTTGTTTTTTATTGAATTTATAACATAAGGAATTAATGAATTAGATCTCTGTCCTGGCCCATAAACATAAAAAATTCTTAACCATATATAATCAAAAATATATTTCTTATTTAAATTCTTAAGCCAAATTCTAAAATCATTTTTTGACTTAGAAAAAAAATTATTATTAGAAATTTTAGATTGCTCGTCACTTTTTCCTTTATTCTTTAAAATCTCAAAACAAGATCCTGAAACAATAATTTTTTTACAAGATTTATTTTTTAAAATAACTTTTATTAAAGTTTTAGAATTTTTTATATTTTTGTGGCAATTATATTTTGAAAAATTTGGTATTCCCTCCCAGGCCAAATGTACTAGACATTCTGGTTTAAATTTTTCAATTTTTTTTTTATAGCTTTGTTTTTTATTTAAATCACATTTGTAAAAAAAAATATTTTTATATTTTTCTTTTTTTTGTCTAGTCAAAGCAAGTATCTGATGTTTTGAATTTGCTAATTTTTTTATAAGACTTGAGCCAATAAAACCTGTTCCTCCAGTTATTAAAATTCTCATAAATTCAAATTATTAAATTAATAATCTGCCCAGTTTTTATCTTTAATTGATATATTTATTGGGCTATGTGGCCATTTAAATTTAAATTTAGGATCATTAAATCTTATGCCTTTTTCATATTTAATTTCATAATTATTAGTGCAGTAATAATGTATCAATGTTTTATCTTTTAAAGTGATAAAGGCATTTGCGCATCCGCGGGGGATAATGATTGAAAACATATTTTTTTCGTTTAACGTGAAAGATTGCCATTGCATATAGGTTTTTGAATATTTTCTAAGATCCACAACAATGTCGTATATAGATCCTTGTAAACAAGACAATATCTTATCTTCAGATTTTGGTGGTGTTTGATAATGAAAGCCTCTTAGAGTATATTTTAATTTGTTAAAAGATAAATTTGATTGCAAAATTTTTGTCTTTATTCCTATTTTTCTTATAGATTGAAAACAGTAATGTCTTCTAAAAATTCCTCTCTTATCTATAAATGGATTTGGCTTAATTAAAAAAACGCCTTTTATTTTTTGAGGAAAAAATTTCATTTAATAAGTCTTAAATTTTTATCTACTCTGTTTCTTTTCTTTAACACTTTTAACTTTTCTAATCTCACTGTTAGTGGTCCGGAAAATTTACTATAATTTATTTTATTTTTTTTATAAAAAAAAAATAATTCTTTAATACCTTTTGAAATAATATTGTGATTTTGCATTTTTGTTAAAAAATAATTTTTCATTTTTAAAAAGGAGACTTGATAAGTTCGTTGATCACTGCCAGCATTATTTTTAATAACGATCCTAATTTTTTTACTGCTAAGGTTCTGAACTTTTTTTGCTAATTCTAGAACAGAATAGTTGGCTTTGTACACGCCTACGTTATAGGCTTCTCCAGATATTTTACTAATATCTTTTTTTATAATTTCAATAATCAAATTACAAAGATCTTTAATATATAATATTGGCCTAAATGGAGAGCCATCAGAAAAAATTTTAATTACTTTTTTATTATAAGCCCAACCTACAAAATTATTTAAAATAATATCAGATCTAAATCTCGGGCTTGGACCAAAAACTGTGGCAGGTCTTAAAATTATTCCTTGAAAATTTATGTCAAAAATTTTATTCAAATGCTTCTCTGCTAACCACTTAGATCTAGCGTAAGCAGTTATTGGATTCTTAAAATCATGCTCTTTTAACTCCCCCCTTTTTTTTGAAATTCCATAAATACTTTGAGTGGAGATAAATATAAATTTTTTTATATTATTTTTTTTTGCTAATTTTGCTAACTTAATTGTAGCGTAATAATTAATGTCATATGTAATTTTTTTATCAAATTGTCCCAACGGGTCATTAGATAATGCAGCTAAATGAACTATACATTCAATATTTTTTAAATCTTGCTCTGTAATATCTCTAATATCTTTGACGATTTGATGTTTTATCTGTTTTGTTTTTTTTATTTTACAATTTTTAAAAAATCCACAATCATATCCGGTAACACTATAGTCGGCTGATATAAGAAGGTCTGTTAAAACACTGCCAATATAGCCTAAATTACCAGTAACAAGAATATTTTTCATAATTGCCTAAATTATTTTAATACCTATATCTATCATTATTATTCTATTTAAATATGGTTTCGTAATGCAGAGTATAATGAGCCTCCAATTATATTATTAAAAGTTTTTTTTGAATTGATTTTCTTTTGCAAAAAAAAGCATTTGGTATTGGCGTTGTACGCAGCCTCCACATCTCTTATGTCATCGCCTATATAAAAAGTTTTATCTAGTAAAAAATTATATTCGTTGGAGGCTTTAATAAAATTACCAGGATTAGGTTTTCTATAAAAACTATCAGATTTATAATGGTCTTCAGATACATAAAATTTAATCAGATTAATTTGATTTTTTTTTAAATATTTTTTTATTACTGAATTTATCTTAATTAAATTTTTTTTTAAAACTTGTCCGGTGGCTATACCCGCTTGATTTGTAATACAAATAAATTTATAATTAGGAAACTTTTTTAATACAGATAAAATTTTATCATTAAAAAAAAGTTCTTTGGTATTTCTTACATAAAAAAAGTTATTATTTTTTTTATTTAAAACTCCATCCCTATCTACTAATACAATTTTTTTATTTCTAAAAATCTTTCTAGTTTTTTTTAGTCTTTCTGGATCTGAGATACTCAAATAGCTATTGGGTGTTTCATATGCCGATATCTTATTTTTTAGACTAATTTTTCTTAAATAAAAACCCAAACTTAAATTTTTATTATCAAAAAATTTCAAAACGTTTTTATTAACTAACATATAGCCTATTTCTACGTGGTCATTGCTCAAATTTTTTTTTATGGAATAAGTAATATTTGAATTTTTAATAAATTTAATATTACCACTTTTTTTTCTTGCAACAGTTAAGGTGATTAAGGATTTTTTTTTTTTAAATATTTGAAAAATTTTATTTAAATTAAATGGGCTATAATTATCGCAATAAAGAATCAAAAAATTATTCTTAATTTTATTTTTTATATAAAAAATTCTTAAAGCTGTTTCGCATTCGGGTGGATTGTATGAATAATATATCTTGATGCCCCATTTATCGCCATCGCCAAAATAATTAATAATTTTTTCTTTTTTGAAACCAACAAGTAAAAAAACAATCCCTATTCCATTTTTTTTTAATTGAATAATTAGATGTTCAAGGAATGGCTTTCCGGAAACAGTCACCATCGCTTTGGAGTTATTTTTTGTTAAACTGCCTAATCTAGTTCCATAACCACCGCATAAAATTACAGCTTCTTTGATCATTTTATTTTTAATTTAAAAATCTTATTTTGTTATCAAATAATTATAAACAATATTAACTAATTTTTTTTATAAAATTAACCTAAATATAAATCTAAAGGCAATTTCAATGAAATTTCATAAATTTTTTCAATTCTTTAAAAACTATTTTAATGAAACGTAAATTTTTTTTAATCCTTTTTTTAATGTATATTTCGGTTTCCACCCTAAAATTTTATAAGCTTTTTTAGTAACTAAATAAGACATTAGTTGCTTTTGCTCTCTTTTCTCAGGTATTGCTCCAAACTTTAAATAACAACTTTCAAAATTTAAGATTTTAGATAAAGAAAGTATAAAATCTTTTATAGTCATACAACTCTGTGATCCTAGATTATAAATGTCACATTTTTTTTTTGTGTTATTTAATAATATTTTTATTATTCCACTCGCAACATCATCTACAAAAATATAATCTCTGTAACCTTCGCATTTTGTCATTTTTATAATTCTTTTTTTTTTTGATGCATTTATTAACAAATCAATAAGCGTACCTTTTTTTTGAAATGGGCCATAAACATATGAGGGCCTAACTGTGTAAAACGAAGTATTAGAATTTCTAAAAAATCTTAAACCAAAATTAGTTACTTTTATTTTAGATTTTGCATAAAGCGTCTCAATCTTTCCTGGTCGTGTTGTTTCTTTTATTTTTCCAGCTTTATTGCCATACTCATTAATAGATCCACAAAAAATAACTTTGTTAAAATTTAATTTTTTTGCAATCTTAAAAAGTCTTACAGAGTTTATATAATTATATTTTTCATGGTAAACTGACCACGGATTTTCCATTTTTCCCCAGCCAAGGTGAATTAAAACATTTTTATTTTTGGGAGATAATTGACCTATAATATTTTGTTTTATTTTTTTTCTAATTTTAACTTTTTTAAATTCTAATTTTTTTCTATTTAATAAATTACATAATGATTTTCCTATAAATCCACTAGAACCAGTTATATAAATCATTAATTTTAATTATTTAAATTTACTAAACCAACAATACACAAATATATCATTTTGTTTATTTTAGTTTTATTTAGGAATATATATTAATAAACTATTATATCAGTTTGTTTTATGACAAAACTAAAGTTAAAGTAATCCCCGTGAAAGTTAGCGCATATATAATTAAATTTTTTAAATCTAAGGGAATTAAGGATTTTTTCGTTTTTCAGGGTGGAGCGATAATGAATCTTATTAATGAAATAGGTAAAGACAAATCTATTAATTATATCGTGCCTCATCATGAGCAATCATTGTCTATGCAAGTGGATACTTACGCAAGACTTAGTGGATATGGCGTAGGTTTTGTTACAAGTGGTCCTGGGGCAACAAATTTATTAACCGGATTCTGTTCTGCTTACTATGATTCGGTGCCATGCTTCTTTATTACTGGTCAAGTTGGGCAATTCCATTTAAAAAAAAACAAAAACTATAGACAGTTTGGGTTTCAAGAAACTGACGTGGTAAATATTTTTAAGAGTGTTTCTAAGTACGCAGTCCAAATAAAAGATCCTAAAAACATTAAATACGAGTTAGAAAAGGCCTACCACTTATCCAAAATTGGTAGACCAGGTCCAGTTTTGCTGGATATACCATTTAATATACAAATATCAGATATTAATACGAAAAAAATCAAATCATATTTTCCTTCTGTGGAAAACCAAAAAGAAGAGAGGAAAGAATTCAAAAAAATAAAAAAATTAGAAAAATTACTTTTTAATTCATCCAAACCAGTTTTTTTAATCGGAGGTGGAATAAAGAATCCTGATTTATCAAAAAAAATATTGAAAAAAATTGAGAAAAATAACATTCCTTTTGTAACAACATGGATGTCTCAAGATATAGCCGCTTCTTCTAATAAATTAAATATAGGATCGATTGGAAAAAATGGTCATAGGTCAGCTAATCTGCTTTGCGCAGAAGCCGACCTAATTGTAACGTTCGGGCAAAGATTTGCTGTAAAAAATATATTTGGAAAATTTGGTAAAAACGCCAAAATAGTAGCTATTGATATCGACAAAACAGAATTAAAATCACCTTTAATTAAAATAAACTTAGGAATAAATCTATCCATAAACAATGTACTAAAAAATTTAAAAATTAAAAAAAAAAGTATCGAATGGAGAAATAGAGCTACTGAAATAAAAAAAAAATCTTACAAAATCGAGGTATATAGAAAAAAAATTATACAAAAAAATATTAACCCTTTTATATTTTTCAACAAAATATCAAAATATGTAAACAAAGATTTCAACTTGCATGTTGATATAGGCGCACATGAAACTTGGTTTTTTCAGTCTTTTTTAAATAAAAAAGGCCAAAAAATTATTAATCATTGCGGTCATGGCGCTATGGGTCATGCTATTTGCTCTGGAATAGCAGGGCATTATGTAAGAAACAATAATAACAAAAATTTAGTATTTATTGGAGACGGCGGATTCATGATGAATGTACAAGAACTAAATTTTATTAAAACAAACAAAATTCCTATTAAAATAGTCGTTCTTAACAATGCATCGCTAGGAAATACTTTTTTAGGAACTCTGCAGACTTTTAAAAAAACATATGGAAACGACATTGAAAATGGTTACTGCGCACCTAACATAAGAAATATATCTAAAGGATTCGAGTTTAAATACTTTGAGGTTTCAAAAAATAACAATATAGACAAAGTGTTTAAGAAATTTATTAACGATAAAGGTTTTTCAATTTTAGATGTTAAAATTTCTAAATACCAACCAACTGCAGAACTTAATCAAATCCAAGAAGAAAACTTAAAAGTTATTATAAATTAAAAATTGTCTTATAAAACATAAATAAAAATTATAGATTTTTACTTTATTTTTTCTTTTATAACTGATTATGACATTAAAAATATTTAGAAGCTTATTAATCTTATATTTTTTTTAAAACCTATTTGCATATTTATAAAACACAATTCTAATGAATGACTATGAGAATTTAAGAATCTTTTAATACCAAAAATTGGTGAGGATTTGTTAATAATACCTCCTAAAAAATCATCAAAAAAAATTATCCCCCCTTTTTTTAAGAATTTAAAAGAATTTACGCCATCCAAAAAAACATCCTCTGCTTTATGACTTCCATCAATGTAAATTATATCAAAAAACAAATTATTATTTTTAAAGAAATCTGAAGAAAACATTTTAAATTTTTTAATATTTATATTTTTTGTATTTATATCAAAATTATTTTCTATTTTGTTAAAATCAAGACTTGGTTGTTCTGAATAAGGCAAAAAGGGATCCACACAATAAATTTTACTATTTGGAAAAATTTCATTAAAAATATTAGCTGAATATCCTTCAAAAGAGCCTATCTCTAAAATTCTAATATTTTGTTGATCGTGACCTGTTTCTAGTAGCTTAACTAGTGCTAAGAAATTATTAGAATTGCCAGTTGTCCAATCTGCCGTATACGAACCTTTTGTAAAAAAAATTTTAAACTTTTTTATCTTTGACCAAAAGATGATCTTAATGAGTTGTTTTGAAAATATTCCTAAAATATATTTAAATAAATATTTATTTATAAACCCTTGCCTATAAATTTCCAGTATATTTAAAAAATGATTTTTTAATGGAAAAAGATATTTTTTCATTAATGTTTCTGTGACGATAAATTCATAAAAATCTTGCTTTAAAATGTTCTCATTAAAAATTTCCAAACTGCATGATAGGATTTATCGCCATAATGTTTTATGTGGACTAAGTGAATAAGAAAGGTTTTTTTTTGTATAATAATAAAAATTTAATGAAACTCTATCTTTATTAATTGTAATTTTTTTATATCCATGGGGAGTAAATTTATTAGTAAGAAATATTAAACATCTGTTATTTTTTGCAAGAAAAGTGTATTTTTTTTTGTTTGAACTATAATCGTAAAAACTTAAGTTTCCACCATAGTTCTTTTTCCACCCTCTATTAAAATAAATTAATAAATTTATAGTTCGGTATTTTTTTAACTGACTATTATAATTAAAATCTGCGTGAGTTTTTAAAAATCCATTTTTTTTTACAATATTAAAACCAGAAAATCCCTTAGATGCATCCGGATAAAGCTTATCTTTTATATTAAGCTTTTTTTGTAAAAATTTAGTAAATTTTTTTTCTGAAAGAAGTGTGATTAATTTTTTTTGATTCTCATAAAAAGTGGAGTAATTTAAAAATTCAATCTTGTCTGATTTTCTTTTTATATAAAATTTCTTAAAAACTTTAATATTACTAAGTGAAATAATTTCTTTACTAACATTTTTTAAAAATTTTTTATCTAAAAAATTATCAATTTTTAGAATAATACTTTTAGGGTATTTAAAAGTTTTAAATTTAAATTTGTTATAATTAATGAGCATAATTGTATATAATTCTATAACTTATATTAAATACTTATATACAGAATAAACACTATATTAAATAAAGAATTTATGGAAAAAATAAAATTAAAAATAAAAAAATACTGGAATAAAAGACCTTGCAATATACAACATTCAAAAAAAAAATTTCTTAGCAAAGAATATTTTAATGAGGTGAGAACAAAAAGATATTTTGTTGAAGATCACATACTAAAGTTTGGAGACTTTAAAAATTATAAAAATAAAAATGTTCTTGAAATAGGTTGTGGAATTGGAACTGATGCCTGTGAATTCATCAAAAACGGTGCTAAATATTATGGAGTAGAATACTCGGAAAAATCCTTAGAAATTTCTGAACAAAGAATTGTGGTATTAAATCTTCAAAAAAAGAATCCTATTTTTTTTAACTTAGATGCAGAAAATTTATCTCAAATTAAAAAATTAAATATTAAATTTGATTTAATTTATTCATTTGGAGTTATTCACCACACTAAAAATATGAAAAAATGTTTTAATGAGATACATAAATTATCTAATAAAAAAACTGAAATTAAAATAATGCTTTATGCCAAAAACTCTTTAAAAAATTTTTTACTCAAAACAACTCCCTATCGATATGAATCGCAAAAAGGATGTCCGATCGTGTACAAAGTTGATTATTATGATTTAAAAAAATTAATTGGAAAAAAATTCAAAATTGTCAAACTTGAGCAAGACTTTATATTTCCTTATAAAATAGGTCCTTATAAAAAAAATATATATGATAAATTAAATTACTTCAAAGTTATGCCTCAAAAAATATTTAACGTTCTAAAAAAAAATGTTGGGGAACATTTGTTAATATCTTTAAAAAAGATTTAGAAAATTTAATTTCTATAACATTGTAATTTGTATCGAAAATTTTTTCAGTGCATAAATCAAGCCAATTGAGCTATTAGTAACGGTAAGCTTAACGTGTTACCACGCTTCCACACCCGTCCTATCAACGTCGTAGTCTA
>Ga0114968_10003928_pt1 | contig 11130 bp, 7 predicted proteins | sample M_130807_EF_Meta_FD_87020 | JGI IMG/M metagenome (GOLD analysis project Ga0114968, IMG submission 87020) | Freshwater microbial communities from Lake Montjoie, Canada to study carbon cycling - M_130807_EF_MetaG | ecosystem: Environmental > Aquatic > Freshwater > Lake | place: Lake Montjoie... | reverse complement strand
CGCCGACAGAAACCCTTCGTAGCCGATCGTGCGAAGTGCGGCAACGATCGGCTGGGCATTCACGTGACCCAGCCCCATCGCCCGGCGGTTGGGGTCGGCCCAGTGCACGTGCCCCACCAGGCTGCCGGCGGCGACGAGGGCGGCGGCGATGTCCGTCTCCTCAATATTCATGTGAAAGAGATCGCAGAGCAGGTGCACATGGGCGAGACCGCGCGACTCAAGCCACGCTGCCGCATCTCCCTGTCGGTTGAAGAGATTCGTTTCGTAGCGGTTGAGCGGTTCGTAGAGCAGCACCTGCCCGTGCTCCGCTGCTCGGGACCCAAGCTCGTCGAGGGCGTCCGCGAGATATCCGATCGCCTCCTCCCGCGAGACATCCCCTTCGCTCCTGCCCTGCATCGAGCCGATGATCGCCGGCGCGCCGAATGTGGCGGCGACGTCGATCAATTCGGCGATGAACTCCCGTGCCGCCACCCGCACGCCAGCATCCGGATGGCAGAGGTGGAGCTTGTGTTTCACCCAGCCGGCGCCGGTGCCGACCGCTGCCAGCGTCAGGCCGTGTTCCGGCAGCAGTCGGGCCAACTCCGCCCTCGGAAACGCCGCGGCCGACTCCGGAAACATCTCCACGGCGTCGAAGCCAATATCGGCCGCCGTGTGACAGGCGGCCGCCAGACCTCCCGGCTCTCCGAGGGTGTGGAATACGAAAGGGCCCTGCCGCGCCTCAGGCACCAGACAGATCGTGATAGCGGATTTCATGGCTGGAGGCCCCGCGTCCCTGCAATCCGGCCTCAGCCCAGAAAGAGCGGCCGGAAATGGCGGTCAAAAATGTTCTGGGTCACCTGGTGAGCCACGATCTCGCGGTTGGCCGTGAGCAGATCGGTATAGCGAGCCCCCTGCTTCGCGGCCACCTTGAACGACACGTGCAGCAATTGGCGCACGTTGGCGTTGAACTCCGGGTTCGTCGGCACGTGGCGGATCGCCGCGGCCAATCGCGATCCGCTCCAGCCGTTGACCTCGACGGCCGACGGCAGCCGGGAGCGGTCGATATCGATCACGGTCGCATAGGGCCCGCAGAGTTCGTCAACGTGGTCGAGGGCGTAGGCATAGATCTCCTTGGCCAGAGCGAGTCCGTCCCCGCCGGCCTCGGCCAGTCCGATCAGCTCCTCGAGCCAGGTCGTTCCAGCCGTCTTCAGGTGGACGCCGGCGCCGGTAGCCGACAGCACCCGGCGGATGACGGGATAGAGGGAAAACTTGTCGCTCCCGCTGTGCACCGACAGTTTCAGCGTCCGAGGCAGGCCATAACGGTTGGCTGCAAATGCCAGCACCGCGATGTCGTCGGCAAACTCCCGCTCGAATTGCGCAAGGTCGCCCACATAGTCGACCCCCTTGTTGAAACGGCCAGTGAATTTCGGCGCGATCGTATCGAGGGGGATCTGTTCGTCGGCAAGGAGCGCCAGGATCACGAGCAGTTGCGGGGGTGTCTGCGGAAGGTCGGTCTCGTCCATGCTCACTTCGGTGACAAATGGCCTGCTGCCCAGCCTCCCCTGGATGTGCCGGTAGATCTGCCCCGCCTCGCGGCAGGCCAGGAGGTACTGGCGGGCGATCGACCCCAGGCTCGTCGCGTCGAGTTCGATCGGCTCCTGGCAGCCCGGAATCTTGAGGCCACCCACCAATTCACCATGCCGCGAGACGAAGGCCGCCACATCGGCGTCGCTGGCCGGCTTCCCGATGCTGTCGGCGACATCGATCGTGAAGAAGTCGCTCGTCTCCACGAATCGATCGACCGTCTCCAGCCGGATGTGGTCGGCATCGACGAACCAGGGATGGGGCCAGCGGCCAGCCGTCACCGCGGCCGAGGCCGCCTCCCGCACGCTCGCCGGCTCACTGCCGATGAAGCTGTGTTCTCGGTTCGACTTGTTCCAGACCGGGGCGACGATCACCCCCTCTGCGGCCAGTCGCTCGAATGCGGCCAGTTGGGCGGCGGCCTGATGGGCGAAACGGTCGCCGACACCGAACGAAAAACGCGGAAGGGCCATACGGACTCCGGCTGCTGGGATGCGGGTCTCTGACGCCACGGCATGCTACACGTCGAGATGTTTCACATCGAGCGCATGCCGCTCGATGAAATCGCGACGGGGTTCCACCTTCTCCCCCATCAGGACGCGGAACAGGTCGTCGGCCGCGGCGGCGTCGGTCATCGTCACCCGCAAGAGCGTTCGGTTGGCCGGGTCGAGCGTCGTGTCCCGCAACTCCTCCGCGTTCATTTCACCGAGGCCCTTGAACCGCGTGATCGACAGTCCCTTCTCGCCCGCCCGACGGACTGCCGAGAGCAGGCTCCGAAGGTCCTCCAGCCCAATCTCGCTGTCACCACGCCGGAGCGTATAGCGAGGATCCTCGGATCCGGTGCGATCCTGCGGCAGCAGCGCCTCGGTGCCGAAGTTCATCGCCTCCAACTCCTTGAGCCCCGCATTGATGCTCCGCACCTCGTGCAGATCGACCACCACGAGCTGGTCATCGCCGGTGTCGGCGGCGGTGCCGGGCGTGGCATCGGTCTGTTCCTCTTCCGGCCGACCCACGGCCAGTTCGCCACCGGCCGACTTCTCCTTCGTCTTCACGAAGGACTCCAGTTGGTCGCGGCTCGTGAACCAGTGCTCCTCGACGCCATAGTAAACGTGGTACATCGGCAGCTTGCCGCTGGCCGGATCCCGCCTGCCCACATGGTCACGGAGACTGATCCCACGTTTTTCCAGTGCCACGAGCGCATCTTCGAGCCCGGAGAGCGTGCGGCAGAGTTTCTGCATCTCCTCGCCCGAGATCTCCCGACCGTCGCCCGGCAGGAACACGCCCTCCCCGAGCCCCTGGTCGAGGAGTTGTGTCTTCATCTCCTCCTCGGTCTGGACGTAATACGTCTGTTTCTTCGTCCGCACCCGGAACAGCGGCGGCTGGGCGACATAGACGTGCCCGGCGGCCACGAGTTGGTACATCTGCCGGTAGAAAAACGTCAGCAGGAGCGTGCGGATGTGGGAACCGTCGACGTCGGCGTCGGTCATGATCACGACCTTGTCATAGCGCCGCTTGCCCAGGTCGGCCTCGACGCCGATACCCGCACCGATCGCCGAGATCACGCTGCGAACCTCCTCGTTGGCAAGCACCTTGTCGTCGCGGCTCTTGTAGGCGTTGATGATCTTGCCCCGCAGCGGCAGGATCGCCTGGTATTCCCGGCGGCGGCCGCCCTCGGCCGAGCCGCCGGCCGAATCACCCTCGACCAGATAGATTTCGCACTTCTCCACGTCGCGGCTGGTGCAGTCGCGGAGCTTTCCGGGAAGTCCGCCCCCTGAGAGGGCTCCCTTCCGCTCCCGCAACAGTGCCTTCGCCTTGAGCGCGGCAGTCCGTGCCTCGGCCGCCAGCACCCCCTTTTGGACGATCGCCTTGGCGCTCTTTGGGTTCTCCTCCAGATACTTCGAGAGGTAGTCGCCGACGGCCGAATTGATGATTCCCTCGACCTCACCGTTGCCAAGTTTCGTCTTGGTCTGACCTTCGAACTGCGGATGCGGCACCCGCACGCTGATCACGGTCGTCAGTCCCTCGCGAACGTCGTCGCCCGTGGGAACGATGTCCTTGTAGATGCCGCTCTTCTTGCCGTAGGCGTTGAGCGTGCGGGTGAGCGCCGAGCGGAAGCCGGAGACGTGCGTGCCTCCTTCGGTGGTCGTGATGTTGTTGACGTAGCTGTGTACGTTTTCGGTGTACTCGGTCGTGTACTGGAGCGCGATGTCCCACGACACGCCCTCAGCCTCACCCCGAATCGAGATCACGTCGGCGTGCACCGGATCGCTCGAACGGTTCAGCCATTCAATGAACTCCACTACGCCCCGCTCGTAGTAATACTCTTCTTTCTGGCCGCTCACCGCGTCGGAGAACGTGATCCGAACGCCCGAGTTTAAGAACGCCAATTCCTGCAGGCGACGGGCAAGGATGTCCCAGGAAAATTTCGTCTGCGGGAAGATCTGCGGGTCGGGCTTAAACGTGGTCTTCGTGCCGGCTCGGGTGGTCGTTCCCATCTTCCGAACCGGCCCCGTCGGCTCACCCCGCTGGTATTCCTGCTGCCAGACATGGCCCTCGCGGGAGACCTCGACCTCGCACCATTCGGAAAGAAAGTTGACTACCGTGACGCCGACCCCGTGAAGACCGCCGGAGGTCTGGTAGGCACCCTTTTCGAACTTGCCGCCGAACTTGAGCACCGTCATCACGCCTTCGAGCGTCGACACGTCCCGGTCCATCTCCTCGGAGAGTTGCGGATGGCGGTCTGTCGGGATGCCACGGCCGTCGTCCTCGACGGTCACGCTGCCATCGACGTTGACCGTCACGCTCACGTGCTTAGCATGGCCCGCCATGCATTCATCGATCGAGTTGTCGACCACCTCATAGACAAGATGATGCAATCCGCGGGAGGTGTTGTCGCCGATGTACATGCCGAAACGTTCACGGACATGCTCCCGGTCGGAGAGGTGTTTGAGGTCGGCAGAGGTGTAATCAGCCTGCTGTGATTCGTCGGCCATCGCAAAAAATCTCCCTAAAAAACCGAAACAGTAAACAGAAACAGAAAACCGAAACCCATTCACCGGAAACAATTCGAACACCAGCACTCGCGGCAGCCGTACTCAGTCGGCATCGCCCCGGCCTGCATCGATCATCACGCGACAGCGGATGTCGGTGATTCCTTCCGCAGGCACCAGTTCGCCCAATCGGGCCAGCACCTCCCGCTTGTGGAATCCAAACTCCTGGACAAGTGCCGAGTGACTCACGAACACATCGAGCACCCCACGCCGGACAAGCCCGGCCTGCGAACTGCCCCGCAAACTCGCCGGTGCCACCACCTGCCATGCCGCCGCCAGACCATCCGCGGCATGCTCCTGGTCATAGCCCGTCCTCGCCAAGAGCCGGGACATCACACTCCCAATCGCTCGTGGTCCGGATGCGGAAGGTTTCTGACTGGGAAGCATTGCGAGCACATCTCTCTCGTTGTCGGGAACGCACCACGCGGACACCACCTGCCGACAGATCAATCCGCCGCCAGCGGCATGATCACGTAGCCGTAGCCATCGTCGGTCCGACAGACACAGGCACTCTGGGCATCGGTCAGTTCCAGCGTGACCGTGGCCGCGCCGTCGAGAACCCGAAGGAATTCGCTCAGAAACCGCGGATCAAGCTTGATTTTGACCGTCGGGCCGGCATGTTCAATCGGGAGTTCAATGCGGCTTTCGCCGCTTTCCGCCGACCGGCCTGAGAGCACAAGTTGGCCCGGCTCAAACGAAAAATCGACACCTTTCGACTGCTCACTGGTCACGATCGCCGCCTGCCGCACTGCTGCCAGGAGCGGGCCCGCCACGATCTTCACCTGCGACGCATCAGGGCGATCGGGAAACACGTCCCTCCACCGGGGAAATCGACCATCCACAAGCCTCGCTGAGATGGTCGTCGGTCCCGTCTTCACAAGAATCTCACTGGGTCGCACCGCCACCTGCACCGGCATGCTGGCATCGCTCAGACACCGCTCCATGAGCTGCATCGCGCGGGCAGGCACGATCGGGTTCGCATCGGCCGGGCTGCCATCCTTGGCCGTGGCAGGTCCCTCCATCTTGGCCAGCCGTCGGCCGTCGGTGCCGACGGCGATCACGCTGGCCGGGGATGACTGTGTGCTCAGTTCCAGAAGCACGCCCCCCAAGGCATAGCGACTCGATTCATTGTCGGTGGAAAACACCGTGCGTTTGACCAACTCCCGCACCAGTGGTTGGGAAAGCTCGAAGCAGGCCTCCGCCGGAAACGTGGCTACGGAGGGAAACTCCAGCGGATCCTCCGCTGGGAGGCGGAACTCACTGCGCGGGGCCTTGACGACGGCGGCCGTGCCATCGGAATGAATGTCGAAGACCGTTCCCGGTTGGCTCTCACGGACGATCGCCATCAGGCGACCACTCGGCAACAGCACAGCACCGACCGCCCCCGATTCAACACCCTCCAGATCGATGCGGATGCCCACCTCCAGGTCGGTGGCTGAGAGTACGGCCGATGTCCCCTGCACCTCAAGCTTGACGTTCGAAAGCACCGGCTTGGGAGAACGGGCCGGCACCACAGCAGACGCACTCTGGAGGGCGGCGAGGAGCGGTTCGCGGGTCAGACGCACTTTCATCGAAAAACGGCTGTCCTTTCCACGGGCGGAACCGGCTCGAGTCTGTCTGCAGGACGGACGTGGCACGGGTTTGAAGACACTCAGTGTACCCGACGCAGGGCTGACTGGCATGCCCCTGCGAGGCAGCTTTTTCGCGGGTCCTGGGCTCTTCCTTCTTCCTATTCTCTTTGGTTAGGAAGGAATGAGAAAGAAGAAAGGTCTAGGAGGAAAGGGGAGGGGCATGCGTGGCTCAATAGCCTGGGTCAGCACGGATGGCGACTGACTCAAAACCATGGTTTTTCACAGGTAAAACGGCATTATTGCGGGTTGTTTGAACGGATTTGACAGTGTGGAAAACCTGGCGGTTGCCCGTCGTTGGGCTGTTGATCAGGAGTTGATTTGATGCCCGCACGGTGTGATCTGGCTGCTGGTGGGGCGTGGGGTGTCTGCCTTTCTGGTGCCTGTCTGGTGATGGCGACGTGTCGCTGAAAATGTCGGCTCTCGACGAACGGTGTTTTCAGAACGCAACCAACAGTGAGCTAACGCAGAGACACGGTCTCTCAGAGACACCCATCGGAGTGCTTTGCCCAGGGTTTTTCTGGGGAACCCTTTTGTGCTCGCGAACGGTGGAGTAGCCTTTCCATCGCGATCAAGCGGATCGCCCTGTGTTTGTCTGTGAGTCGGCATGGAGGCCGCGTTCCCAACGGGACGTTGCCTGTGTCTGCGGTCACTTCTCACCGATCTCCCCAGACTTGCCAGCAGAACCGCCCGCCGGTATCGCATCGCCTGGTGCACCATGCCCTGGCGTGTGTGGCAGCCGGACTGCGAGAGGGTGGCGTCGTCGGCTACAACCCGGTGGTGCTCGTGGGCCCGGCGGGTTCGGGTAAATCGAGAGTGCTCGCCGAATGGTTTGTCCAGCACACTCAGGCGACAAAGCGTGATAAACCCGCGCCGGTGATCATGTGGGACGGTCGTTCACTCGGTCGCGATCTCGCGTCGGCGCTGTCGAACACGACGATTGACAGACTGCACGAACGCTTCGTCTCCTCGCGGCTCATCATCATCGACGGCGTCGAACAGATTGCCGCCTGGGACGTTCAGCGAGTCCTAGCCCACCTCTTCGACGCTGCTACGGCCGTCGGCACGACGTTCGTCTTGACCTTGAGAATCCACCCGATCGCCTGCACGCGTCTGGAACCGACGCTCGCCTCACGGCTGTCGGGAGGCCTCGTGGTGGCAATGCCACCTGTTGGCACGTCGCAGTACCAACTGGAAGGTGACCCCACAGGCAGCCGGCGAGGGATCACCATCCGTCGCGTGATCGGTGCGACTGCGCGACATCAGGGGCTGACGGCTGCCGATCTGGTCGGCCCATCCCGTTGCCGGCAGGTGTCGCACGCCCGCGGTCTGGCCATGTATCTGGCCAGACGCCTGACCTCAAAGAGCCTTCAGACCATCGGCTCCGCCTTCGGTGGCCGCGACCATACCACCGTCTTGCACGGCATCCGTGTCACCGAGGAACGGCGGTCGGTCGACTCCGGTCTGGCTGCCGAGATCGATCGGTTGGTTGAAACGCTCGTCTGCCGGTGAGTGGTGAACCTACACTGGGGGAATGGAGAACCCAGTGTCTGTCTATCTTGATCACGCTGCGGCCACGCCAACGGCTCCGGAGGTGATGGCAGCGATCGCCGAGGCTCAGGCGGTGGCCCACGCCAATCCCTCGAGCCAGCATGCATTGGGCCGGATCGCCCGCCGCCTCCTCGAAGATGCCCGCGACCGGATCATGGCGATGCTCGGAGGCCAAGCGGCTGGGATCCACCGTGATCGGCTGGTGTTTACATCCGGGGCCAGCGAGGCCAACCATCTGGCGATTGTGGGAATGGCCAGCGGCGCGGGAGCCCCTGGCGAGATCTGGTGTTCACGCCGCGATCACCCGAGCAGCCTTCGTGCCGCCGAGGCCGCCGCTCGCCAGGGATGGATCTTCCGCGAGGTCGGGCTTGCCGCCAACGATGGCACTGCCGCGGCCTCCCTGGCCATCGAAGAAGAGGCGACGAAGTCGCTCGGGCCACGGATCGTGACGGTGACACTTGGCTGCGGTCAGACCGGTTCAATGGAAGACATGAACGCGGTTGCCGGTCTGGTCACCCGCGCGAACGATCAGGGAAACATCCTGCTCCATGTGGATGCCACCCAGGTGGCCGGCTTCATACCGATCGATTTCCACACGAGCCCAGCCGCCACACTCGCCCTTGCGCCCCACAAGTTTGCCGGTCCGCGCGGTATCGGCGGACTCTTGATCCGAGGTGGCGTGGCTATCGAACCGATGCTGGCAGGCACACAGGAGCAGGGTCTACGGGGGGGAACCGAAGCGGTGGGCCTGGCGGTGGGATTCGCCCGTGCCATGGAACTGGCGTGTGCCGACCGCGATCAGGCCGTCTGGCGTGTGGCCCGACTACGGGACCGGCTCGAGGCTCGCCTGCTCGACGCCGCGCGACGGGCTGGCATCCCGGCGGTGGTGATCGCCGCGAGTGCCCGCCGCTGCCCGCACATCACCACGTTGGCATTTCCAGGCCTCGACCGGCAGATGCTGGCGATGGCGGCGGATCTGGCAGGCGTCTGCCTGGCAACTGGAACGGCTTGCGCAAGCGGGTCGAGCGAGCCGGCACCTGCGTTGATCGCCATGGGGCTGCCACCGGAAGTTGTTCGCGGTGCGGTGCGGCTGAGCGTTGGGAGGACCACGACGGAGGCTGAGATCGATCAGGCGGTCGAGCGGTTCACACCGCTGCTCACCTTCGGAACAGGCGATCACGGTCCGCGAACGATCCTGCGTGCGTGACGGAATCCATCTCCATTTGGTGCTCTCCTCTTCGCAGCCTGCGGGGTCTATGGTTCTACCGATACTCGCGGTTGGCGTATCGTGGCCGTCGGCGGAGACCTATACTCGCGGACGTCAGTTCCGGGCAGCCAGAGACACGAAAACCCGACCATGACTCCCAACACAAAGCCTCAGCATGTCGCGATCATTGGTGCTGGTCCCGCCGGCCTGACAGCGGCCTACCTGCTCTCCCGGGAGGGTGTGAAGGTCACCGTACTGGAGCGCGACCCCCAGTATGTCGGCGGCATCTCGCGGACGGTTGAATACCAGGGCTTCCGATTCGACATCGGCGGGCACCGGTTCTTCTCCAAATCGCAAGAGGTCGAGGATCTGTGGACGGAACTCTTGGGCGACGATCTGCTCCATCGCCCCCGGTCGTCGCGGATCTATTACGGCGGCAAGTTCTACGCGTATCCACTCAAGGCCGGCGAGGCGCTGAGAAACCTCGGCATTGTCGAGTCGATCCGGTGCGTCGCCTCCTATGCAAAGGCCCGGGTGTTTCCGATCAAGAACCCGCGGACCTTCGAGGACTGGGTCTCTAACCAGTTCGGCAAGCGGCTGTTCGGCATCTTCTTCAAGACCTACACCGAAAAGGTCTGGGGGATGAACTGCCGGGAGATCTCCGCCGACTGGGCCGCCCAGCGGATCAAGGGCCTCTCGCTGTCGAGCGCGATTCTGGCGGCGATCCTTCCCAAGCGGAAGAAGAAAGCGGCGGACAGGTCGCAGACAATCAAGACGCTCATCGACACCTTCCGCTATCCCAGGAAGGGCCCGGGCATGATGTGGGAGGCGGCGGCCGACCGTACCCGCACGCAAGGCGGCGAGATTCGGATGGGGGCCCATGTCACGGCCCTCGAGCGTCTGTCAGCGACCGGCCGCTGGCGGGTGGGTTTTGAGACCAACGGTGGCAATCCGGAGTGGATCGAGGCCGATCATGTCATTTCTTCGGCTCCTATGCGGGAACTGGCTGCCTGTATCCAGCCGGCCATGCCGCCAGCCGTGCTCGAGGCCGCGGCGAAACTCCGCTATCGCGACTTTCTCACCGTGGCCCTGATCGTCCGGCCCACCAACCGGTTTGACGACAACTGGATCTACATCCACGAGCCGGGCGTGCAGGTGGGGCGTGTTCAGAACTTTGCCAGTTGGTCGCCGGAGATGGTCCCGGACGCGAAACTCGCGTGCTACGGATTGGAATATTTCTGTTTCGAGGGGGATGGGCTCTGGTCGAGTTCCGACGCCGACCTGGTCAAACTCGCCTCACGGGAACTGGAGTCGCTTGGACTGGTGGCTGCGGGCGATGTGCTCGACGGCCATGTGGTCCGCCAGCCGAAGGCCTATCCGGTCTACGACGACGACTATGCCCGGCACGTGGAGACGATCCGCCGCGAGATAGACGCCCATTATCCCGGGCTGCATCTCGTGGGCCGCAACGGCATGCACAAATACAACAACCAAGACCACGCGATGATGACCGCGATGCTGACGGCGCGGAACATCCTGGCGAATGAGCGTCTTTACGACGTTTGGAACGTCAATCAGGATGCCGAGTATCACGAGGCTGGTGACCGCGGGGCGCATCTCACCGACACCACAGGAAGGCTCGTGCCCAGGCGGGTGACGGCGGCCAACGGCTGAACGCCACGTCGCCGGCCCCGCGCACGGCTTTGGCCGTGCGCGGGTGGCCAGCGGGGTTCGTCGAGGCGACTACTTCACGTCGATCAGTTCGACGAGGAAGTGGAGCGTGGCGTTGGGGGGGATCGGGCCGCCGGGGGTGCCCTGTGGGCCGTAGCCCAGGTTGCTCGGGATCACCAGCTCGATCATGCCGCCCTCGCCGACCAGCTGCATTCCCTCAGTCCAGCCGGGGATCACCTGATTCAGCCCAAACTCGATGGCCTCGCCCCGCTGGTAGGAGCTGTCGAACACCTTCCCGCCATCGAGCCAGCCGTGGTAGTTGACCTTCACCTTGTTGGAAGCCTTGGGGTTGGCGCCGGTGCCCTTGCGAAGGACGCGGTATTGCAGCCCGGAGGGCGTGGTTGCAAACGCCTTCGGGGCGTCGGCGTCGAGCTTGCCGGCGCCGGCGGGGAGCTGCGGATGG
>Ga0114968_10003927_pt1 | contig 11133 bp, 8 predicted proteins | sample M_130807_EF_Meta_FD_87020 | JGI IMG/M metagenome (GOLD analysis project Ga0114968, IMG submission 87020) | Freshwater microbial communities from Lake Montjoie, Canada to study carbon cycling - M_130807_EF_MetaG | ecosystem: Environmental > Aquatic > Freshwater > Lake | place: Lake Montjoie... | reverse complement strand
AGGCCCAGAGAGTGTGCCAGTTCCCGAATGGTCGACATCCGCCTGCGTTCCGCCCTTCATCACGCCTTGCCGCAGCCTTTGGGAGCACATTGATCGCTCAAGGATCGTGTCCAGCCGTTTTCCAAAACGTTTTGGATTTTTGTATCAAGCGCGGATTTTGTCAAGACGCTTGTTGATGGGGCCGTTCCGATGATGACGGCAATCATGGTTGGATGGGCATGTCCGATCCAACATGGATCAAGTATTTTTATGGCATTGACCGCAATGAAACTGACCAATGCACGATGATCGAAAAATAATTGATACGCGACGGCCACGATAAAGTGCATCCTGCCGGATGATTGATTGATATATCTCTGCACTATACAATTCTATGCAACAAGCCAGTCAGGCAAGGCCAACGATGCTGATATGTCCGGTTCAAAAGAGAGAACCCAGTGACGAATAATCAATTTCCGATTTAATTTTGCCTTATTTTACTGCAATTCTTACTGCAATTCGCATTCCTATCCGACATCCACAACAATGGGAGTCAATTCAGTCCAAAAAGCCAGCCATTTTCCAATCGCGAATCAATATAAATCGCATTGCCCCTCGCGGACTTCGCGTCTTGGGGACCGCCTCAATTTCCGATTGATCCGGCAGTGTTCTGAAAAACATAAAAATTTTGCTGAAAACGGATAGAAGGATCATCAACGACTTATTTTTTCGAAAAAGCGCTCATGTATTATTGATTAATCAATTAAATTCAATTATGTCACATGTATTAAGTGCTGTTGTCTTGATGAGCTTTAATATTTTGGAGAAGAAAATGGAAAACGAACACAATCATTACCAGTCAGACATCGTCGAACTGGCTGCTGAAATTGTTGCCAGCTATGTCGCGCACAACTCTGTACCAGCATCCGAATTGGCTCATCTCATTCATAACGTCCATTCGGCACTGACCTCGCTGGGTCATCCCGTGGTTGAAGAAGTGAAGAATCAGGAACCGGCTGTTTCGGTGAAGAAGTCGGTCACTCCCGACTACATCATCTGCCTCGAAGACGGCAAAAAGTTCAAGTCTCTGAAGCGCCACCTGCGCACCAAGTATGAAATGAGCCCTGAAGAATACCGCGCCAAATGGGGTCTGCCTTCCGACTATCCGATGGTCGCCCCGAATTATGCCGCAGCCCGCAGCAATCTGGCACTCGCGATGGGCCTCGGCCAGAAGCGTCAGGCCAATGCAGGCCGCAAAAAAGGCTCCAAAGCCTCCTGAGTGCTTGCCGGTCCTGTATGGATCGGCAAAGTCACGGAAAGATACAACCCGAAGCGGTCCCGCCGTTTCGGGTTTTTTATGTGACGCTTTTCTGTTTGAAGCCGAGTAAATCGCGTTATGCTGAGACAACTTGCCCGGAGGAGCACAACGTGACAGTTCAATTGCCGTCTTATGATTTGCCATCCTGCAACCGGCAGGTGCAACTGGTGCGCCGTCCGAATGGCGTGCCGCTGGCGGATGATTTCGCGCTGTCCGAGCAAGCCGTTCCAAGCCCGGGCAAGGGCGAGATGCTGATCCGCAACCTGCTGCTGTCGATCGATCCGGCACAACGGGGCTGGGCCTCGGCGGAAGCCAATTATGCCAGTCCTGTTGCGCTGGGCTCTCCCATGCGTGCTTTGGCGATTGGCGTGGTGGTGCAAAGCAACTGCCCCGACTATCAGGCAGGAGATTGCCTTTATGGCTTTTTCGGCTGGCAGGACTATGCGGTGGCCACGCCCGAGCAGATCATTGTCACGATCCGGCATCCGCTGCCTTTGGAGGCGCAACTGGCGCTGTTCGGCATCAGCGGCATCACGGCCTATCTGGCGCTCACTTTGTGCGGTCGCCCGCAGGCGGGTGATACGCTGGTTGTGTCGACGGCCGCCGGATCGGTTGGCAGTTTTGTCGGACAATTGGGCAAAAGCATGGGCTGCCACACCATCGGCCTGACAGGCAGCGACGAGAAAGTCGCGCGGTGCATCGCCCGATACGGCTATGATCAGGCCATCAATTACAAGACCGCCGATCTCGCTACGGCCCTGCACGCCGTCGCGGCAAAGGGGGTCGATGTCTATTTCGACAATACCGGCGGATCGATTCTCGATACTGTGTTGCGGCAGATGAATGTGGCAGGGCGGATCGTGCAATGCGGCACCGCCTCGGTCGGGTCATGGACACCCACCCCGACCGGTCCGCGCAACGAGCGCGAAATCATGACGCGGCGCCTGACATGGAGCGGCTTTATCGTGCTCGATCACCGCGCCCGCTATGCCCAAGCCGCAGATGATATGGCCCGCATGGCAGTCGACGGCACGCTGGTTTACGATACCCATGTCCTGCAAGGCATGGAGCAGGCCCCGCACGCCCTGTCGCTGATCTATAGCGGCGGCAATCACGGCAAATTGATGATCGCGCTATAACAGGTTTCAGGGTCCGGCACATCCCAACCGGTGGTTGCAAAAACCACTTGAAACCTGTCCCCGATTTTGGTCTGCTGGGGTCAGTGTTTCACAAACCAACCACGAAAAAACCATGCGCCCAGTCATTCGTACCGTTTTATGCAGTATCGTGCTGATGCTTTATGCGGGCACAAGCATGGCCAGCGCGCCGCCTCCTCCCCCTGCCAAGAAGAAGGACGAGAAGGAAGGGCCGGTGCCAGGCCTGACCGGCGCAAAACTGCTCAGATGCGAGCCGGGCTTTTACCCATCGGGAAATGCCTGCAAGCCTGCCCGTCCCGGAACCTATGTACCCGGCGGCGCGACCTTCCCCGTTTTATGCCCCAAAGGCACGACCTCGGAAGCCAAGTCGCGCTCTGTAGGGGAATGTGTCCCGGTCAAATAGGGTCAATCACCCGGTTTGAAAGGCTCTTCCTTGCCTTCGGGTACAGTGGCTTCGGAAACCGACAACAGCATGGCCAAAGTCACATAGGTTCCGGTGACGGCGACCAGATCAACCACTTGCTGTTCGCCCAAAATCTCTCTGGCCTCGGCAAAACGGGCATCGGAGACCTTGTGGTCGTGGCATAGTTCCATGCAGAAATCATAGACCACCGCCTCGTCAGGCTTCATGTCGGCGGGACGACGGCCGGCTTTGAGATCAAGCGCGACGCTTTCCGGCAATCCGGCTTTCAGCGCGATCGGGAAATGGGCATACCATTCCACCTGAGACCGCCACAGCTTGCCCTGGATCAAAATCGCAAATTCGCTCAACCGCATATCGAGCGAGGAGTTCCAGCGCAGGTAATCGAGCAGATCGATCATCCGCTGGGCAAAAACCGGCGAACGCAGCATCGAATTATATGGTCCGCCAATGCCGACGCTGGACACTTTCATGATCTGGTCGGCCACCTTGCGCTGTTCGGGACGCAATTCATCCAGCACGAGTTGCGGAAAACGGGGTGATTTCTTCGTCTCGGTCATAGTCTCTTCCCTTTGATGTTTTTTGTGGTTTCAAAAGCCGATTGTGGCACGGCCGCAGCGCATGATCTTGTGGATCAGGTCGATCTGCATCAGATCCTCGCCGACCATCACCGGACCGTCATAAATCTGGCGGATCTCGCGGATCAGCGCGCTTTGGTCGGTGGCGGGCGGCACGATATGGGTCAGCAACATGGCCCCTGCCATCCCCTCATTGGCGATGCGGGCGACCTGATCGGGCGTGCAGTGATAGGATTGCACCGCGCCGATGGTTGCGGCCGAGCGCACCCCTGCCGTCACCGGCATGTCACGCGAGACAAACACCTCCTGTACCAGCAGATCGGCCCCCACCGCCGCTTTGCTCAAAGCCGGACAGGGGGCGGTATCGCCGGAAAACACCAGCACGCGATCATAGGCATGAAAGCGCAAGCCAAAGGCAGGCATAACAGGACGATGATCAACCTCGAAGGCCTGAATGGACAGATGCGAGTCTGCCTCTTCGGAAGGGAAGATCACCGGACCTTCGACCAATTCGGCAAAATGCACCTTCAAACCGTCCGCCGAGGGTCTTTGCTCGTGCAGGATGCGCAGATGCACCTCGTCGGCAAAGGCTTCGATCTGCTTTTGCATGTGGTTGATGGCGGGTCGGGGCGCCATGACCCGCCAGGGTCGCTGCCGCCCCTGATGCCAGCTCGAGACAACCAACTGCCAGAAATCGATCAGGTGATCGGAATGGTAATGCGTCACGATCAACAGATCGACATCGGCCCCGCGCGTGCCTGCCGCCACCAGTTGCTGGCTGACGCCCGATCCGCAATCGATCAAAATCGTACGCCCCGCTACCTGCACAAGATGGGCCGGCCCCAGACGTGACATTGTGGCCACGGGACAACCCGTACCCAGACAGGTAAAACGGAAATCAGTCATAGACACGTCTTTTTATGAGCAGATCGGATCAAGAAATTGAGGTCATGCATAAGACATGACCCGATCAGGTCTGACAAGATGGCTTCATATGCATGGCTGACACGCGAAAAACAGCCCCGATTAATCTTTTTAAAGCATTGACCGTTATTATACCGAGGATTGATCACATGAATGCCTTGAAAAGACCAAAATTCAGGCATTGATAGTCAAACATGATGTATCGCCTGTATGAAATAGTGAAGCTGGAAATTCAAACTTGTCGCCCTCTTTGAGCAAGAGTGAAGCCGATGACACGAGAATCCTATCACGACACCGAACAGCACAGCCCCGACAATGTGGTCTGGAACTGGCAGATTTTGGCCGAAGTGGGCAATATTCAGGCCCAACTCAAGCTCGCCCTGATCTATGACCATGGCGACGAGACAGTACGCGATCCGGCCAGGGCACTGAGCTGGTATCGCAAGGCAGCAGACCACGGCAATGCCGATGCCCAGTGTATTCTGGGGCTTAAATATTACAAAGGGCGGCATGTCGAGGTGAATTATCTTGAAGCCGCGCATTATTTTCTTCTGGCTGCAGATCAGGGCAATGCCGATGCACAACTGTTTCTGGCCATGATGTTCGAGAGCGGCCAAGGCGTGACGCAAAATATCGAGGCCGCCTTCTCGCTCTATAAAAAATCATCGCTGCAAGGCAATGCTCTGGCGCAATTCAGTTTGGGGATGCTCTATGAGCAGGGCGCGCAAGCCGTGTCTGGCAGCGAGGCCATTCCGGCCGACAGGGCCCGCGCGGTGGCCTGCTACCGTATTGCCAGCGCGTCTGGCAATCTGGCGGCACGCGGCTATTGCGAGGCTCTGGCAGACCAGCTTTCGCCAGAGGATCAGATACTGGCCGAAAGCTTTGCGACCATGCACGATATTACCGGCGCTGAAGACATCGATCACTTTGTCTCCCACAGCAGCATTCTGACCCCGCTTTTGAAGAAGAAGGCCAAATTGGTCTATTGCGCCACAATGGGCTGATCGCTTTCATTTCGGTAGGATCTGTTCGCCTGCATTACGGCAGGGCCTGCCCGTCTGTTTCTGCAATAGACAGTCAAGACCGCCCCTTTTAGGGTATCGCTTGACAAAAGCAGGAAACAGGGTGGCCAACGTGTCCGATAATCGTCAAGGCTGGGTGCCCAGCGGCATGATCCTGCCTTTGGTGATTGCCAGTGCCCTGTTTCTCGAAAACATCGACGGCACTGTGCTTGCCACCTCGTTGCCCGCCATTGCCGTCGATTTGAATGTCGATCCGATCATCCTGAAACTGACCTTCACCTCCTATCTGCTGTCGCTGGCGATTTTTATTCCGGTCAGTGGCTGGGTGGCCGACAGGTTCGGCGCGCGAAAAGTGTTTTGTGTCGCCATTACGGTGTTTACCGTGGCCTCGCTGTGCTGTGCCTTTACCAGCAGTCTGGCGGGTTTTGTCGCCGCCCGCTTTCTGCAAGGCATCGGCGGGGCGATGATGATGCCGGTGGGACGGTTGGTGCTGGTGCGCTCGGTGCCCAAGCACCAATTGGTGACGGCCCTGTCCTATCTGACACTGCCTGCTTTGATCGGTCCGGTGATCGGTCCGGTGATCGGCGGCTTCATCACGACCTTCTGGCAATGGCGCTGGATTTTCTTTGTCAATGTGCCGATCGGCCTGATCGGGCTGGTGCTGGCCTGGATCTATGTGCCAGACATCAAGCTGGAACGCACAAGCCCGCTTGATCTGAAGGGTTTTTTCCTGTCGGGCGGCGGGCTGGCCTTTCTGGTCGGCGGCTTTACCGTGCTGGGTGTCGAGGTCTTGCCCCTGCCTGCGGCCTGCGGTTTCATTGCCTTCGGCGCTTTGCTGATCTGGGCCTATATCCGCCATGCGCGACAGATCAGCACGCCGATTCTCGATCTGTCTTTGATGAACTATCCGACCTTCCGAACCAGCATGGTGGGCGGCTTGTGGTTCCGCATCGGGTCGGGGTCGATCCCGTTTCTGCTGCCGCTGATGCTGCAAGTCGGCTTCGGGCTGACGGCGTTTGAAACGGGCTTGCTGACTTTCGCCTCGGCGATCGGTGCCTTGCTGATGAAAATAACCGCCCCGCGCATTTTGAAAGCATTCGGTTTTCGTACCATTTTAATGGCCAATGCCTTGCTGAGTGCGGTGTTCTTCGCGTTGATCGCGCTGTTTACCGCCCAGACTTCGCATGTTCTGGTCTTTATCGCGCTGTTTGTCGGCGGTTTTTTCCGCTCGCTGCAATTCACCTGCCTCAATGCCATTGCCTTTGCCGAAGTCTCGCAAGAAGAGCTCAGCGGCGCATCGAGCTTTGCCAGCGTGGTGCAACAGGTGTCGGGCTCGGTCGGTGTCGCGCTCGCCGCCCTGATTCTGGAAAGCCTGCGCGCCATCCATGGCGACAACAGCCTGTCGGTGGGCGATTTTCATATCGCCTTCGGCCTGATCAGTCTGGTGATTGCCAGCTCCCTGCTGTTTCACTGGTCACTGCCGCAACATGCGGGCGCGGAAGTGTCGGGCCATCGCAAACCCGATAGACCGGCTTAAGGCAAGACGCCGCGAAACAAGGGGGCCAGCAGCGCGCTGCCCGATGTGCTCAGATGGTTGTTGTCGGTATAGAGCACCTGTCCGATTTTCTGCCCTGTCTCCCGCCGGTAGAGCAGGCATTGCCACTGCTCGCATAAACCATCACGCAGCCTGATCCGCTCGAAACGGTGGCGGGCCTGCATGCGGTCAAACACCTGTTCCACGCCCAGAAACCGCTCGCGATAGGCCGAAATATCCTTTGATATCTGCACAGTCGCGGGATCGCGCAACAGGGTTTTGAACACCAGATGCGGCACGTCTTGTGGCAGATCGATGATGGTTTCAACCACCACCACCTCTTTACCCGCTTGCGTCAAAGCATCAATGGTGCGGCCCAAATGCAACGAGAAGGCCTCGATGGCCTGTGCCTCGTCCAGAGAAGTGGCGGGTCGCACGGCCAGCGAGCCCAGCCCGTCGCCTTTGCCGGTCGCGCGCACATCGCCGAACAGCGCAATCGGCCAGCGAGACACCAGCACCACCTTGCGTTCCGGCCCCTTCAACAGATAGGCCAGCACCGCCTGATTGTGGTCATGGCAGGCCGTGCTCGCCTCATAGGCCAGATAGACATCGGCAACCGGACGGCACCCGCCCAGCGCAAACACGCTGATTGCCGGAACCTTGTCGGACGGAGCCGCCCTGACAACCCCGTTCAGGATCGCGCCGACATGGGAATCGCCCCAGACGGCAATCTGCGGCTGTTGTCCTGACGCGCCGACCACGAATCCGCCGTCTGGCAGGCCTTCGCGCTTTTGCCCGCCCACGGTGGCTTGCAGACCGATAAAGCCCTTGGTTTGCTGCTCGTGGATCCGCAACAGGCTTTGCAAGGCGGCGGGATAGCGGCTGACAAAGCCGTTGTACCAGAACAGACCACCGATCCCGATACACAGCAGTGCCGCACCGCCCGCAAGCCCGAAAATTTTGATGCGCGACAGGCCGAGCGCATGGCGGCGCGCCGGTTTTTCCACCAGTTCGAACGAGGCATAGGCCACCAGCACCGAAGCCAGAACCAGCAGGATCTTGCCTGCCAAATCCGGCTTATCAAGCATCCAGTGATGGCTGAACACCATGATCGGCCAATGCCAGAGATAGAGTGAGTAGGACATCAGCCCGATCAGCACCACAGGCCGCAACATCAACAAGCGGGCGACCCGTGTGGGGGACAGTTGCGTCCCGCCTGTCCAGATGATCAGCGCCGTGCCCAGACAGGGCCAAAAAGCCGACAGGCCGGGAAACGGGGTTTGACTGTCATAGACAAACACCGGCACGAGGATCAGCCCCAACCCCAACGCTGCCAACATCTCCCGCACCGTGTGGTTCTTGATCGCGGATACGGCATTGAGCGCGAGCACCGAACCGATCAGCAATTCCCATGCACGGGTCGGGATCAGATAGAATGTCGCATCGGGATTGCGGCTGACGCCAAACAGGCTCAGGGCGAATGACAGCAAAAGGATGATCCACACGATCAGACGCGGATCGCGGTTTTTACGGTTCGCGAGCATGAGAACCAGCGGGAAGAACAGATAAAACTGCTCCTCCACCGCCAGCGACCATGTATGCAGCAAGGGTTTGAGATCGGACGACGTATCGAAATAGCCGCTTTTCAGCCAGAAACTGATATTGGCGACAAATCCGGTCGAGGCCACCAGACTTTCGCCAAAGGCCTGCAAATCGAGCGGGAACAGCAACACCCATCCCGCCAAGCTGCAAACAAGCAGCATCACGATCAGCGCTGGGAAAATGCGTCTGATCCGCCGCTCGTAAAACCGCCACAGATCAAACTGCCCGCCGCCGATCTCTTTGGCAATGATCGAGGTGATCAGATAGCCCGAAATCACGAAAAAGATATCGACACCGACAAAACCGCCGGAAAACAGCGAAAAACCGGCATGAAACAGCACAATCGGCACAATCGCCAGCGATCTCAGCCCGTCAATATCGGCTCTGTACTGCATCGCCCGCGTCATCCGATCCTGTTGTCGTCTCCCTAACCAGCGGGAAGGCTTATTTTGCCTCACGGGTGTTAAAAGAATGAAAACGGCCCGAAACTTGCTAGTTGCCCGATGAAAGCCTGCAGAGTTGCAAGGGCTGCGGATTAAGGGTTTCGGCAAGGGATTGTTGAGTGGCAACGACCACGACCACAACGACCACGAGCAATCTGGTTGGTTCCCCCGCGGGATCGACAACGACGGCGGCTGTCAAAAAAGCCGAAAGCCTGTTTTCGACCATCGACAGTTCCGGCCGCGGCTATCTGCTGCAGGCCGATTTCAATACGCTTTATGCCGGCATGGCCGCCCAGCAGGAAAGCCAGCATGCCGACAATTCGATGCTGCAGCAGACCAGCTATCCATCGGTGCAGCCCACCGTTTTTGCGCTGACCCAGCGCAGCGTCTTCATCGCCGACTATGTCGGCACGATGATGAAAGCCGCCAATACGTTCAATACCATGGATACGGACCATTCGGGCCGTATCACCCATGCCGAATTCATGACGGCATTGACCGGCACCACGCCGGAAAGCGATCTGACGCCCAACAACAAAGATGCGCTGGCCATTCTCAAGCAAGCGCAGACTGATGCCCAGACCGCGCTCGATACCTATGACAAGGCCGGAAAAGGCTATGTCACAGAAGCCGATATTGCCGCCGTCTGGACCGCCGACCCGAGCAAGGGCGATGCGGCAGGCGCGGCCGATGCCTTCAAGAGCCTTGATCTGAATGGTGACGGCCAGACCAATTTCAACGAATTGACTGTCAATAATTTCGCCCTCAAAATTTCCGAACAGTTGTCGACCCTGCTTGATCCGTCCGGTCAGGGCGCGATTTCCGTTGCCGCCCTCAAAGCCGACACCCGCACCGATCTGCCTTTTGCAATGGAACAGATCAGTGCGTGGGACAGCAACAAGGATGGCTGGCTCAGCCAGCAGGATGTGGTGACCGGTGTCCTGCAAATGGCGCAGGGACTTGTCAAAACCTATGACAAGAATGGCAAAAACTATTTCGATCTTGCCGACATCAAAGCCACAATGGCGGCCAATCCTTCCCCCAGCCCGACACAGACCGCCGATGATGTGCTCAAGCAGTGGGATGTGAACGGCGACGGCAAAGTCACCTCCCACGAGGCTTTGGCGATGACGGTGTTCTCGCTCAAAGGCCTGCCGCCTTCGGCCCTGCCCGTGACGCCCACCGAACCTGACACGCCGCCAAGCGAGCAGATCAAAATGGCCGCTGCCACGCTGGCGGCTGCCACCGATACCGCCAAACAGATCATGGCGACCTTCGATGTGACCGGCAAAGGCTTTATCGAACTTGGCGATATCGCCAATGCCTTCGTCAAAAATCCGTCGCTGGGCGATGTCGGCTCGGCGATTGACCGGCTGGCGGCATGGGATGTGGACAATGACGGCCATGTGACGCTGGATGAACTGGTGGTCAACCAGTCGGCCCATCAGGTCACCAAGCAAATCATGGCCATTCTGGATCCGCAAAGTACCGGCTCTGTCAGCATCAATGCGATGGACAGCCACAACACCGCCGCGCTGCCCTATGATCTGGCCACGCTGAAAAGCTGGGACACAAGCGGTAACGGTTCGTTGTCGGCCGACGAGATCAATGCAGGCATCCTGAAAGACGCCAAAGCAATCATGGCGCAGTATGATGCAGCCTCGAAAGGCTATTTCGATCAGGCCGATATCCAGTCCGTGCTCGATGCCCATCCCGATACCAATGGCGGGCTGACCGCCAAAGGCGTTGTGACCTATTGGGACACCAACAGCGACGGCCATGTGCAACTGTCCGATATTGTCTCGGGCATGTCGGGTTATATTACGGTCAACCAAAGCGCGCCGGTGACGGCTTCGACCATCTATCAGGATGCGCTGGCCAAGGCACAGGCGACACTCGATACATTCGATACCGCCAGGAAGGGCTTTATCACCCAGGCTGACGTGGCGGCCGCCTATCGCGCCAATGCCCAATTGGGCAATCCCGATGACGCCGCCGGCACCATTGCCACGTGGGATCAATCAAATGACGGCGAGGTCTCGCTGTCCGAATTGGCCAGCGGGATCGAGCTCAGCGGCCTTGCCAACCAGTTCATGGCCCAGCTCGACCCGACAAATCAGGGCTTTATCAGCACCGCAAGCCTCGCTGGCGTGGT
>Ga0114968_10003925_pt1 | contig 11139 bp, 8 predicted proteins | sample M_130807_EF_Meta_FD_87020 | JGI IMG/M metagenome (GOLD analysis project Ga0114968, IMG submission 87020) | Freshwater microbial communities from Lake Montjoie, Canada to study carbon cycling - M_130807_EF_MetaG | ecosystem: Environmental > Aquatic > Freshwater > Lake | place: Lake Montjoie... | reverse complement strand
GCGCAGCCACCTTGGGTTTGGCCACGCCGCCAAAGTCGGAATAGTTTTCGGCTCGGGCGGCGATCTGCAGGTCGAGCGATCGGATGGCCGGAATGGCCATTGCTGGGCTTACCACGGGCACGGCAAGTTCGGCATAGGCGCTAATCACTGAGCGGCTGGCACTGACGTCGGGCGATGCGCTGGCCCCCATGATGTCGGTGTCGTAGCCCCGGCCGGTGACCGAATCGATGTATTTGACCGTACCGTCCAGGCGACTGTCACGGTCGTCTTGGTAGGTTTCCCGGCGCCATTCGACGCCCGCAGCCAAGCCTACACCGCCGCTCTCCAAGCGAAAGATCTCAGGCGTGGTGAAGCGCCCATCCCAGGTGGTCAAGGTGGTGGAGCTGATGCGGTGCACTTCCACGAGGAAGGGTGAGACCGCAGAAAGCGGGTTGGGCGTACCGTCTCCGATCGTGTAGTTGCCTTGCGTCCCGCCATTAAAGGGGTTGTAGGCATCGACGGTATTGAGCCCCAGCTGTTTTTGGAACAAGGTGTTGCTGATCGCGTTGTGGGTGTTGTCATCGGTGCGTGCGCTGGCGTAGGACAGGGCGCTTTCCCATGCGAACTTACCGATATCACCGCGCACGCCCAGCAGGCCGCGTCCCATGGTGTCCGAAACAGTAAAGGTACGGGGGCCGGTATCGACGGGGCGGTAATTGGTGATCCGGATAGGCAGGCCCTCATTGGGCACGCCGGTCAAATTGGGCAGGCGATTGGGGCTGGTGCTCGACCCGAACGGGTTCCAGTAGTTGGAGGCTGGAATCGTAATTACCGCGCTCGAGATCGGCGCCGACTGCTCACGCATGCCGTCGAGCTTGGCCTGGTAAACACTGGCCTCTCCAAACAGCTCAATCTCACCCATCGGCTGACGAAAGCTCGTAAAAGCATTGAGGCGGTCGAGTTCGCCGCGAATCGAACGATCGGGATTCTCGTCGTAGCGCAGAGCGCGCTGGGCGGGGTCTGTAGAGCTTGTGAGACCGCCAGCGCGCAAGCACAGCGTGCCGCTACCGTAGACAGCACTCGAGCAACCCGCAGTGGAATTGCTAGTGGGTTCTACGTGGAAGACGCCCGTCGTTGTCAGGGTTGTCGTGCCCTGACGCACCAGTACCGTCGCCCCCGCTGGGGTCACCGCCGTGAAGTTGCCCCAGGGCGAACTGGTGGAGCGACTATCGAAACTGGTGTCGCCCGCCCAGTCGGTACCAGCCATGAGCGGCACTTTGTTCTCGCTGGCAGAGAAAGCGCGGTCGCGGGCCATTAAGGAGGAGCGTTTGGTGGAACTGGCAAACATCTGCACGTTGCCGCCGCCGCTGGTGTCCATGCCGGACTTGATGGAGACGTTGGATTCATCCGTGCCATTGGCCTGGCCTTTACGGGCTTGCAGCTTGACGCCGCTGAACTGGGTGTCCGTAAGCACATTGACAACACCGGCTACAGCATCCGAACCGTAGAGTGCGGCAGCACCGTCGCGAAGCACCTCCACTCTATTGACCGCACCAATTGGGAGCGAATTCGTGTTGGCGGTCTGGACGGGAACAAAGTTCTCTGTCTGCGTTCCCGGCGTCAGGATCAGACGTCGGCCGTTGACCAACACCAATGTGTTACCCGTGCCAACACCGCGCAGATTAATGGATGCATTGTCACCGCGCGCATCGTTCAGATTACCCGCGGTGCGGGCTTCCTGGAAGTTCACATCTCCAGCCTGGGGCAGCGCCCGGAACAGATCATCCCCTGACACGCTGCCGACCGCTGCCATCTGGGAAGCATCGATGACAGAGACGGGAAGCGCCTCCTGGAGCCTCGCAATCCGCGAACCGGTAACCGTCACCGCTTTAATTTGTTCCACGGTGGTACCGTCCGGTGTAGTCGCAACCGGGGTTTGCGATGGACCGCCGGGTGGCGTCTGGGTTTGCGCTTGCGCTAGGCCATCGACTGCAGAAAGCACAGCGGACGCTAAAAGGGTGAGCGTTGCGTAACGAATCGTCTTCATGGCAATAGTGGTGTGGTTGGGTTGGGAACGGGCACCGCAGGTCGGCGCTCGGAGAGCCCTCATTCTGGATCAAGAGGCCGGGCCTGAATAGGCTCTCCAGTGCACCGGGCAATTTTTTTCTTTTATATTTTTTCTGCTTTTTGACGACACTGCTAAGCTCGGGAGCAAGATCGGGTGTGCAAATGTGCACACTTTCCGGAGGTTGTTTGAAGCGAATATTTCTCACCCTGTTTTCTCTCTTGGCGACAGCCGGGATCGCCTGCGCGCAGACGCCTTCCAATCTCTACGGCCGCGACGCGCAGGGAAAGCTAGGCATTGTGGCGTCCGCCAAGCCAGAATCATCCAAAGTCGGCATTGATATTCTGCGAAGGGGTGGCAATGCCATCGATGCAGCCGTTGCCACTGCTTTCGCGCTCGGCGTGCTAGAACCCAACGCCTCGGGCATTGGCGGCGGCGGCTTCGTGATCGTCAAGTTGGCCAACATGAAGGATGCGGTGGTCATCGATTTTCGTGAGTCCGCGCCGGCCGCTGCCAAAGCCGACATGTACACAATTAGCGAAAACGGCAAGGTGGCTAATGCAGCCAATGTGGTCGGCGGTCTGGCCTGCGCAGTCCCTGGTGATGTGGCAGGGCTGCTTTATGCGCTTGACACCTATGGCTCCAAGAAGCTGACCCGCGCCCAGGTGATGCAACCGGCCATCGACTGGGCAAGAAAAGGCTTCCCAGTCACGGCCAATCTTTCCAAAATTATCAGCGACGAAATGGGCAAGATCAATAAATTCCCATCCACCGCCAAGCTCTACACCAACGACGGCCTGCCCCTTGAAGTCGGCGACATGGTCAAAAACCCGGATCTGGGCGCCACCCTGGAAATGATTGCCAGGAAGGGCAAGGATGGTTTCTACAAGGGCGACTTAGCCAAGAGAATCGTAGCCTCTGTCCGCGATGCCGGCGGGATCATCACCGAGGAAGACCTGGCCAACTACCAGGTCAAGATTCGCCAACCGGTCAGCGGAACTTATCGCGGGTACAACATCATTTCAACGCCTCCTGCAAGCTCTGGCGGTATCCATGTCATCCAGATGCTCAATATCCTCGAAAATTTCGACTTGGCTAAGCTCGGCGATGGCACACCGGCGGCGCTGCACGTTTGGAGTGAGACCATGAAGATGGCATTCGCCGATCGCGCCAAGCACACGGCCGATACCGACTTCGTCAAAGTACCTCTTGAAGGTCTGACCAGTAAGGCCTATGCGAAAGAACTGGCCGCCAACATCGACATGAAAAAACCGATGCTCAGCGTCATGACGGGCGACCCGTCGCGCTATGAATCGGGTTCGACCACGAGCCTGTCGGTCATGGACAAGCAGGGCAATATGGTCGCCATCACCAAGACGATCAACCACTTCTTTGGCTCTGGCGTGATGGTTGCGGACGCCGGCTTTATCCTGAACAATGAAATGGACGACTTCGTTCCCAAGCCCGGCTCGGCCAACTCGATAGAGCCCGGTAAACGCCCCTTGTCGTCGATGAGCCCGACTCTGGTTCTCGACCCAGAAGGCAAGCCATTCATGACCGTTGGTTCGCCCGGCGCAACCCGCATCCTCGGCGCAGTTGCAGAGGTCATTTCGAACGTGATTGACCACAAGATGTCAATTCAGCAGGCCGTCATGGCGCCGCGCTTCTTTCGCATGCATTCGGGGGACTACAACCTGGAAGGCCGCGTTTCCATCAACACCAAGAACGCTCTTGAAGCGATGGGACACAAGGTCATACTCAAAAGCGATTGGGATCCGTTCTTCGGTGGCGTGCATGCCGCGCTGTTTGACCGCAGCCGCAAAACCCTGTTTGGTGGCGCCGACCCGCGTCGCGACGGGTACGTTGCAGCCTACTGAGCCTGGCGCGGTTCGACCGCGTCGGATGGGCGGCGCTCGACACGCCTCTTCGGGTCCGGTCCTTGGAGGGGTAGGAAAGTTCCAATCAGAAATGTTTTATATCAAAGGAGATTTAGCATGAACCACTTGTCCATAGCCGTTTGCACCCTGTTGTTCGCAGCCGCGTCGGCCGGCGCACAAACCCTCAACCTCAAAGCGCCGATCGCCGACAAGCCGGCACTGCTAACTTCCTCGGGCCAAAGCGCCGACATTGAGATGGTCAAGGTGCTGCTCGATCGCGCCAAACTGCCCTACAAAATGGATACCAAGATCGCTGCACCGGCATTAGCTGGCACAGGTGCCAAAACAGTGCTGCTGGTGCTTGGCGCTAGTTCCAAGGGGCTAGGCGCCGCCGGCATTTCGGCGCAGGGTGAAATCGACCGAACCAATTTGCTGATCGCCGAAGCCAAGAAGCAGGGCATGAAGATCATCGGCCTGCACATTGGCGGCAAAAGTCGGCGCGGTGAGATGTCCGATAAGTTCCTCACTGATGCAGTGCCCGCCTGCGATTACGTCATCGTGGTTGGCGAAGCCAACGAAGACGGGCTATTTACCAAGCTGACCGGCGGCAAGGTCACGTTCGATACCGTCGATAAGATATCCAAGCTTGGGGACCCGCTGAGCAAAGCGTTCAAGTAGGCCGCAGTGATGAATGCCGCAGCGTGATGGATTTACCCCGCCGCTCCCGCTGACGGCAATCCCGCCGCCCGGGCAAGCGACCCGAACCCAAGTTTTTACCCTCCCGAAACCCGGACTCTGCCCATGACCACTGGACTGCTCTTTGTCCTTCTGATGGCGATATCGCTCGTCGTCCTTGTCGTTGTCGCCAAGTGGCCCGTCTCGCTGAGCCTGGCGGCGACCTCCATTGTCATCCTGCTGCTCGCAGGCGACGGCAGGCTGCATATTGACAAGCTGGTCGAAGGCATGTTTGGCTATCTCGACGTGGGGGTCGTGCTGATCGCAGCGATGGTCTTCATGAAGATCATCGAGGCCAATGGCATGCTCGCGGAGTTGACACGCGGGATCATCATCGCCTTCGGGCGTTCGCCACTCGGGCTGCTGGTCGCGCTGACCATCGTTGTGATGTTTCCGGGAATGATCACCGGATCCTGCACCGCCTCGGTGCTCGGCACCGGAGCCATCGTTGCGCCGATTCTGGTTGAATTGGGATTGCCTTTGTTGGTTGCCGGCGCCTTTATCTCCAGTGCAGCGGTGTACGGCATGATCGCCCCCCCCGTCAACGTGCTGGTCATGACTATCGGAGGCGGCATCGACCTGCCCTATATCGGCTTTGACCTGCCACTGGCGCTTTTTTCCTTCCCGCTGGCTATCTTGACCAGCATCTATCTGGGTTATCGCTACGTGGAAAAGGACAAGCTGGCGCGGGTCATCGAACGCAGTCGTTCCAGCGGCGGTGACGGCGGGATCGTCCAATACCTCCCGCTGCTCGTCGTCTTCATCCTGATGATCGGCCCCAAGGCCTTCCCCCAGTGGTTCCCGGATCCGCGGCTGCCGCTGACCTTCGTGATCGGCTCGGCGCTGGCGCTGTGCACAGGAAAACGGATCAACCCATTGAAGGCAGCGCGGGAAGGAGTCAGCGAAATTCTGCCAGTGATCGGCATTCTCTTTGGCGTCGGGATGCTGATCGAAGTCATGACGCTTACCGGAATTCGCGGCGCGATTGTCGTGGGCGCGCTGTCGCTACCCGATGTTCTGATGTTGGCTGGCCTGGCCCTGATTCTGCCGATTTTTGGCGGCATCTCGGTTTACGGCGGAGCCAGCGTGCTCGGCGTGCCATTTGCGCTGGCCATGCTGGGCCAAAACCAGATCATCGTTCTGGCGGCCCTTTCACTGATCGGCGCAATGGGCAGCCACATGCCGCCGGTGGCACTGACGCCCGTGGTCACCGCCAAGATGATAGGCGAACCCAGCTACATGAAGATCGCCCGGCTATGCCTTGTGCCCTCCATCGCAGCCATCCTCGTGGGCCTGCTGATGATCGTCTTTGCCAACCCGATTGCGCACTTCTTGGGAGTATGACCATGACCCTGATCTACCGACTGATTGTTGTTATGGCCATTGTCCTCATCAGCATGGAGTTGTTCTCGCAAAAGAGTTTCACCCTGAAGATCAATGCCGGGCTCGTGCTCATCCCGCTCGTCATGCGGGCACTAATGATCGTCTGAGTCACAGGAGGACCGCCCATGAATGAACTGCTCAAAGACCGCAAAAACCTGCTAGCCTCGGTTGGGGTGATGGCCGCCGCTGTCGCCATCCTCTTTGTGGTGATTCCCGACGCGCTAACCTTGCGCGAGCCCGACGTGATCCACAAAGGCCCGGGCGTCACCGAAGTCCGCAAATTGTCGGACTTTTTTGACGGTATCGCCGGAACACGTGGAGACACCGAGGTCTACGTGCTCGACTCGGGTAAGCCCGGGGCGAGCGCCCTCATTCTCGGAGGAACACACGCCAATGAACCCTCGGGCTATCTGTCAGCTGTATTGTTCATCGAAAACGCGGTACCCGCCGCTGGCAAGCTGTATGTGATTCCGACTGCCAATGCCTCGGCGATGACCCACACCGATTACATGGAAGGCACGCCGCGCAAGTTCTCGATCGACACCCCGACCGGACCGCGTTCTTTTCGCTACGGGTCGCGCGCAACGAGTCCGGCAGACCAATGGCCTGACCCGGACATCTACGTGCACGCCTCGTCGGGACAAAGATTATCCGGATCCGAAACGCGCAATCTCAATCGCGCCTTTCCGGGACGCGCCGATGGCACCTTCACCGAAAAGATCGCCTTTGCCATCACCAGCCTGATCCGCAAGGAAAAGATCGATATCACCATCGATCTTCACGAGGCCTCACCCGAGTATCCCGTGGTTAACGCCATCGTCGCGCATAACCGAGCGATGAAGATCGCTTCGATCGCCCTGCTCAACCTGGAAATGGACGACATCGCCATTGGCGTCGAACCATCACCGGCCAATCTGCGCGGCTTGTCGCACCGCGAATTGGGCGATGCGACCGAGACGCTGGCCCTGCTCTTCGAATCGACTAATCCAGCACAGGGCCGCTTGCGTGGGGTAACCAACGAGGCGTTGATCGTCCAGGGCAAGGACGATATGTATCTAGCGGCGTACAAGCTCGGTCGGCTGTTTGTTCCCTTCGGACCTGAAGGTGAGCCGCTCAATAAACGGGTCGCCCGCCATGTCAGCACAACGCAAGCGGTGTTCGATGCCTATGCCTCCGAGATGCCGGATCGACATGTGGCCGTCGGCGCCATGCCATCGTACAAGGAGCTCCTGGGCAACGGGATTGGCCCTTACCTGCAAGCTTCAGGATCGCCATAATGATTCAAAGATATTGGGAATTGTCTTATGAATAAGAATGGGACTCGGGTTTCTTCCATGCTCCTGAGGCTCGTCGTCGTCATCGGGCTTGGTGCCGGCCTATCCGGCTGCACAAGCGGTCCTGGCGTGCATCGGGAGGCGCCATCTGCGGCGACCAGGATTGCCCAGGTCAGCGCCAAAAACGGAATGGTCGCATCGGCCCACCCGCTCGCCTCCCAAGCCGGCCTGACGATCCTCAAGGCCGGCGGCAACGCCGTGGACGCAGCAGTGGCCACCGCGTTCGCGATCGGCGTCGTCGAACCCAACGCTAACGGTCTCGGTGGCGAGGGCATGATGGTGATCTGGCTTGCCGACCGGCGCAAAGCCATCGCTATTGACTACCGCTCCATGGCGCCCCTTGCTGACAAAGCCGGGCAGAAGTGGCCATCGTCGGGTCCGCTCTCGGTCGCTGTACCGGGTACCGTAGCTGGTCTGTGCATGGCGCTAGAGAAATACGGAACCAAGAGTCTGCAAGAGGTCATGGCACCGGCCATCGAGCTCGCCGAAAACGGCTTCGTCATCAGCCCAACCCTTTCTCAAATCATCGCGGACGATTTCGGCGCCATCCACAAGGAACCCCAGCTCGCCAAGATCCTCGCGCCTGAAGGACTGCCATTGGAGGCCGGCGAGATCCTGAAGAACCCGGATCTCGCAAAGAGCCTGCGCAAGATTGCGGCAGGGGGGCGTGACGTTTTCTACAAGGGCGAGCTTGCCGATGCCATCGCCTCCGCCATGGCGGCAAAGGGGGGGCTGATTAGCAAAACCGACCTTGCGGCCTACCAAGCCATTGAGCGCGATCCGGTACGCGGGAGCTACCGCGGATTTGAAGTTCTTTCAGCGCCACCACCTGTAAGCGGACTGACCGTCATCGAGAGCCTCAATATTCTCGAGAACTTCGAACTCGCGAAAAACGCGCCGCTCTCCAAGACTAATGTCCACCTCATCGCAGAGGCCCTGAAGCGGGGCTTCGCCGACAATTCGGAGTACATCGGCGATCCTGCATTCGCTAAGGTTCCCGTGTCAAGGCTGCTCTCCAAGGGCTACGCCAAGTCTCTCGCCCAGGACATCCCCCTGGACATGGCAAGCCGCGAAATCAAGGCAGGCGACCCCAGCAAGGAGCATCCGAGCACGACGCACATGTCGATCGCCGACAAAATGGGCAATATGGTCGCGCTGACCCAGACGATCTCAGGCTTTTGGGGCGCGCACATGGTTCCCCCGGGTACGGGCATCATCCTTAACAACGAGATGCAGAACTGGTCCAGCAAGGGGCCCAATACCTACGCCCCCGGCAAGCGCATGAGGACCACCATCGCACCGACCATCCTGCTCAAGGACGGACAGGTCTTCGCCTCCCTCGGTACGCCCGGAGCAGCGCGGATCATCTCCACCATGGTCATCCTCATCACCAATCTCGTCGACCACGGGATGAGCATGCAGCAGGCGATCGAGTCTCCACGCTTTTACACCCGCGATACGGACAAGAGTATTCACCTTGAGGCCCGGATTGCGCCGCAGACCATCGAGGAACTCAAAGCAATGGGCTACGCCACCAGCGTCAAGGGGGAGTACGACCTCTTCTTTGGCGGTGCCCAGGGCATCGTCGCCGACCCCAAGCGCCACATCTTCACCGGCGGCGCCGATCCGCGGCGCGATGGCGCGGTACTCGGCTATTGATGCGGCGCACGGCAAAAGCCTCCGCCGGCGAGCCCAGATAGCAAGTATCCTCAGACCAGCTTAGTCAAGGAGATTTACGAGTACATGAAAAGGCGCACCACACTGTCCCTCGCTGCCCTATCGCTGCTGAACATGTCAGCAGGCTGGGCCAGTGCACTGAAGACCGAAATTCGACCGGGGAGCGGCGTTACGGCCCAGCGTCGGCTCTCGCAGTGGCTGCCTTCGCTCGCTGGAACACCCGGCGATACAGCAGTCTTCGTCCTCGAGGGCAAGGCGCCTGGCCCTACGGTCTTCGTCGCTGGCGGTACCCACAACATCGAGATGGCGGGCGTCATCGCGGCGACCATTCTGGTCGAACGGGCGCTGGTCCAGCGCGGACGCCTCATCGTGGTGCCGCGTGCCAATGCCTCCGGCGCGAGCTGGCGCGATCCCAAAGACCTAGGGCCAGGCGAAATCGCCTTCGATACGGCGTCCGGAAAGCGCTCCTTCACCGTTGGTACCCGCCTGACGCGCCCAGCCCATCAAGGAGAATCCGACCCGTTGATCTACACCCACCCGGACTCCAAGGAAAAACTGCCCGGCTTTGAGATGCGCAATCTGAACCGCGCCCACCCGGGCAAAGCCGATGGCAACCTCACACAGAAGATGGCCTACGCCCTGACACGGCTGATCGCAAGCGAGGGCGCGCATGTCGCGTTCGACCTCCACGAGGCCGGACCGCGTTCCAGGCTGGCCTGGCTGATCATCGCCAATCCTAAAAATATCGAGCAAGCCGCGAACGCAGCCCTCGACCTCGGAGACCGGGGGGTCGACATGCGGATCGAGGCGAGTTCGCCGAGCTTTCGTGGTCTGTCCCACCGCGAGTGGGGCGATGCAACGAAAGCGGCCGCTTACTTGATAGAAACGCCAAACCCTTATCAGGATTTCTCTTACGACGGAGATCAGGTAGTCAACGCGGGGCGCGAGGCCGATGTTCCCCTCTGGATGCGCGTCGGGGTCCAACTTGAGTCGGTCATGGCTATCCTGAATGTGCACAACACCGACGCGGCGTCCACTGCGCGTTTTGAGGCTGTCGGCGTTCCCAGCCTGGCCGAGCTCAAGACGCGCGGGATCGGCGCCTTCCTGAACTGAGCGCAGTGTCACCACCGGCATGAAAGACTGGGACAGCCTTTGTGGTGAGCAGGTCCTCGCGTTGGCTCGGTCCGTCGTCGGGGCCTGCCCCGGCGGCCGCGAGGCGGCGCCGGAGCTCTTTACCGCGCCGTCTGGTGACGGCGCGGTCTTCGCGCAGGCGCAATCTTCGATCCTATCGATCCCCGCTTGGGCCGGAGCGATAGGCGCCATCCTTTTGCGTGAACCACCCCCATCGGACGGATCCAGCGTGAGCCTCCCCGCCCTGCTTGTGGTCTGGATCGAGCCCCGAAGCCAAGCTGCGTCTGGCTTTCCTAGCCAACTCGCTCTCAAGCTGCCGGCCGGCCGCTACGCAATCACCACCTACGACTGCGAGAAGCGCCTCGCGGTCGGATCAGAGACGGCCAGCGGACCCCCGGTCGTGTGTGGGCCACCGTTTGACGGGGCGGCCGTGGCGGTTCTGGTGCGCCCCTGGCCCGGCCCATTGAGTAAAGCCCCCGTCAGCGAGATCCCAAGCCGGCCAGGCCGCCTGCCGGAGACGTTCTCGATGACGTCCCGCCAATGACCACCTTCACCGTACTGGCCTGCCTGGCCTATTTGGCTTGGCTGATTCTGGAGAATCACCTGGCGCGCAAGCACAGAAGGGCTATTGGCCACGTCATCCATGTGAACGGCATTCGCGGTAAATCATCGGTAAGCCGGCTGATCGACGCCGGGCTGCGGGCTGGCGGCTTGCGCGTACTGACCAAGACCACTGGCACCTGCCCGGAACTCATCCACACGAACGGTTCGCAAACCCCGCTCGCGCGCCGGGGTAGGCCCAGCATCAAGGAACAACTGCGCATCTTGCGCCTGGCCGCTGGGCAGCACGCCGACGTCCTGGTCATCGAATGCATGGCGGTACTGCCCGAGTACCAGAAGATCAGCGAGGAACGCATGCTGCGTTCGGATATCGGCGTGATCACCAACGTCCGTCCCG
>Ga0114968_10003924_pt1 | contig 11141 bp, 4 predicted proteins | sample M_130807_EF_Meta_FD_87020 | JGI IMG/M metagenome (GOLD analysis project Ga0114968, IMG submission 87020) | Freshwater microbial communities from Lake Montjoie, Canada to study carbon cycling - M_130807_EF_MetaG | ecosystem: Environmental > Aquatic > Freshwater > Lake | place: Lake Montjoie... | reverse complement strand
GTGAGACATGAAGTGAAGGCTTCCTCGTAGTTATTGCGGCCCCGTGACCCGAATGCGGTAGAACGCCCGACCCGCTGGGCTGGCGGAATCCGTGAGCGTCACGCTGGCATCGGCTCCGAGGGGGCCTTGGCTGGTCACCGTGCTCCAGGACGCGGAGTCGAGCGTGGTGTTGCGCTCCAGGATGTAGGTGCGCCCGCTCTTGCCCGCCGTCGTCAGCGTGAAGGTGCTGCCGCTCTTCTGATGACTGCTGACCTTGAACACATCAATGCGGCTGTTCGGGTTCGTGCCTGCGGTGTATTCAGCGAGGTTGGTCATGCCATCACCATCAGCATCGGCATTATCAGCGGCACTCCCAGTGTTGGTGGTGATGCCGAAGAAGGTCTGCCGCCAAGTTTCCTGTGCGGTGAGCACCACGGGCAGCGCGTAGGTGTAGGTCACCGTGGTGAGGGTGCCACCGGTGACCGTGAGGCTTTGTGCTGCTGGCGCGGCGTAACCTTGAACCGTGGCAAGCTGCAACACATAATTGCCCGCATTGAGCCCACTCTTCTGCGCGCCGCTCTGGCGGTAGCTCGTTTCCGGACTCAAGCGCCAGCCAGCTCCTGCGTTGGCCGCTCCAGCAAACTCAATGAGCACTTTGATCGCGCCAGGATTGGCTGCGCTGCCATAGGCCGTAACACTCGTGTGCGTGATGCCACCGCCGGTGTTGTTGCCACCACCATTGCCGCTGGTCTCGGCGCGGTTAAAAAGGTCAATCACCGCGCTGTCGATGGCGCGCACGACGGTCTGGTTGTTCCCGCCGAGATAGATCGCCGCTGGATAATACGCACCGCCTTCAAACTGCACGCACAGCGGGCCACCGCTGTTGCCACCGCTGCTGCGGATGCCGGTGGTGGTGAAGGTACGTCCAAAGGCGGCGGTGAAAACGACATCGAACGGCGCGGTGGCATGCATGCGCCCCTGGCTCGTGGTGGCGATGCCATCGACGGGATAACCGATGATCATTTTTTGCGCGCTGTAGATCAGGAACTCGTTTTGTGCGAGATCACTGGCGAGGAAGCCGCCGTAGCCGCCGCGTCCGGCGTCTTCATTGAAATACATCGCCGCCACATCGAGATGTTGCGACTGCGGCGATGAATCACCGGGTGAGTTGTCGATCACGCGCTGCGCGGCATAGCCATCAAAGAGATAAAAGCCGCGAGGTATTATTGGCTTCGGCTCATAGGTGCCACGATGACGTTGGAACAGCCATTGCAGGCCCTGCACAGCCGAGAGCGAGCCGTCATCCCACACCACATGGCCCGCTGTGGCAACCACTCGCGCTTTGACAACGAATCCGCTGCTCGATCCTACATTGCTGCGAATCTGGCCGACATACGCATACGGCTTGCTCGTGTCCGTGCTCACCGTTTCAAAAGCGAGCACCGATGGCGGCGTGCCGGTTTGCGAATCCGACAGGAAGTAGGTGATCGTTGGCACCGCCGTTTGAGCGTTGCTCACGATCACATTCGCAGGAATTGGCGTGGCACGTCCGGTGACCGCTTTGCACTCGATCAAGTAACTGCCTGGAATCAAACCGGTGAGCGTGCTGCCGCTATCACGCCACTGCGTATCGTTCTCGCCGAGCAAACGCCATTGCGCGCGACCACTGCTACTGAGGATGGAGTCCGGCTTCAACGTCACGCTCAAGCCGCCACTGCCATTTGTTGCGGTCACAAAATAATCCCGCGTCAGCACCGTTGCTGCCTCGCCGCTTATGATACTGACCGCTTCCTGCGGCGGCTGAATGTAACCCGGCACTGGCCTGAACTCAATCTCACGGTCTCCGGTCGTCAAGCCACCCACCGGCACGCCCGAAGCGCGCCACTGCTGCTCGCCAATGAAGCGCCAGCCATGCAGAAGGCCACGGGGCGTTAGATTGGCGATCAGGAAGCCCTCGGCGCTGGGCGGGGCGACTGGATACACCTGCAACAGTCCAGATAGCGTGGCGATATCAAAGGTCTTCACAGCGCCTATAGCAGTGCCTCCAACACTTATCGCCCGCACACGGTAGTAGTAAGTTGTTGATTGCCGTAGATTGGCGAAATCGGCGCTGACAGTCGTGGTTGATATTCCTGTGACCGTGGAAGGGCTGGCGCTTAAGCTGTAGGGGAAAGTGACGCCATCGGTGCCGAGGTCAAAATACACTTGGGTCACGGCATTCTGAGCGTTTACAGCACCCGCCACACGGACGCTTGTGGTGCTGAGCGAGTTGCTAGCACCTGTGGTAACTGCCGGCGGTGGCGGTAGTGTCAAAAAAGTGCTGGCATCTCCATAGGCGGTTCCCAAGGAATTCGTTGACACCAATCGGTAATAATAAACCGTTCCCGAAAGGAGTGCTTCAGCAGGCAGTGACACCAACACTGGATCGAAACCATTTCCGACCGCCTGGCTGGGCGTGGCAAAACCATAATCTTCTGTGGGTCCGAACTCAAAATAGGCCTGTGTGAGAGCACCATTGGGTATGACCTGTCCCAACAGCAGCGCTGTTGCTGGCGTGACGCTAGCAGTGCCACCCGTCACAGCTACTGGTGTGGATGGAGGCCTGCCCGTGGTTCCAAAGACTGTATCGGGGCCAATGGCAGTCCCTTCGGAATTGGATGCCCTTGCACGGAAATGATATGTCGTTCCCGGTTGCAAGCCGGTTATGAGTACATTTTCATCAGCGGCCACCCATTCTGTCCTTGGTAAAACCACAGTTGTGCCGTATGCGGTAGTTAGTCCGTACTCAAAACTGATCGTTGTTTCAGCGCCACCGGCGTTGATGGTACAATTCAACCGTGCCGTGCTGTCTGTAATATCGCTGGCAGACTGGTTTAGCACAGTGGGTGGTTGTGCAGGAGTGGAAAAAGTCTTGTCCATTCCGTAAGCTGTATTTCCCGCAGCATCACGCACCACACATCGATAAATATAGATCCTACCGGGTTCCAGTCCTGTAAGAGCCTGGGATATCGGAACCACGCCTGAAACGCCGCCAAGATTCTGTGCAAGCGACTTCGTTCGAGACATATGTACTCCTTTAGCAATGTACTCAAACCACGCGGTTGTGGCTCTGCCAGGCAACGTGACAGTCCCCTGCATCGTGCCGCTGGTGGCACTGACAAGCGTGGCGTCCAAGCTGGTGGCATCCAAAAAACTCTCTTCAGCCAGTCGCCAAACGGTGCCGTTGCCGAGCCGCGTAGTTCCCCAAACATATCCCAACCCGTCCCGAACAAGACCTGAAGGTCCCTCCCCCGAAGTTTCCGCTCCTCCAATTGAAGTGAACTCATACATCGTGGTAAACTTTCCGGTCGATGGATCGAACCGGAAGATGGTGCCGAACCCGATTCCGAAAACACCACCCCCACCCGTTGCACCCCACAAGCGGCCGGCACCATCCATAGACAATTCCTGCTTTGGCGACTGACCGTTGGCGGAACCACCCTGGCCGGTAAACTGAAGCACTGTCGTCAGCTCCCCGGTGATGCGGTTTACTTTGAAAAGCGTACCGAACTCATTTGAGCCACCGCTCGACGTGGTTCCCCAAAGCATGTCTGGCGACAAGGAGCAGAGTCCGTTAGGATACTTTCCCACACCATTACCGAACTGAAAGACGGTGGAAAGTACGCCTGTCGAAGGATCAATTTTGAACAAAGTACCAGCACCACCTACGCCACCTGTGGTGGTGGTGCCCCATAGCACACCCGCACCGTCGTCTGTCAGTCCTGAAAACGGTCCTGAACCCTTCATTTGAAACCCGTCTTGAAATTGAACAACTGTCGTGAACTCACCGTTAGAGCGATTGATTTTGAAAACAGTTCCCTGCCCAGCTAACCCACCACCCTGGCACGTTCCCCAGATCATCTCTCCATAGCGAATCAAAGTTCCTTTCATGAAGCTACCGGGTGCGTTGCCGCCGGTGCCTGTGAGAGTAATGACGGTGGTTAACTCACCGCTGTCCACGGCCACTTTAAATATCGTCCCCAAACCAAATCCACTGACACTATCACGTGTCGAACCCCACATGAACCCTTGTCCATCATTTAAGAGCCTGGCTTCCGTTGGATATTGTCCGCCACTGGCCGTGGTGAACTGATTCACCAAGGTAAATGCACCTGTTATCTGGTTGATTTTGAAGATGGTGCCAGCTGAATTGGCTCCACCGAAGTTTGTTGTTCCCCAGAGGTATCCCTGACCATCACTGGTCAAGGCCGCGTAAGGTCCTCCACCTGGATAAAGTCCAGCCGTTCCGGTAAAGGTCACGATCTTGTCATACCCCGCTCGAAGTTCAGGGGCAGTAATCAGCCACAAGAGTATTGCCCAGCTGCACCATCCAAGTTTTTTATGCATTCGGCGGGCACCGAGTTCGCAAAAAACTTTATCGCAGAAATTCTGGAACTGATATTTGTTGTAAATCATAGAGATCCTTGGGCTGTGGTGAATGAGGGACAGGCACTGCGGCCAAGCGAGGTATAGGTGCATAAAACAGCCGGGCTGATCTTTTGTCGAAAACGAGAATAGGGAAAATTGGGTTAGTTATTACTGATTAATTGTTCGAACGACACCGGGTATTGGAAGCCCAGATTGTTGTGGTGCCGCATGCAGTTTCGAGGGCGTGACTTCGCTGTGCTTCGCCAACAGACATATACGCGTTTCCCCGCTCAAACCCAAGCGCCAGCGATGGCCAGTGTCCTGTTTTTGATGATACCGGCGAGATGTTCCAGTGCTGCCGGGAGAAAAACCGCAGCCGCACATCCGCATTCGTGAAAACTGAGTCAGGCACGGTGGTCATGTTCGTCAGCGCCGTATCGCCGAGCAGCACGGAATAGACGCCATTGCTCACCGTGAGGGCGACCGCCGCCGTGGGCTGCGATCCGGCACTGCTGGTGCCATCGTTGCTCCGGTAGGTGGTGGTGCCGGTCGTGCTGACTAGGGCAAACTTGAACTGGCCCGTGCCGTTGAAGCCCGTGCCATTCACCGTGACGCGCCCCTGATAGGTGAGTATGCCCGGAGCCTGGGCCAGTAAATTTGGGGCGGCCATGCAGAGGAGGAGTAGAAAAAGACTCAGTTTCATGCTTGGAAATGCTTGAATAACGTGTGGCGAAGCATAGGCATCTCGGTCATCAAGTCACGGCGAGAATGACCTGGGCTGCAAAATCTGCTACTGAACAGTGATGGTCGCTTTTCAGCAAACCATCTCACGGCCCGATGATATGGTTGCGATAGAATGCAGCTTTTGTAGGGGATCACCCTGCACATGCGGTTTGCGTGCCACCTGGCATAGGTGGAAAGGGCACTGGAAGGTGCCTTGTCCCACCCTCGTGCTTTATTTCGCGCCAGCCGCAAGGAGCTTGGCCACTTGGCCGACCAGATCTGTGCGGGCGTTCTTGGTGACGAGGTGGCCCTGCTGGTCGATGAGCCACATGGTGGGGATGCCGTGGATGCCGAACTTCACGCCGAAGTCATTCTGCCAGCCTTTGCCGTCGAAGTATTGCGGCCAGGGCATGTGCTGGTCCTCGGTCACACGTTTCAGCATGGTCTTGTTGGTGTCGAAGGAGATGCCGATGATTTCGAAGCCTTGTTCATGGTATTTGTTGTAGGCGTCCACCACGTGCGGGATCTCGCCCATGCATGGGCCGCACCAGGTCGCCCAGAAGTCGATCAGCACGACCTTGCCGCGCAGGCTGGCGAGATCGACCACACGGCCGTCAACGGCGGTGAACTGAATTTCAGGCATGACCGCCGGTGTCGCTGGTGCCACGGGCTTGGCCATCACCACGGGGGCGGCGGGGGTGCCGCCAGAGGCTGCGATCACAGGGGCCGCAGCGTTAGGGTTCAAAAGCTTCGCCACTTGATCAGCTAGGTTGGTGCGGGCATTCTTCGTAACGAGCTTTCCCTGCTGGTCAATCAGCCACATCGTGGGGATGCCATGGATGCCGTATCTCACACCGAAGGCGTTCTGCCAGCCCTTGCCATCAAAGTACTGGGGCCAGGGCATGGCTTTGTCATGCATCACCTGCCGCAGTGCGGCCTCATTGGTGTCAAAGGAGATGCCGATGATCTCGAAGCCCTGGTCATGGTATGTGTTGTACGTGTTCACCACGTGCGGGATTTCTCCCATGCAAGGGCCGCACCAGGTCGCCCAGAAGTCAATGAGTACGACCTTGCCGCGCAGACTGGCGAGATCGACCTCGCGCCCGTCAACCGCCGTGAAGCGGATATCGGGCGTCTCTCCCAATTCCGCTGACGCAGGCTGTGAACTCACGCCGTTGTTTTGTACCGGAGTCGTCGTTGGTGTGGACGAAGGGGAGTTCGTCGGGGTGGTCGATGGCTTCGCCGCAGGGGCCGTCGCCTGCTTCGCCGCAGGGGTGGTCGCTGGTTGCACGGGTGCCAAGACCCTGCGGACCGCTGAAATCTGGTCCAGCACCAGCCTGGCGCTCGCCTGGACTGGCTGGTTTAAAACCTGCATTTCCTGCGTGGATTGGAGCCGCCGTGTCCTTTTGGCAATCAGCCACTGCAACTGTTCCGCATTCATTCTCAGTTGCCCGAATGGCAGGACTTCATTCGCAGGCTCTGCTATCGCTGCGCCTGCAAGCGTGGTGGCCGCAGCGGCTGCAAGCAGCACGCGGCGGGTCAGGGAAAAGAAACGCAGCCAGCTAGAGCGCGCTGGAGCAGCAACTGGGCGCGAGTATTCGACGAATGGGCGCATGTGCTTGAGCCGTGTCAGGTAGGGCTGTCTTTCATAGCGCGGCCAGTCTTGCAGGGACAGCTCTGACGGCCGGGCGGCTGAGTCGCGGGGGATTCCAGAAAGGCGGATGTATGTTTTCATGTGCTTGGTGTGGTGAAGTGTTCGGTGAACACGCCCATCCTCCCGCAGGGCCGAAAACCCGGGTATGGGTAAGCTTACCCATGAAAACTGCGATGAGCTGCGGCCCTCCGCCAGGGACGGGCATGCAAAATCCGCTTTGCAGCCTCAGGCAGTCAAGATAGCGTGAACACCATGGCGGTATGGCTGGAACATCAGGACACCAAACACGTGCTTGAGGACGAGGTCTTCCTCGGGCGGCACAAGGACAACAACATCTGCCTCACCTCAGAGGGAGTTTCCCGCCGTCACGCCCTCATATACCCCCAGAGCGGCGGCTATTTCATCTCTGACCTAGGCAGCACCAATGGCGTGCTGCTCAATGGTGCCCGCATCCGGCAGCCAACCGCGCTCAATGACAAAGATGAAGTGCGGCTGGGAGAGGCGCTGCTGGTCTTCCGCTGGCCGGGCCAGCGCGCCGCACGTCAGCTCCACCCCTTGAGCGGTATCTCGCCCCATACCGCCGTTTTCGCCCCGAGTCTCGGCGCTGGCAGCCGCATTGTGCTGCGAGTGAACGAGAAACTGCAAATCCGCGACGGCGACGCAGCGTGGGAATTGCTGCTCAAGAAGTTCTTCCGTAAGCCTGCCGATCCCTACACCGCGATGCCGCCGCGCATGCAGGCATGGTTGCGCACCGCCACGGCGGCTCTGGCCTGCGAAAACGCACAGGCAGATCCGTTTGTGGCGGAGGATGAAGGATCCCGGCTCGTCTTACGCTGCATCAAGGCGTCATCGTCGGAGTGGTTTCTCCTGTGCACATTGGAAACTCCCGTTTTCGCCGCAGCCATGCTGCAACTGCTCGGTCTCTCGGATCGCGAAGCCGACGTCATGCAGTGGCTGGCCGATGGCAAAACCAACGGCGAAATTGCCGAGATTTTGTCGATCGCAACGGGAACTGTGAACAAGCATGTGGAGAGCATCTTGAAAAAACTCGGCGTCGAAAATCGCGCTCAAGCCATTCGGGAAGTCATCGACCGTGTTGGTCGTGGCTGAGAGTTTTCATGGCCCGTTAACCTGGATGCGATAAAACGCGGAACCGGCTGGTGCGGCTGAATCCGTCAGTGTCACCGTGCCATCGCTGCCCAGCGGACCTTGCGTGGTCACCGTGCTCCAGTTGTTGGAAGCCAGGCTCGTGCTGCGCTCCAGGACATAGGTGCGGCCGGATTTGCCTGCGGTGGTCAGGGTGAAGGTGCTGCCGCTCTTCTGATGGCTGCTGACCTTGAACACATCGGCCTTGCTGTTCGGATTGGTGCCGGCAGCGTACTCGGCCAAATTGGTCATGCCATCGCCATCGGGATCGGCGTTGTCAGCAGCATTGCCGGTGTTAGTGGTGATCCCGAAGAAGGTCTGCCGCCAGCTTTGCTGAGCTGTGAGAGCCGCAGCATAGGTGAAGGTGAGTGTACTTAGCTGCCCACCGCTGACGGTGACGCTTTGCAACGCTGGCACGTCGTAGCCAGGTACGGTGGGTAGTTGCAGCACATAGTTGCCTGCATTGAGCCCACTCTTCTGCGCTCCGCTAACGCGATAGCTCGTCTCGGGACTCAAGCGCCAGCCCGCACCGGCACTGATGGCTCCCGCAGGCTCGATCAAGATCTTGATCGAGCCTGGGTTGGACGTACTGCCAAACGTGCTCACGCTGGTGTGCGTGATGCCGCCGCCGGTGTTATTGCCGCCGCCGTTGCCGCTGACTTCCGCCCTATTGAAAAGATCAATCACTGCGCTGTCGATGGCGCGAACCACAGTTTGATTGCTGCCGCCGAGGTAAATGGCTGCGGGATAATAGTTCCCGCCTTCAAACTGCAAGCACAGCGGTCCGCCGCTATTGCCGCCGCTGCTGCGGATGCCGCTGGTGGTGAAGGTTCGGCCAAAAGCGGCGGTGAAGAGGATGTTGGCGGGTATGGTGGCATGCATGCGGCCTTGGCTAGTCAAGGCGATGCCATCGACCGGATACCCGACGAGCATCTTCTGCGCGCTGGAGAGAAGGAACTCGTTTTGCGCGAGATCACTGGCGAGGAAGCCACCGTAGCCGCCGCGTCCGGCGTCTTCATTGAAATACATCGCCGCCACATCGAGATGCTGCGATTGCGGTGAGGAGTCGCCGGGTGAGTTGTCAATCACGCGCTGCGCGGCATAGCCATCAAAGAGATAAAAGCCGCGCGGTATGATCGGCTTCGGCTCATAGGTGCCGCGATGGCGTTGGAAGAGCCATTGCAGGCCCTGAACAGCCGACAGCGAGCCGTCATCCCACACCACATGGCCTGCCGTGGCGACCACGCGGGCTTTGACCACGAACCCGCTGCTCGACCCCACATTGCTGCGGATTTGACCGACATGTGCATACGGCTTGGTTTCGTCCGTGGTGACGGTTTCAAAGGCGAGCACCGATGGCGGCGTACCGGTTTGTGAATCCGGCAGGAAGTAGGTGATCGTCGGTACCGCCGTTTGAGCGTTGCTCACGATCACATTCGCTGGTGGCGGTGTGGCACGTCCGGTGGCCGCCTTGCACTCGATCAAGTAACTGCCCGGGATCAAACCCGTGAGCGTGCTGCCACTGTCACGCCACTGCGTGTCGTTCTCGCCGAGCAAACGCCACTGCGCACGACCGCTGCCGCTGAGGATGGAGTCCGGCTTCAGTGTCACGCTCAAGCCGCCGCTGCCAGTCGTCGCCGTCTCATAATAATCTCGCGTGAGCACCGTCGCCGCCTCGCCGCTGATGACGCTGACTGTTTCCTGCGGCGGCTGGATGTAACCCGGCACCGGTCGGAACTCGATCTCGCGATCCCCGGTCGTCAAGCCACCCACCGGCACGCCGGAAGCACGCCACTGCTGCTCGCCAATGAAGCGCCAGCCGGTGAGCAGGCCGGAAGGAGCGAGTGTGACCGAAAGGAAGCCTTCCGCCGCCTGCGGTGAGCTTGGGAACACCTGTGCGAAGCCCGAAAGAACGTTCATGGAGAAGGAAGCACTCGCGCTCGTGCCCACACCGCCCGCGCTCGTCGCCTTGATGCGGTAATGATACGTCGTGCCCTGTGAGAGGGTGGTCAGCGGGGCCGAGACGGGCGTGCTGCCGCTGCCCGTTACGCTGGTGGGCGTGGCCGCGACGCTGTTGGGAAAGTTCACGCCATCGGTGCCATACTCAAAGACCACGCTGCTGTCAGAGTCCTGAGCATTGACCACACCCTCGACACGCACGCTGGTGGTTGAGAGGGCGAAGTTGCCGCCAATGCTCGCCGTGGGTTCCGTCAGTGTGCGGAAGCTCTGCGTGCCGCTGACGACAGTGCCAGCAGCGTTGGTGGCCAACACGCGGTAGTAATACGTTGTGCCCTTCGTGAGTCCAGCCACCGGAGCGGACACGCCAGCGGGAGTATTGCCCGTGATCGAGAATGGTGTCGCCAGGACGGAGTTAGGGAAGCTGTTGCCGTCCATGCCCCACTCGAAACGCACCGTGGTGTCGTAGTTGCGCGCGTTGACGGTGCCATTGAGCCGCGCGCTGGCGGGGGCCAGATCACTGGCAGCAGCGGGTGATGCGAGTGGTGCGGCAAGAGTGGAGAAACTCTGCACGGTTGAAAGCGTCGTCCCAGAACTGCTAACGGCGCGGAAACGATAGAAATAGGTCAGGCCGGGACTGAGGGCGCTCAACTCCGTGCCAATCTGTTGTGTTTGGTAACTGCCAAGCACACTTCCTAGATCCACGCTGTTCGTTAGCGCTGCGCTATCCGTTCCAAATTCCAGCGTCATGTTGCTGTCAAAACCCCTCGGATTCACCCGAATGGCGATGACCGCACTCGTGGTTCCTTGAATTTGCGCCAACGGAGCAGAGAGATCGGGCCTTCCTGGGAAAAGGATGCGGTAGATGCTGCCATGGCCGCCACCAGCACAACCATAGAGCGAACCATCCGCCCCAAGCATCATGGCGGATTGCACTGACATCGATTCAGCGTCCCCTGGAAAATCAATCAGGCTGACAATCGAACCCGAGGACAAGAGCTTGAACAACTTCGTGGACCTGATCTTGACGACAGTGTCGGGACCGGTGCTTTGGTCGGTGTACTGCTCAAAAGTTCCGTAGATTTCCCCAGTTGGCCCCTTCACCAACGTTGCTCCAGGCCAGCGATCCAAAGTGGCAAGTGTGGTCAGCTCTCCAGACAACGTCATTCTGAAAAGGGTGCCGGTGTCGTTTGAGCCGCCATAAGTCGTGGTTCCATACAGATTTCCATCATCCCCCAAAACGAGATTTCCATTGGGTTTCCGTCCTTTGTTGACG
>Ga0114968_10003922_pt1 | contig 11142 bp, 10 predicted proteins | sample M_130807_EF_Meta_FD_87020 | JGI IMG/M metagenome (GOLD analysis project Ga0114968, IMG submission 87020) | Freshwater microbial communities from Lake Montjoie, Canada to study carbon cycling - M_130807_EF_MetaG | ecosystem: Environmental > Aquatic > Freshwater > Lake | place: Lake Montjoie... | reverse complement strand
CGCTAACCAACTGCGCTACCGGGCCTTAAGAGATTGATAAACATAAGTGGCTCTTATGTCACAGTTAAAGCCGTTACTACTTTTGTACTTTTCTTGCTGTACTGCGTGCCCCCAACGGGATTCGAACCCGTGTTACCGCCGTGAAAGGGCGATGTCCTAGGCCCCTAGACGATGGGGACGTACGAGGCTCACGAATCCTACCCGCGATTATGCTGATAACCAAAATTGATTGAGCCCCCTAACCTATGAACGCTGCCTGGAACAAATATTTCTAGCCTGAGGCTAGAAATATTTGCGTAAAAAAGAGATTTCCAGAAAACCAGGAAATTTCTAAAATTTGAGTTAAATTTCCCAATCTATGTAGTGCTACAAACTTCAATCAAATCCCACCAAACCGCAATAATTATATTCCGAAGGAGAACATCTAGGTCTTTGAAGCGATAGATTAATTCAAAAACTCTCAGTTGTGATCATCGCGTATTCATTTATGATCGCAACGTGCAGGTCAGAATTTTTTTGATGAGACATAAGAATATCCAGATAATAAATAGTTCTAGTTCCAATACCTAAATTTTGCCTCAAGGCATAAGAACTTAAGTCTCTAAGGGAATCCATATTGCAATTTTTGAATATAAGATTACCAAAATTATCCAAGACACTAATTCTCTCATAACCCATTATTTTCAAACCTCGTATCATTTTCAAATATTCTTCTACTTGATGTTCAGTCAATAGACTCATCTCAAAAAATAACATGGGTTTATCACGAGATAAAGTTTCTTTTGAAGAATCAATTACGTCAAAATCGAATCCATCTACGTCAACCATTAGGAGGTCAACTTTTTTAACTCGAAGACTCAGGAGAATATCATCTAATTTTTTTGTTTCGAAATAATCACTTTCATCATTGGCTAAGTTACCCGATCTAGTACCACCTGTACCCGTAAATGAACTGAAAACTAACTTATCGGCAATAAATTCATTTACGAGATGAGTTTGCACTTGTTCCAGACACAATTCTTTGTTTAGAATTTCAGAATTTATACACAAGTACTCAAAGAAAAGGGGATCCCCTTCAATCGCGATGTAATCTATCGACCGATTAAACTGGAAAACATTCACCATAACATCCCCAATGTTGGCTCCAACCTCAACTACGGTTGATTTTGAGGGGAGATTTTTCGCAAGAAAGCCTTGGAAACGATTGTAAAGTGGATGTGTTGCTTGGTAAACATCTAAAAGATGTTCTTTTGGTAGAACGACAGAAATTTTCCCAATCTCATACGTTATGAAGTTTTCCATGCCGAATCATATTCGAATTAGAACTAAAAACCAACCTTACGATTTCGAATAAGAGATACTGTTGTTCTTGGATTTAGGAGGAAGATCAAAGTCAGACGATGCAACCTTCCTGGCCCACCAGCTGAGAGAAACAAATTAAGCAACTTTAAGAAAAACTGAAAAAGTTTTGTAAGTCTAAATTTTATGTTTGAAATCTTTCGCCGAGGGAAGGTTTTTGTCTTTTGAATGAAGAAAAGAATTCGTCCGATTTCAATCGAACGAAGTTTGGCCTTAATTGGACGACTTAATTCACGTACCTTCGTTGTGTGCAAGTATGGAGTCTTTTTTGGACTTAAGTCTTTGGGGAAAGATTCTGCAAATTTTAGCCAGTCACCTACAGATTTTCTTTGTGCATTTTTAGAAAAATAACCTTCATAAATTTCGCGATTTTTTAATTGGTGGCCTTCCCGATCAACAATTAGTTCCAATATTGCGCTACCCCAGATACCAGCCTTAATTTTTCCAAGGCTGATTCCAATTTCCTCTATAAATGGTGCGAAGGAGGAATAACTGGGACCAAGATATATGATTGGCAAATTTGCGGTTACGTAGGTGGCTAACTTACTCGGAAAACTTTGTTTAGCTACATCTTCAAACTCTCTACTTCTCGGGTACGGGAGAAATGCAGCGTCATATTTTTGTATTTCTTGTGCCAATTCCTCATAACTCAACCAACCATGCTGAATTATGTTTTTCGATTCAGGGAAAAATGAATTTCCGTAGACGTGGAGTTGAACCTCTTTTTCACCAATTAACCACTCCATATCTTCTAGATATGTCAGGAATTCCTTTAGTTCAAGTTTTGAATATGTTTGTCCAATGAAAACAATTTGAATTATGGGGCCTGTGCTTATTGCCTTATCGACCAACGATCCCACATGAGGGTACAAAACAATTCCTCGTTGAGTGGTAAGTTGAAGATCCTCTCTAAAATTATGTGAAGGAACGAGATGTGATCCAGAAGACTGGATCAACTTATTTAGCAAATTAATCTCTTTATAGAAAGAATTAGGAACTCCTTTTTCGCGGTGCCACCAACTCCATGGATCCCAATGGACTGTCGAAATTTCAAAGTTATTTTTTGCTAACAAATTAGCGATTCTGATTGACGTTTGACCCTGAATAACTACAATTATCAAATCGGAGGAACTTCTGCTTTCACTCCGAATAATTGATTTTACAATTTCTTTAGCTTCAAAATTTGAAAACATTTCACCCATTATTTTAAACGGGAGAAGTATTGATGATCTTGGCCATATTTCTTGGGGTTTTCTATACCATCGACACGAGCTAGGGTTTAGATAATTGGAAATATTATAATCCATTAAACCATCATCAATGAGAATTTCACAATCTACATCGTACTCACTTGGTAGTAGACTTATAATTTGCTCAAGAACGATTCCAGCCGTGTGTGATTTGGTCGGTGCAATATCACTAATAATTCGAATTTTTGGCAATTTTAAACTCCTCAATTGTCTTCAAATACAAAATTTTCATGTTTTGACAGAATTTTTCCAATTCAAAATTTTCATTGACGCGCTTAACGCCTAAACGGGATTTAATGGAGAGTTCGTTATCTAGGATTGAAAGGTTTGACAAAATAGTTTGTAGTTCAAAGGAAGAATGTCCCGTGATTTTGAAGCCTGTGGCATCTAGGTCGCACACCTCATCAACAGCTGTGCCTCCCACACCAATCACTGGTACTCCAGATGACATTGCTTCCAGGGCCATAAACCCAAAAGTCTCAAACAAGCTTGGCATAACAAAAACATCTATTTCTTTGAAGAAGTTTTCTAGAGTGTCTGGCGAGTTAGTCCAACCTATTTCTTGAACTTCGATTCTTGGGTCTAAACCAGCTAACATCCCAGTCTCCTGAAGTGTCACAATTCGGTATCTTTCAGGATTTTTGATATTTATCAGAGCATTTCTAAAAAGTTCAAAATTCTTTTGAGCTTCCCGTACTGCTCTTATCCCAATTGTGATCTTTCCCTGACCCTTTTCTGATACTTTCAAAGAATACGACTTGTTTGTTCCAGAAAACCTTTCTGAATCAAGACCAAATGGGAGCACCTCAGGAAGAGGAAAATCAGCACCCGTATTTTCTCTTACATAATTTGCAAACCAATCTGAAGCGATGTGTAATGTGTAACCATTCTTAAAAAGTTCTTTCTTAATTTCTCTATTGAACCGTGTGTGGTCTTTTCCTACGGAAAAGGCTCGATGCAAGTCGGGACACTCTCCGCATCCCTTTGAGAACCTTTTGCAACTCATGGGGTAAACACAGTGTCCGGTTATAGGCCATGGGTCATGCCATGTCCAAACTGTGGGTTTTTCGGAGATTATCTTTTTTATCGTACCCAAATCCAAAGTGCCATCTTGGACAATCTGCAGGTGCACCACATCCGCATCTTTGTAGAACGGGTGTTCAAATATTTGTCTGGACCAATAAAATTTAGAATCTTCTTTCCCTTTTTCTTGGGCTGCAAGATAAGTCAATCGGGCAATATCCCTATCGGTTTTGTTTTCGAAGTCCCTGCTCAGCACATCCACCCATTTTTCTTTGGAATGGTGATTCCAGGAAACCAACAATTTCGAGTCAATACCAAGCTGTTCAAATTTATAGTGCCAATCAAATCCATTGAATCGCGAACCTACCAAGTCTCCACTGGAGATATTCAAAACCTTAACCATGGGCATAATCAAATTCTAGTCAAATTAATACAGGCGGTCACTAACCACGCTCAAGTTAATTATCTCGCAGAATTTAAGAATCGGAATAGTCGTCTTATGAAATAACGCCGTGAAACATTAAATAAGCAGAAATGAATTTTGACCAACGAGTACTCGTTCCCGGTTATTAATTTTTTATACCACTGGAGCCAGGAGATCCAAGCAAATCTAAATTCCGAAGTCTTCAATCTATGACATTGACTGGTCAAGGATATAATTTGGTAAAGACTCATTTCTAGATTTAAATTATTGAAATAGGAGAGTATTCCAAACTCCAAACGATTAGCCAATAGGTTTCGGTCCAGAGATGATTTATTTTGCGAATGTAAACGCCAATTGCAAAAAAATGTTGGGTGCCGCAATCCCACGCCAAATCTCATTATGTTTAAATACTGAATTAAGTCTGAAGGATAGTCAACATGGCTGAGCCTCGGTATAAATCCATTCGGAAGTTTTTCACTGTCAATTATTGCACCAACGCTTGGAATGCAAATAAAGTCATCACTGATGATTCGGGGATTCCAATCCATCAAATATTCACTTTTGAGCACTTCACCACGCGGATCGATAGTGATTCTATTTGGGTAGTAAACTATAAAATTACTTTCTGAGTGGCGTTTGTAAAGTAAGTACATTTCTTCTAACCAGTCATTTGGTTGTGGATCATCGCAGCTTAGAATGCTTACCAGATTTCCGCGTTTGTTAGCCCAGCCTCTATTTACGGAGTACGACTCACCCCTATTTTCGGAATTTTGCAGCACTCGAAAGCGCGGATCACTCTTGGAGAAGTCACTAAATATTTTGAGAGAATCGTCCTCTGATCCATCATCAATCATTAAACAATCAAAATTTGCATATGTTTGATTTTGAATTGAAAAAAGAGTTTCTCTTAGGAACTCTTCGCCATTAAAGCAGGGGATGACAATTTGAATCAAATCCCAATGATTTCTCATGATTTAGGTAATATACCCCCCATGACAAACGTATGGGTATTAGGCGGAAATGGGATGCTTGGCTCTAGAGTGTCCCTAGAGCTTGCTGCACGAGAAATCACCTTTTCACAGATTACGCGAACTTCGTTTGGGAACTACAACCTAGGAACGTCTCACAAAGAGGACGTTGAAACAATTAAAAGCTTGGAGAAAACTTTCGGAACGCCCACGCACATAATCAATGCTGTAGGCGTGGTCAAACCACGAATAGAAGAGTCCAAGTCCGAATCAGTACTCAATGCTATTCAAGGAAATTCAGTATTCCCGAGAAGTTTAGGTGCGTATTGTGACGCAAACACAGTTCATTTGATTCAAATTGCGACTGACTGTGTTTACTCTGGAGTTAAGGGAAACTATTTGGAGTCAGATCTACATGATCCAACAGACGTGTATGGAAAAACAAAATCGCTAGGTGAGTTTGAAAGTGAAAGCATTTCTTTGATTCGGTGCTCAATCATTGGTCGTGAAGATGAGAATAAATACAGCTTAGTTGAGTGGGTGAACTCGCAGGCACCTGATGCATCGGTAAATGGTTTTACAAACCATAATTGGAATGGAGTCACAACGAAGGTCTTTGGAATGGTAGCTGCCGGAATAGTGATGAAAAATCATGCACCCTTGGGAAAATTTCACCTTATCCCAAAAGACAAGGTGAGTAAATTTGAACTTGTAAACTTGATTAAGCAAGAATTAGATCGGACCGATATAAAAGTAAATGAATTTGCGGCCAAAGTCATTATTGACAGAACACTTTCCACTGAATTAAGTGACCTCAATGCCCAAGTTTGGGAAAGTGCAGGCTTTCAGACCTTCCCAACAATTTCAGAAATGATTAAGTTAGGACTGTAACAGTTCCCCAAGCTTCAACTGAATAGTCCGAATGCACTTCCCTACCGTCTGGCTTCATTTTATTATTTAACCATTTATTTAAATCTTGGATAATTAAAGTCGCAGCATTTCCATCACCAAGTCCATGAACCCATGAATCTGGAAAACCCTTTTCAGTGGTAGCCGAACTAGCATTATGTGGGTCAAATTTGATTGATGAGCCACTCCAATAAACCTCTGGGCGCTCTGTCGATCGCCTAACTTGCAGGCTAGGAACTCCCAAGATCGAACTTTCCTCTACTACGGTTCCAGAGTCTGTAATTACTAGATTTGCGCTTGATAAAGCCGGTAAGAAAAGAGAATACTCGAGCGGATCCGTCATAGTGACATTTGCCGGTACCTTAAGATCAAAATCTTTAATTTTTCGTTGGGTTGCATAACCGGCAGCAAAAATTACTTGACAATCTTGGCTTGCAGCAAGTTCCAGGATTCTCTTTAATGAATGCTTATTGTTAATGTTTTCCCGACGATGGCATGTCATTAAAGTATATTCGTTGTGTACGCCAATTGATTTACGCCATTTTAGAGAACCAGCTTCGAAATCTTTCCAGCTTCTCAGGTTCATAAAATATTCAACCGCATCTACTGCCAAATTGCCTGTCGTAACAATTGAATCCTCAGGAATTCCCTCGAGAACTCCAATAGCCTTGTAACGGGGCAGGTAGGCGTAAATTCTTGAAGAGATCTTATCGATCATTCTTCGGTTTCGCTCCTCTGGCATATTTATGTCAAAGGAGCGCATACAGCCTTCAATATGAACGATAGGGATATTGAGAATGGATGCAGCAAGTGAAAGTAAAACAGTATTCGTATCTCCGAGAAACATCACACAATCATGTTTATTTGATTCTAGATACTTACCTAATTGCATAACGCCTGTTGAAACTATCGAAATATCATCATCGGTATTTATTTGAAGTTCAACATCTGGGTTAGGAATGGAGAGCTCATTTAGAAAACTATCTTTTAGGTTTGCAGAATAGTGCTGTCCAGACCAGATAAAAGTTACCTCAAACTCGGCAGAATCTTTAAATTTAGCAAAAAGCGGAGCCGCACGAACCAAGTCTGGGCGAATTCCTAGTACAAAGGCAACTTTTGGTTTAGCGCTGCTCAATATCCCATGCCTTCCAGTAATCAAACGGAAAGCGATAATCGTCGCCCTTGCTTTCGTCCAATGTCGCACTCGAAATAACAGTAAACTCGGCATCACTCGTTAAAGACATAAGGCCATTAGCGTATCCAGCAGGAACAAAGATTGCCGAGTGCGATTCACTGTCTATGGAAAATCGATGGACCGGGGCGTTTTTATCAGGTGCCTTAAGGTCGGTCATATGGACCGCTGCAACAACACCTGCACCTTTGCTCATATAAATCAATTTTGATTCAAATTTATGTCCATGCCAGGCCCGTATAAAATTTGAACGCCAATTATTCACAGAATACAAACGCTTTGGAGTGAAGCCCTCAGGAAAAATCAATGCTTTAAGGAATCCCCGATCATCAACGTAGCGGCCACCAATAATCTTCAATGGTTCTTCCATTTCAAATTCTCCACAAGTCGTTCAATGCGGCCACATTCTTGAATCTGTTTGCCCCTGGTCTTGGGATTCGCCCATCTTTCAAAATCCCAATCATTTCAGTTATTCCAGCATCGATGGTGATGAATTCAGGCAACTTCAAATTTTCTTGAGCCAAGTTGCTTGAAACACGATAATTTCTCGAGTCCTGGAAGGAGAGAGGGGTTGACTTAATTGTCACGTTGGGTAAATGCTTCACAATCTGCTGCACCAACTGAGAAATTGTTACATTTTCGGAGGCCAAGTTATAGATACCAGTTTTAAAATCAAGCATGTTAAGAGCAATAACATTTCCAACATCTTTTACGTGTAAGAAAGGTCTCCATTGCTCCCCGCCAAACATTTCTAGTTCACCTTCTAGGTATGCTTTTTGCGTAAGCACATTCACTGCTAAATCAAGACGCAACCGAGACCAATTGTCGCCAACTCCGAAAAGTGTCCCAAGACGCAAAATAAGTGTCTCAGGTCGGCCAGACAGAATTACTTCCGAGGCAAGTTTTGTAGATGCATAAACTGAGAGAGGATTAGTTGACGCCGTCTCATCGAGCAACTCGTCCTGTGCTCCGTAAACAGAACAGGTTGAAATGAAGACTAATTTCCCTTTATATGTTTTGACGAAATTTGCCAGTGATGAGGTGTTGATTTCTTCAGATATTCGAGGGTCAACCGAACAAGCTGGGTCCCCCACTAGAGCTGCAAGCCAAACCACGCAATCAACATCATGGCTTAATTCAGTCATTAACTTGGTGTCACGAATATCGCCGTAAGTGAATTTTACAGGTTTTAGAAACTGGTCTTCGTAGAACAGAGAATCAACAACGTGAACGTCGTGGCCATCCTCCACTAATTGGTCAACCAAATGACCACCAACATAACCAGCACCACCTGTTACTAAGATTTTCATATTTCCTCCTAGCCATACAATAGAACATCGGTTCATTTTTTATGTCTAATTACGCCGAAAGTCATTGTGAGAAGTAATGTTCTACTGTGAAACCCAAGGTGACAGTTGTCATTCCCACCATTAACCGCGAATCTTTACCTATTACTCTGGCGTCAGTAAATGATCAGTCATTCCGAGGTTTCAAAGTAATTATTGTTGATGATTCTCAAGATCAATCAGTCGAATCGACAATTTATCAAGTAATCAAAACTGGCGGATTAAAAGGAGTGTCAAAAGCCAGAAATTTAGGAATAGCCCATTCGGAGTCAGACTTTACGGCGCTCCTGGATGATGATGACTTTTGGCACAGAGGCTACCTTGCTAAACAAATTTCAAATTTTAAAGAACTACAAATTGATTTTGGACTTACTGGTGCAATTGTAAATGGGCATAATCGGCCAAAAAACACACTGAAGATTGGTGAAAGTCCATTTGAACTTCTGTATGGAACACATCATTTGCTTCGGAGCCCTAGTTATTTACCAACATCTGCTTACATGTTTCGCACAGAAATCTTCGAAAAGATAAATTTTGACGAAACTATTTCAGATCGCGAAAATCTAAAATTCATCTGGGATAGCTTCAAGATCGGTTGCAGTATTTACCAAGATCCAAAAAGCCTTGTAACCATAAATTATTCAAAGAAAAGTTCGCTCTCCAGAATTAATTTGGCTCAAGAAATTGATTGGTCTCGCTATCTAAAAACTTTTGACGAAAACTGGTCCCAAAATTTTATAGTTGAATCAGCACGAAATTTCATAAGGTTTGGCGATCGCAAAAGCGCAAACATTTTGATTAGCATGCTAAATCCTGAAAAAAAGTTTTTACTCAAATCATTCCTTAAACTCATGGCTCTCTAAGACAAGGAAGGCATCAGTCCCACAATGTACTTACCAAATGGGATGGAACTGGTCCATCCTGGTGAAACAGCATTCAAAACATGAAGTGAATTAGATTTAATCAATACCTTGAAATCTTGCTCAAGTTTGCCAGTCGGTAGGTGAACCAGCTGTGAACGAATTCCAGGTGGTTTTTTGTGCCAGTCATGCAAATTCCTTGCATTCGGCACTAGTTGGCTAGCTTGCTTAATTATTTCTTTCTCAATAATTTTTGGCCATTCACTTCTTACAATCTTGAGTACGTCATGTGAATCGCCCAGCACCAAAGATTTAGCAGCCTTAAATGCCTGGAATATGTCGCTGATCGACCAGCCTGTTCCCAATGTGTACTGTTCGCGACCTGAGATTGGGATTGCAGTAGGGCCAATTTTCACTTTTCCATCTGTTGTTAATGTGAAATGAACCCCCAAGAACGGGTTAATCGGGTGTGGAACGGGGTAAACAAGAGTTTTTAATCCAAAGATGTTATTTGATGTTGCTCGGTACACCCCCATAAAGGGAAGCATTGCATAATCTGAGCCAACTCCAACTGCTCTAGATACCCGGTCTGATTGGGCACCTGAGGCGTTAACATAAAACCGAGCCTTACAGTCCGCTAGGTTAATGCCGATTTCATCATCAATATTTGTCAATGAAACATCACAATCAAACTTTAACTCCCCACCTTTTTTCTTAAATTCATTTGCCATAGCGGTTAAAACGAGGTGAGGATCAGAGACGGCAGTTGTTGGAGACCATAAGAATCGATTCAGAGTGGTCGCTTGTGGTTCAAAGCGTGATAATTCTTTAGCATCATGCATTTCAATTTCAACACCATTTTGAGTTCCTCGCTCAAATAATGTTTGAAGTCTTTCTTCTTCATCTAAATTTTGGGTTACAACCACTTTTCCGGTTTCTAAAATGGGGATGTTGTTTCTCAAACATAATTTTCGAAGTTCTTGGTTTCCATCTCTACAAAATTTAGCTTTTAGAGAATCTGGAGAGTAATAGAAACCAGCATGGATTACTCCCGAATTACGACCACTTGCATGAAACCCAAGATTGGACTCCTTTTCGACAATCAAAACACGAAGACTGGGGCTGGATTCAAGTAATGCATTTCCAACAGATAAACCCACAACCCCTGCACCGATGATTGTCACGTCCCATTCTGGGACCTTGTGAATATTTCTGGTTTCCATACCTCAAACTCTAGTGAATTGTTGTTTGGATTTCTGGATCAAACCCGATAAATAGGCGCAAAAAAGCCACTATCCGCCGGAAAACGGTTAGTGGCTCTCTTGCTAAATTAGTGTTTGCTTAGTTAAGCGCCCAACGAACAGTGATTGTGACTGTTACATCTTGCTCGCCTAGATCGATCTGTACTGCGCTATCTGCAGCCTCTGCCTTTGCCATTGGGAATGGTGATGAGTAGACAGGTGTAGATTGCTCTTCAAGAGATAGAACTTTGCCAACTGATGTTCCAAGAAGTTTTGCATATGAAGATGCTTTTGATTTTGCATTTGTTACTGCTGCAGCTCGTGCTTCTTCAGATGCTGTTGCTGGGTTAAGAGTTACAGGGATTACTCCGCCAAGTTGAATATTGTCGCCACCTGCTGTGACAACTGCTTCGATGATGGTGCCGGCATCTGCTGCTTTTCTGACTAGGACATCAAATGATTGTGATGCGCGGTAGCCGGTGATTTTTGTTCCGGTCTCTTGGGTGTAGTTGTATTCAGGGTAGACAGAAATATTTGCAGAGCGAATATCTTTTACTGCGATGCCTTTAT
>Ga0114968_10003920_pt1 | contig 11144 bp, 10 predicted proteins | sample M_130807_EF_Meta_FD_87020 | JGI IMG/M metagenome (GOLD analysis project Ga0114968, IMG submission 87020) | Freshwater microbial communities from Lake Montjoie, Canada to study carbon cycling - M_130807_EF_MetaG | ecosystem: Environmental > Aquatic > Freshwater > Lake | place: Lake Montjoie... | reverse complement strand
GTCGTCGGCAATGATCAAGGTCTCGGTCGGGCCTGCAAACAGATCAATCCCCACGCGGCCGTAGAGTTGACGCTTGGCCTCGGCTACAAACATGTTGCCTGGGCCCACCAACATATCCACGGGGGCAATCGATTGTGTGCCCAACGCCATCGCGCCAACGGCCTGAATACCGCCTAGCACCAAGATTTCATCCGCGCCAGCAAAATGCATGGCCGTCACAATCGCGGGGTGCGGAGCGCCCTGATAGGGCGGAGCGGTTGCAACAATACGCTTGACGCCTGCCACCTTGGCTGTCAGCACACTCATGTGAGCTGAAGCGATCATTGGATACTTGCCGCCGGGCACATAACAACCCACTGCGTTCATGGGGATATGGGTATGGCCGAGCACCACGCCTGGCATGGTTTCAACTTCAACATCTTGCATCGAGGCACGTTGTATCTCAGCGAAACGACGGATCTGCGTTTGGGCGAAGCGAATATCTTCGATCTCGCGCGGCGACAGTTGCTTGACCGCCTTTTCAATCGCGGCCTGGCTTAAGCGAAACTCGCTGGGCTCCCATTGGTCAAACTTGGCCGAAAGCTCTTTCACCGCAGGATCACCGCGTTTTTCGATATCCGACAAAATACCTTCGACGGTGGCACGCACTTTGGCATCGGCCTCGGCAACTTCGGCGGCATTGCGGCCACGCTTTAAATAACGCACTGACATGGGGCGAACTCCTGACGATTAAGATCAATACGCTAGGATACGATATTGTTGGGGTTTATATCTGCAGTCTCCGGACAGACCCAACGAATCGCGTCGCGGGTCGCGTCAATACAACCACCCTCGGCATAAATGCCCCGACCATCACGCACCCTCATCATTTGGGCAAGGATCTCTTCCATTGCTAAGCTATTCTTTGCCGACTGCGTGACCCGCTCTTGCACGATGGACTCGTCCATCCAAAGCGTGCCATCAGGCTTAGGCGCCACCCCATGCCGCCAGTGGTAGAGCTCTAAGCATTTTTGCTCGAGTGTGTAGGGGTGCGCCCGATCCCAGAAGTTGCTGAACTGACCGGCCCCCAAGTAGCAAACCCAAGAACCCTCGAAACCCTGGATATTGGACGAAGCCTCATCAGGATTACGAAACCAAACACGATCCCCCGGCACGTAAAACTTGAGCGGCAAGGGATTTTCTAATTTTCCGTGTTCGTGCACAAACGCATCGTTAAAATCATCGGCACGCAACGCCCGCGTGCGCCAGAGTGCTTCGATCCGTGCAAGCATCATCGGATGCGTCTGTTTAAGCTCTTGTGCAAGCGCCAACAACAGCACGTACTCAGACGCGCGAAAGCACGAAAAGGTATACGACGAACGTTCTGTTTGTGGCTGAATCGTCTGCGTCAGCGCTGTAATTAAATCAACGCCTGCATTGAGCGTAAAGCCTTTGTCCTCATGATATGTCCAGTATGCGGCGGGGCGCTCGAGCCCTTCAGGATCAAACGCCAATTGCGTCTGTCGTGCCGCATGCGCGGTCAAGCGCCGAATACGTAACGCGGCAAAAAATTCATCACAAGACGGAAAGCAATAGGCGCGTGGCGCTCGCGCCATGGCCAGCACGATTTCAAGATCGATCTCGCGCGAAGACTGTACAGCCTGTAACCCTAAGCGCCGGGACAAATCGACTGTGTTGTAACTTGGCGTAAGTGCGCGCAAGGTATCAGAGGCTGAAATCTGCAGTAAAGACCACTGTTGGTGCCGCGTCAGGGCAATGCTGAGGTAAGCTTGCGCCCCTGTCTGCTCAGACCAGTCGCAAAATATTTTCTTCGCAGCATCTAGATCAGTGTTGTTTTCAAAAAGAAAACAAATGCCACCTAAATGCTCTAAATCATGTCTCGAGAAGTATGTCATCAAGCGCTCTGTTGTGTTGTATCGTTTGGTTCCTATGCGCCTAGCGCCGTATCCTATCGGTTCTGTCTTGTATCAGCTCTTTACTTTATTCGTCTATAACGATTAACCCTGCAATGACCTCTCCTGAAATACGACCCGAGCAATCCCTTGAGCTCTTAAAAGCGCTGCATATCTTGACGCGTGAGGGCAAACTCAATCAAGACAGCCGACGCAAGCTTAAGCAGGTGTACCACCTGTTTCAATTCATTGAACCGCTACTCGCACAGCTAAAAGAAAAAAATCCAAGTTTTTGTGTGGTCGATCACGGCGCCGGAAAATCCTATCTGGGTTTTATCTTGGTCGACTTGTACCTACGTCATCACGCCAAAGAAGCGAAGATGGTGGGGATCGAGACCCGTGCAGAGCTTGTGACGCAAACAACCAAGTTAGCGCATGCGCTGGGGTTTTCGCAAATGCAATTTTTGAACGAATCGGTCGCAGACTCGATCACGTCAAACTTGTTGCCAGCGCGCGTAGACATGGTGACCGCCTTGCATGCGTGCAACACCGCCACCGACGACGCGATTCGCTTTGGCTTAGCCAAGCAGGCGCGCTTTATGGTGCTAGTGCCCTGTTGCCAGGCTGAAGTGGCGGGCGTCTTGCGCAAGCACAAAGCACAACAGCTTAAAGACCCGTTGGCAGAAATTTGGCGACACCCTTTGCATACGCGTGAATTTGGCAGTCAAGTCACCAACACCTTGCGCTGTCTTCAACTTGAGGCGCACGGTTATCAAGTGACGGTGACTGAGTTAGTGGGTTGGGAGCATTCGTTAAAAAACGAATTGATCATCGCCGAACATAAAGGCCCACCTAAGCCGCACACGATTGCACGTTTGCAGGCCCTGTTAGAGCGGCTTGGATTAGAAGAACTCAATAATCGGTTTTTTGTGCCAGCATGACAAACGCACCTCATACTGACTCACACGTTACCCCACCCATCTCGCAAACGGTCATGCCAACCGCTAAACGCGTTTTGATCGCTGGCTGTGGCGATTTAGGTTTGCGCGTGGCTAGACTGTTAGCGCTCGAGGACGCGGCTAACCGAAGCTGGGGGCTCAGACGGCAGCCTGACGATGAATCGACTCAGGACATCGCGGGCTTTACTTGGATTGCGTGTGACTTCACTCAGCCAAGCACCTTGCGTGACTTGCCCACAGAGATCACGCACGTGTTGTATACGGCAGCTCCAAACGCGCGCACTGAAGCGGATTACCGCGCCGTGTATCGCAATGGTTTAGAACACTTGCTTCAGGCAGTTGCCTCGCCCGCGTTGCAACGTGTATTGTTTGTCTCGTCAACTGCGGTATACGGCGATCACGGTGCGCAATGGATCGATGAAGACACGCCCACTGCGCCTAAAAGTTTTAACGGCCGGGTGCTACTTGAAACAGAGCAGTGGCTGCGCAGCCAATGCGCTCAGTTTGAAACCATAAGCTTGCGGCTGTCAGGCATCTATGGCCCAGGTCGCAGTTATTTGCTCGATCGTCTACGTACGGGTCAAGCCACTGCGCCCGCTGTTGAGTCGCACTGGGTTAATCGGATTCATATCGAAGATGCTGCGGCGGCCGCCTTACATTTGATGAACTTACCCAACCCTAAACCGATTTATCTAGTGACCGATAGCACGCCTTTACCGATGCGCGTGTTGTATGACGCCTTGGCAAAATTCGTTGGTGGGCCGACGCCGCCCGAAGGAGCCGCACCGGCCTCGGTAGGCAGCAAGCGCTTAAGTAATAGGCGGTTACGCGATAGTGGTTTTAACTTTAAGTGGCCTGATAGCAGGGTTGGGCACGCTGCGCTGATGAGCGAGTAAACGACAAAAATACAGAACGTTGTGATATCGGTGATATATTGAGCAAGCGTTGTTAACGCTTTGATCTCGCTAAATGTTTTAGAACAAGAACAAATAATCTCGCTAAATGTTTTAGAACAAGAACAAATACTCTGGCTAAATTGCGTCACCTCTAGCTCAGCCGCACCGCAGTATTCTCACCTTTAGCACCTACGATCTAGTGTGCTTTTAATAAGGAAACAGCAGAATGCATCACCTATATCGACAATTGTTGGTTTTAGCTTTTCTTTTCTATGCCGCTCCAATCGCTTTTGCACAGCAGGTGGTGATTCCTTCGCTCATTCGGATCGTCGTGCCATTTTCACCTGGGGCAAGTACCGATATCATTGCGCGAGCAATCGCATCCCAATTAGGGGCACGACTTGGCACCACCGTGATCGTTGAGAACAGGCCTGGTGGATCGACGTTCATCGGAGCCGCTGCCGTTGCCAAAGCACCGCAAGATGGATCTTGGCTTTTATTCTCGTCGACCAGCACCTTATCGGCCGCTGCGACCGCGAAGTCTGTACCGCTCGATGTGGTGAAGGACTTGACTGCAATCTCTATTATTGGCGAAGGTCCTCTTGTGCTCGCTGTCACCGCCAAGAGTGAAATCAAGACGATCGCTGATTTTATAGCTGCGGCGAAAGCTCAGCCAAATAAGCTAACAAACGGTTCTGGCGGAGTCGGTACCAGTCAGCATCTCGCCGCAGAGTTATTGAACGATAGTGCGAAGGTTCAGTTAAATCACATTCCTTACAAAGGGTCGGCTCCTGGAGTGATCGATTTAGCGAGCGGGACGATTGAAACAATGTTTGCAACCAGTTCAACGGTTGCGCCACAGGTGAAAGCTGGACGGGTGCGCCTGATTGCCGTCACATCTCTGAAGCCTAATCCAGTATTTTCAGAGCTACCCACCGTATCGTCTGTTGTGCCAGGGTTTGAGTTATCTCTTTACACGATCATGTTTGCGCCCGCAGGGATTCCAAGTGCGTTGTTAAAGCGGCTAAACGGCGAGATAAATGAAATTGGAAAAACGAAAGAAATCCTTGAGTTAATGGTGGCTGACGGAGCTGTATCCGTGTCGTTAACGGCAGATGAGGCGATGGCGAAAGTGCGAGCCAGCTTCGCGAGTTACAAGAAAATAGCCATAGACAAAAACATAGTGTGGGAATAAATTAAATCAAATCCAAAAAGGAAAAAAATGAATCAAGTTCTTGAGACAAACCAGACTATTGCGGATAGCGTCAAATTCAGTATGCGCAACTTACCTTTGCTAGAAAGCGGCGCAACCATGGCAAGCCTTGCCAGTGCGCCCGCGTTGTGGGCGCACTCGAAGGTATATTCGACAGGGGGTGAAAACGCCTTGCATAGCCATGATATTGAGGATCATTGCTTCTTGATCTTGCAAGGTGAAGCAACATTCAACTTTGGCGATGGCAGCTCAATCGTTGCACGCCAATTCGAAGGCGTACTCTTGCCCAGAGGCACGCAATATCGGTTTTCGGCGAACCCCGTCGGTAACTTGGTGATGTTTAGAGTGGGTGGCGCGAGCGTTACCAACCACAAGGATATTGACTCTTATGCTTTGCCCAAAGAGGCGGCCAAAAGCAGAAAGTTTTCAGATGGTACGCAAGGAGACTCTTCTAAGGGTGGTGCGCACGCGAACCCAACTGTCTTTAAGATGGGGGCATTTTTTGCGCCCGACTAAACGTTAGGATTGTTTAGCACTCGGTTGCGGATCAGACCCTATTCCATTTTGCCAAGTGGAGGGCCTGCCGAGACGACTTCTTACCCGTTTTTTTAGACAACCGACCACTAATCGATAGTAAGACCGGTGTCGGCGCCGAGTCGCTGCCATTTGTCTATCTCGGTCTTGATCAACTGGCCGAACTGCTCTGGGCCGTACGCTGCTTGCTCGATGCCATACGTTTCATACTGACGTTTCATACTCGGGTCGTTGACGATCGCAACAAATTCTTTTGCTAGGATTTGTACGACGGGCGCTGGGGTGGCTGCTGGCACCAACATGCCGTACCAACCTGTGAACTCAAAGCCCTTTAAGCCCGCTTCACCGATGGTCGGGATCTCAGGGGCGCCTGGATGGCGTTCTTTGTTGGCGATCCCCAGTGCGCGTAGCTTGCCGTCTTTGATCTGCGGGTAGGCCACCGATAAGCTCATCCACAATGCCGACACCCGCCCTTCCATCACATCGATCATGGCCGGCGCCTCACCTTTGTACGGAACATGCAAAATCTTGGCGCCTATGTCCCGTTGAAAGAGTTCCATCGCTAGATGGCCAGTCGATCCGACACCCGCAGAGGCATAACTCACGTCGGCGGGTTTAGTCTTGGCCAGAGCAATGAATTCGTTCAAAGTCTTGGTTTGAAAATTCGAGCCCACGACCAGCAAGAGAGGAAAGCGGGCGACAAGACTTACCGCGGTGAAATCGCGCAAAGTGCTGTAAGGTATTGTTTTACTGTTTAGCGCTTGGCGAACTGCGGCTGGGCCCATGAAGGTCATGAGGATCGTGTGGCCGTCGGCCGACGAGGCCGCCGCTGCGATCGTACCGACAACGCCGCCCGCACCCCCTTTGTTCTCAACCACGACCGATTGACCAAGTCGTTGTTCAAGCTTGAGCGCCAGCGTACGGCCCAAGCTATCGGTCAGGCCACCCGTTGCGACCGGAACAATAAACCGAAGCGGCTTGGTAGGAAATGGCGGATCAGTCGCCGCCTGCGCAAATGTAGGGCTTACACAAAGACACTGTGCGCACAAAACGGCTGCGATGAAGGATTTCAACGTCATAGTGTTTCCAAAGCATGAGGTTTATAGCAAAGACGCTTCAATTTTCGCGCCCAATGTATACAAAATGCTCAAACAATGACTTTAGCCTGCAGCATTTCTTCAGCCCTTCTTTTTCTTGACGCCTCCGGTTTAATCTTCAGGCGGGATGCCAGCGGCTTTAATGAGATCGCCCCAATTCACGATTTCAGACTTCAGAAAACTTTGAAACTCTTGCGCGGTTGACGCCTTGACTGCCAAGCCGAGCGTCGCGTATTTTTTTGCAAGTTCAGTGCTTTTTAGGGCCGTGTTCAAAGCCTTTGATATGCGCTGCGTCACCCCTTCAGGTAGGTTTGCCGGTCCCGCTAAGGCAAACCACACGACCAGTTCATAACCAGGAGCCCCTGATTCATGAAGAGATTGCACTTGTGGAATCACAGGAAATCTTTCTTTCGTTGTGACTCCGAGTGCTTTGAGTTTGCCTCCCTGTAACTGCGGAATAGCGACCGAAAGATCGACAAACATAAAGTCGACTTGCCCTGACATGACGTCGGTCATTGCTTGAGGCGAACCCCGATAAGGAACTGCAACCGCCTGAATACCCCCCATGCTGACAAGCTTGGCTGCAGCAATCTGCGAGCTGCCTGAGCCATAGGCATAGGTCAATGTGCCAGGGTTTTTACGGCCTAGGGCAAAAAGTTCAGCGGCAGAATTAGCGGGAAACTTTGTTGAACTCACCAGCAAGGTTGGTGACTCAGCAATCATGCCAATGCCGGTTAAATCTTTAATCGGGTCGTAGGGCAATTTTCGAAAGAGAGTGACATTGCTTGCGCCCGTTGTGACACCGAGTATCACAAAGGTGTAGCCGTCAGGCGGGGCCGCGACCGCCGCGTTGACGCCAATAATGCCTTGGGCGCCCGGCTTATTATCGATGACAACGGGTTGACCTAGATCGCGCGACATTTCTTCGCCCAACTGTCGCGCCACTGTATCAGTGGCGCTTCCCGCAGGAAAAGGCACAATAAATTTGATCGAACGGTCAGGATACTGAGCTGAACTCGTTGTGACTAAGCCAGCCAATACGCAGACGAGTAATAATTTTTGAATCATGTTTGTCTCCATGATGCCTTTGTTGTTTTAATTATTGACGAATGTTGCAAAGGCGTTTGAAAATTGTACCGCTAAACTGAGCGTCAAACGTTGAACAGAATAAGGATTTCAACAATCGCCCTGATCAAACTGAAAGCCGATACGAATCAATAGGCAAGATAGCGTACTGTGCTTAGCGTTCAGGCGAAGACCTAGACACGCTCTGTATATGGCCTAGCCGCGTTTAGGAGTCGGCGTAGCTGACTTCTAAAATATCGAGCTCATCCACACCGCCCGGCGTGCGCAACGTAATGGTATCGCCCACGCGGGCTTTATTTAATGCACGTGCAACCGGTGAGATCCAACTGATTTTTCCGTTTAGAGGCTCGGCTTCATCGACGCCAACGATGGTCACGCGGCGCTCTAAGCCTGTTTGATCTGCATACAACACGGTCGCCCCAAAAAACACCTGATCACGATTTTGTTGCTCGGCTGGGTCAACGATTTCGGCTAATTCAAGTCGCTTGGTTAAGAAACGCATGCGGCGATCGATTTCGCGCAAACGTTTTTTGCCGTACAAGTAATCGCCATTTTCAGAGCGATCACCGTTTGAGGCGGCCCACGACACGATCTGCACCATGGCTGGTCGCTCTTCGTTCATGAGTGTAATTAACTCGTTACGCAGTGCCGCGTAGCCGCCAGGCGTCAGATAATTACGCGTGCCTTTAGGCAGCGCAGCCGCCTCAGGCAGCTCGTCGTCATCGTCGTTATCTTGTTCTTTTACGAAAGCTTTATTCATGTATTTAAATTATCTATTGCGCTATTCTGAAATCAGCTACAGCAGGACTTTGGGCAAATCTTGCTTAAGATACTTCAGACGAGGTCTTGCCAAACAGGCTTTAAATCAGCTGGCAACGGTGGCAAGCTACCGAACTCAATCTTGCTTTCTTTTGAGCTATGAAAATCTGAACCACACGACGCTAAAAAACCATAGTGACGTGCGACCTGCGCGTACTCTTGATACTGCGGCACAGTATGGCTGCCCGTAATGACTTCGATCGCTTGACCACCAACGCCTTTAAAGGTGTCAAACAGAGCACCAAACTGCGTGGGGGTGTAGTGATAGCGACCAGGATGCGCGATGACAGCCGCACCACCCGCGCCACAAATCCACGCCACGGCCTCTTCAAGATTGGCCCACTGCATGGGCTCGTGCGCGGGGCCATCGTCACTTAAGTATTTATCAAAGACGCCTTGCACTGTGGGGCAATAGCCGGCCTCGACCAAGAAGCGCGCAAAGTGCGTGCGGCTGATCAGTTCAGGGTTACCTGCAAACGTCAGCGCGCCCTCAAACGCGCCAGGCATGCCAAGCTTGGCCAGGCGCTCACCAATGCGGCGTGCGCGCCCTGCTCTGCCTGCACGGGTCTTACGTAAACCTTGTAGCAACGTCACATTTGCAGGGTCGATCCCTAGCCCAACAATGTGTACGGTTTGTTTGGCCCACGTGACCGAAATTTCAACGCCCGATAAATAGGTCATGCCAAGCTCTTCGGCTCTTACGCGAGCGCGTTGTTGCCCAGACACTTCGTCATGATCGGTCAGCGACCATAAGGTCACCCCGTAAGAGTGCGCGCGTTCAGCAACTGCTTCGGGGTGATAAACGCCGTCAGAAATGGTTGAATGACAATGTAAATCCGCACAAAAAGCTGGCGTTTGCTTAGGCATATAAAAAATCCGTTACGACCTTGACTTGATCGTCATTCATCAATGTTGGTGCATGGCCCACGCCGCTAAATTCGTGTGACTTAGCCTGAGGATTACGCTCAAGCATATGCTGCAAGGTCTGTTTAGACAATAAATCAGACTGTGAGCCACGCAAAATCAAAATCGGCGTTTGCACTGACGCGTAGGCCGACCAAAGGTATTGTTCACCTTGGGCTGCAACCTCAGGGGTCATATTTTTAAAGGGTACTGCGAGCCCTAGATCGTAATGCTTGATCCAGCGACCGTTTTGTTCAATATAGGTGTAGCGGGTAAGCTCTTGCCACTGCGCCTTGGTGTGCGGACCAAACGAGGCTGCAGTTTTTTTGACATACTGAACAGCCTCGTCAAAGTTTGCAAACTCAATCGCTTCGCCTACATATTGTCCGATGCGCTCAAGTGACACCGGTTCAAGGTGGGGCCCCACGTCATTCAGCACAAGGCGATCCAGACGAACCCCCGTTGAGGGCAAGTTCGAGTAATGCTGAGCGGGCGTCAGAGTTTGTTGTTGCACACGCGCCAGCGCCAGTGCACCGGCGTAAGCCAGGCCAATCAAGCCACCCATCGAGGTACCCACCCAATGCAATTCGGAGGGTTGCAGACGGTCAACTAAATTCACCATGTCGGCGGCGTATTGGGGGATTGCATAGAAAGCTGGGTTTGCCAGCCGATCAGACATCCCCCGCCCCACCACATCGGGGCAGACAACACGATAATCTTGTGCCAGACGCTTAGCTAAAACGTCAAAATCGCGGCCCGTACGCGTTAAACCATGCACGCACAACACAATTTTTTTATTAGAGGGATCGCCCCATTCGGTATAAGCCATGCGGTGTAACCCACCTGGGCTACTGCACATGACTGCTTTAAGGCGAGGGGTAGCCATAGGCGCTCCTGGGTGCTGACTCGTCGATCAAAGGGATGTGGCGTCAGACTGCCATAAACCGAACAACAATAAAATCACAAGCTTCATTGTAGTGGTTCTGCTCTGCCCAGGCTGGTCACTCCATGATCGTGCCCCTCAGGGCAACCTTTGATGCCAGTAGCGTTGGCGCAGTTGGCTATAGGACTGAACTGAAAGCCCTGCGGACGTAGAGTGGGCGGCCACAGCGCCGTGTCGATCGGTTTGCCAGAACTTGGCCTCAGCCTCTAGCCAGCGCTGCTTAATCGCAGGGTGTGGGTGACCAAAACGATTGAGATAACCCACTTGCACAATGGCGTGTTGCGCCCCGAGCTGCCGCACAAAACGTGGTGACGAAGACGTATCTGAGCCATGATGCGCCACGACGACCAGATCAGCTGTCAGCGCTGCAGTCGTCGCTTTGGTCGTGTGCATTGCATACCGTTGCGCTAAGACGGGCTGAGCTAGAAGGTGCTGCACAGGGGCGCGCTGCTCTGCCGCGTGCCGTTCAAGCAAAAGCTGTTCTTGTTTGACACCAATATCCCCCGGCAACAGAGCCGAATGGTGTGAGCCTTGAACATGCAGCACACAACTTTGCGCATTCTTTGCGAGGCGGACCTTGCTGGGTCGCACCGGAACAGTTTTTGCTGGTTCGGGTTGAGCTTTTGATGGATGCAAAAACGCAAACCGAACGCCGTCCCACTCCCAGTAACGTCCGCGCTCGCAAGGCTGCGGCTGCGTAGATTCTTTTTTTAGTGTTGCCGAAGCGCTTGCCGGCGACGCGTGCCTAAGCGACTCTTGAAGCGAAAATGAACTGTACAACGTACCGACCGGTAACGCTTTC
>Ga0114968_10003919_pt1 | contig 11145 bp, 15 predicted proteins | sample M_130807_EF_Meta_FD_87020 | JGI IMG/M metagenome (GOLD analysis project Ga0114968, IMG submission 87020) | Freshwater microbial communities from Lake Montjoie, Canada to study carbon cycling - M_130807_EF_MetaG | ecosystem: Environmental > Aquatic > Freshwater > Lake | place: Lake Montjoie... | reverse complement strand
TGTATTTTATTTTATTGTTTTCTTTTGTTTTTTTATTCCAAACAAAAAAAATTTAAAGCATCGTTGGGTCTTGTCGAAAAAAAATAATACTCACTATAAGTAGAAGTTGACATGTTAAGCAGTAATAATTTCAGCATCCTGGTTCCTCAGTACCGGCCTTTTCCCCCTCCCGTTTATTTTACGTCTTCCGTGGGTTCCACGGGCGTCTATACCTACCCGGCCAATTTTTTCCCCCAGCCGTCGGGCATCGTGGGTCGTGTGTCGGCCTCCCCTCTCGGTGTGACGAGCATGCCCGCCAATCTTCCTATCCAGTTTTACATGCTCTAAGCAGGACCACCACCAGGACGAGAAGAAGGAACACCAGGAGGACCCAGGCGATGGACGACGGGAGGCCCGATACGGTGGTTGATGATGGTTTCCGAGTGGGAGTGGGGACACCCGCTACAAAATCCTCGCGGTAGGGAAAGTCAAAGTGGGGAACGCCGCGGTACGCACCAGGCATGGTCCGGTACGTGGTGCTGCTGTAGCCGCTGGGGGAGAGAACGTCTGTCGTCAGGAGCCCGATACGGGACAGCGCGTGGAAATGAAGGAGGGGGAATTGTTCGATGATGCTGTCCTTTTCACTACCGGTGAGGGCAGAAAGGGGCTGGAGGGTCTTGGCGACCTTTTCCAGCATCCCCTTGTATTCTGGTGTGGTGTTGGCGTGAAAGATTCCTAGGTCATCGAGTCTTTTCTCGAGGACCCGCACCTCGGAAACCCGGTCAAGACGGAAAAACAGGTTGGGGAGCATGCCGAGCACGTTGGTCTCGATGCCGCACATGTCCTTGCCCCGAAGGAACCGGAAATAGCCGTTGTGCCCATACCCTGGACCCCAGGAATTCTTGACCCACCAGAACGGTGTTCCTGTCGTGGTGGTTCCCCAACCCACGAGCTCCACGGCGTGGCCACCGACGACGTTGGACCGGAGGGGGTCGTGAAGGTAGACCTCGGTCTTGAGGGGGTCAAACTCGTAAAAATCCTCATACACGACAAACGACGTGCAGACGGGACCCCACCGAAACATGTCGTGCATAATGTACTCGGGGTGGGTCGCTCCGTCCTTGATACGATACACAAAAAGAGCCTGGAAATGCTGCTGGGCCGAGCCGTAGTTCTTGACGCTAGAGACGCGCACCAGGTCGTTGCAGTAGGCAAACGGGCGTTTCGAGACCTCGTTATAAAACGCGCAGCTGCCCTTGTTTTGCAGCTCGGAAAACTTGGAGTAATCGTACAGGTTGTTGGAGTTGAAAAAGACGGAATTCGCCAGTGGGAAGCCCCAATTGAGGACCGTTGTTTTATAATTCACGTATTGTTCCGCTGGAAGCTTGTACCACATGCACCGATTCCTGGTGGTTCCGTAGAATTCCAGGTAGTAGCACGCGGTCACCAACGCGTTGCCATGGCACGCCATCTCTCGGACCGTCTTGGCCGAATCCTTAAAAGGGTTCAGGACGCTGTCCAGGTCCTTGGGATTGTCAGAAAGGATGAGCGTCATAATGTCGTTGCAGACGGTGGGGACCAGCGGGGAGAGTATCTCGGGAACGTATTTCTGGCGCGCAAGGATATTGAACCGGTCGCTCAGCGCGGATACTGATGCAAAGCTCCAGCAGCTGCCACATGTTCCCTGGTCCTCGGAAGGGACGAGCCAGTCTTTCCATACGCCGTTTTGCGGCTCGAAATTGATGGGAAGCGACCCGTACCCCGAGTAATCGGCCTCTACGGCCACAATCTTTCCCAGGTACGCGGACAGGTCCCTGGTGGCGCCGACGGCGGTCGCTGTCGAAGAAGAAGAAGATAGAACAAATGTATTCAACGGACGCGTGGTTGCGTTCATGGGTATTTATTGTAGTAAAAAAAAGAGTAAAATTATGAAAATCATCAAAATCATGAGCACTTTTCCTGTTTCTATTCTAGAGGTGGTCCATGGCGTGCGCCGCGCCATCCCCTGGATGCACCTCACGTACGCGCAGTCGTTGGTTCCCGCCAACGCTTTACAGCACGTCTTGTCGCGGCAGAGCTCGGCGCCCTTGCGACGATTGGATTCCTCAAAGCTCTCTTGGATCTCTTCACAGTACCGGATACAACGGTCCTTTTCTTCCTCAAACAGAGAACAATTGTCGAGGCACACATCCTTCATCGGTGTCGAATAGTAGTCCATGTAGGCGTGGTTGTCGTGGTAACCACGCATATTGGCAAAGATGGAGGCCATGGGATGCCAGTTGATAATGTTGTCTGAGAAAAAAGACGGCATTTTTTATTATAATAAAATAGAAAATGGTCCTCGTTCAGAATTTTAATGTTTATTTTCCGGTCCAGATGTGGGTCTCTGGAAATGGCAGCGTACGGTTTCAGCCTCCTCTCCTAGGGTACAAGCAAGAGTACCGCTTTAAGGACGTTTTCTGGCCGAGCCACGAGCATGACCGCATGAGCACCATGTGGAAACTCCAAAAGACCTTTTGGGCCATCAACCCCAAATACTTTCTCTACGCGAACCGGGGTATGATGACGGTGCGCGTCCGCCAGGACACCGCGTTTCCGTTTGCGTCCATCGAGGCCGATGTCTTTACGGACCCCTTGTCTGTGTACAAGAACCTCGATATTTTTGAAAACAGCTTTTCTTTCTGCGCCTATTCGTACCCGGTGAGGGGTACCCGTCTCTTGTACATACACACCCGGAGCTCGGACGACGCCATCCTCTACACCGAGTTTTGTTCCGACAAGGAGGGATGTAGCCCCGTCGCTCCTGGCTACCATTTCTTGCCCAACAAGCCAAATAAAGACGTGTCCTGTTACGAACTCCGCGTCAGTAATATCAACCTCTTTTTGTACGTCTTTCCTGAGCGTCCCCAGGGTGAGTATTTCCGACTGACGACCGAGGGCCTGTGCGTCCCCTCGTCGGCAGAAAGCGACTTTCTGAGCTTTTTCGACTGCATGACCCGTGGCGTGCAGAGTCGGATGCTCCCCAGCAACCTCTTTACAGGGAGCACCAACCCGGCCCTCCAGACCGTCATGAACACGTTTCCGCGCCACGACAACGCTCATGTGGGATTTGGACCCGCGTTGTGGCTCTTGCTCATCGTTTCCATGTTGCTGCTAGTACTCCAAATACAACGATGGCTATCCACACGAGGACGGTGAGCGTCCCCAACACCACCACCGTCCTCGTGTGGGTAGAAAGAGGGACCGCCGCCGTTCTGTCCTGGCATCGGAGGAAATTGCGACACAAGAACGAGGGGACCATGACGTCGTTGAGCTTTTTCCACGAGTCGGGAAAGAGACGTGGGACATCTTTCCACAGCGCACGTGATATCTGGTTGGTCGTGCTTTGGGGGTCGATTTCGAGGACAAAGGGCCACTCGGGTTTTTTGGCAGACCACACGAGCCGATTCTTCTCGTCCGTGGAAAGGTACATGCCGCGGCGTTGTTGAAAGAGATGAAAGGGCTAGCCTGCGTCGATAAAATCCCGGTCCGTGATAAACTCATAGGTCTGGTTGACAGAGGAATAGGGCCGCCATGAAAACTTTTGTTCGTCTGGGTCAAAATAAAGCGTCGAAAAATCGTCATTCTTAAAGAGGACCAGGCGCGAGTCGCGGTTCAGGCGCGTCATGAAATCCACGAGGAGGCTGCTGGCCTCGCCAACGACGACCGGCATGGCCGTTTCTTGGAGGGGGTAAAAGGCGAAATCAGAATGCAGGTAGTATTTCTGATTTTTACCCCTGTCCTGGACGAGGAAGCACGAGTTGGTGTAAAACAGGTAGGGTGTGTTGGCCAGGGTCACGTCATCCGGGAACCGTTTGTTGTTGTAAAACACACGGACATCGATTCCGTTGTCTTGTGAGAGCCTCGTGCTGTTGTTGGGGGCGATGATATTGTTGAGGAAATTGCTATTTTGATAAAAGACGGTATTGAGGGGCACGCAGTAGCTCTCGAGCGGGAGGTCCTTGAAAGACACGTGGTAACCCGCGTTGCAATACGGAGAGTCCTCGCACCGTGTCATGCATTCTTCCAAGGAAATCCCTCGGGGGCATTCCGCGTCGATGGTGTCGATGCACGAGATGCCAGTCCCGAATGGTTTCACCCAGTACCCGTCCAGGATTTTCATGATTTATTATTGACATGAAAATAATTAATCGTCGTCATAGTAGCTCTTTTTATTAAACTCTTGAGAAGAAGAGGGAGAATAAAAGAAACAGTTCTGATGGTTCGTCCGAACGAGGTTCCTCGGCAGGTGGTACGTCGCCAGGGTTTCGTTGATGAGAACAAACTCGGGGGCGTGGAGATGGAAGGATTCATCGGGTGGGTGGCGCGACAGCACAAACGTGCTGTTAAAGTTCCCGTTGGTCGCCACGAGGTAATCAGCGGCATCCTCGCCCATGCCTACAGGGAAGAGGCACAGATTTGCCCTCACCCCAGACACCATCTCGTAGCAGTTCTTATTCTTGTAACTGGGGGTGAGCGTTCCCTTGTATTTGGAGAGGCTCTTGTTTTGGGCGTTGTACCCGTGAAAGGAAAAATAGCCGCGGTCGTCAAAAATAGCCGTCACACACGAGAGCCGCGGCTGCATAGACCGGGGCACAAACTCGTCCGTATACATCTGATAGTAGAAACCATCAATCGCATGAGCGACGCTCAGCATGAATAAAAATATTATTTTCTTCATTTATATTTTACAAATAAAAATGGTCTGATGCCTTGCTCATCCAAACAACCCCGACTGTGGTTCCCAAACCCTCCTCCTCCCTCCGGAAACACCCCTCGCCAAGGTGTTGGAGGTGGCGAGGGAACAATTCGACATCGAGGAGGTGGTGCGTGTCACGACCCTCCGAGTCTTGGAGTACGACCTCGACAGCGAATGGGCCGCCGTCGCCACAGCACAAGACTTGTTTGAGTTTTCGCTGCAAAACGGGTGCATCGAGCTGCTCCAGCTCCTCTATGAGGGTCTCGGCTACCGGTATGATTTCAGCGTGCTCGAACGCCTTGCCACACGGACTCCTGACAGGAACCGTCTTCCGACCAGGACCCGTGAAAAATTCTTTCGCGAGCGCCGCCTAGGCCTCGAATACCTCTACGACCTCCGGAAATACAGCCGTATGTGCATTCTCCACGGGAAATTCTACTATGCCCTCCACCGTTCCCCACCCAAAAACTAGAGCACCCCCTAGCTCTTGACGATTCGAGCCTCGACAGCGACGAGCAGCCTGGTCAGGTCGGGGTGGTAGCGCGCGGGGACCTTTTGGAGGACCTTTTCGAGCACGCTCCTCGTCTTGACCAGCGTCGCCCTGGGCGTGCTGGGAGAACGCAGAAACAGCCGTGTCGTTTGCTTGATTTCACGAAAGTCCTGGTCCATCATCTGCTGGACCGTCTTTTTCTTCTTTTGGGGGGATGTCCTTGCGCCACCACCACTACCACTACCACTAGGTGGCTTTTGCTTCTGGTAGCCAAACGTGTTGAGCGCGGTGTCGAGGTCCTTGGGGTAGTTTTTGTACATGTTTGAAATGGCCTTGGATACCGACTGGAGCGTTGTGGTTGCGGGTTTGGGTTTGGGTTTGGGTTTCTCAGCAACCTTTTTGGCCTTTTGTACCGCCTCCAACGCATCGAGCTGTTTCTCCACCTTTTGCAGCTGCGCCTCGATATCCTTCTTGGCTTTCTGCTGCTGGATGAGCTTTTGGAGCTGCCTCTGAAGCTGTTGGTCAGAAGGCGTCCTGAACGGTTTCATATTTTAATTTAACGATTTATATTTTTTTTGTGAAAAAAAAATATGAAAGAGTCGTGCTTTATGTTATCAGCGGCTTTTTTTTATTCTCTACAATCGCTGAGTGTCCGTTTGCTGGGTCCTTATTTCTCTCCATGGTCCATTGTGTTTTTCAGGGGTGTGGGTGGGACCGTCACTGGTGGCCTCTGTCTCGTCATGAAGCGGTTGACAACGCCCTGGTATGGGACGCGCGTTGGGATGCTCGCTCTCCGGGGCATTTTGGGTGCTGTCAGCACCGTGAGCGCGTTCCTCGCCGTGGAGAACATGGGGCTGTCAGTGGCCACCGTGGTGAATTCGATGGGGCCGATGTGGACCGGGGTCGCCGTGTTTCTCCTGGGAAGAGGGCGATGGGGCTGGGCCGACACCCTGGGGTGCGCCCTCTGTTCTGCTGGGGTTGTGGTCCTGGCAGTCTATGGCTACAAGAACAAGGAGACGCCTCATTTCATTACGGGCCTCATCGCAGGCGTCGTCTCGTCAGTCATGCAGGCCATGGTCAATCTCACCATCCGGGACATTCACGACCAAGACACGGCCGTCATCGCCCTGTACCCGATGGTGTTGACGGCGCTCGCGGGTCTCCCCGGGGCGGTGTATGATGTTGTGCGTTATCCTCGTCTCGACCACCACCTCCTACCCATGATGGTGTTTATGGAAGCGGGGTTATTGGGCGTCGTCAGCTTTATCGCACAGATGCTCCGAACCCGTGCCCTTCAGACTACTGACCGCATGGGCGTGGTGGTTCTGCGGTACGCCGAGAGCGTGTTTGCCGCCGTGTGGGACGCCCTGGTCCTCCACCACCGAATGACTATTCATGAGATGACAGGCGTGCTGCTCATCCTGGGAGGATGCCTGTCGAGAGTCGTCGTTGCAGGCATGCAAAAAACTCTTGATGCGCCTCCTCGTTCCGACGAAAGCCGCGAGACGGTGTAAGTGCGTCGTCCTGGACGTCCACCATCACAGCTAGAGGCCCGCGGATAAAGAAAAAGACGCGGTTGCCGTCTGCAGGGACGGAAAAGGAGCATCCCTCTGCCTCGGGGAAGGAACGACCATACATCTCTGGACCCACGTGATTTGGGTCCTCGGAAGGAACGTTAAAGGCGTTCATCGCCATGACCCCACCAGGGGATAAAAGACCCCTGGCCGTTTCAAAAAACTCGGGGGTCCTGAAATGCCGTGGGGGGAGGTAGCCGTCATGGTAGGCGTCTATGAGGATAATGTCATACTCCTCGCCCTTTTCCAGGGCCTCTTTCATAAACGAAAAGCCGTCCTCGAGAATAAAGCGGTCATAATAGGACGCGTCCACGCCAAAATAGTCGAGGGCGACCCGGAGCACCTCGGCGTCAGGATCTACGGCCGTGATGGAGGCCCGCCATGTACCGAGACGCTCGATGAGGATGGATGATAGCACGCCGCCACCAAAACCCACAAACAGCACGCGTCGGGGGCGGGGAACCATAAACAGCACCCCCGCCATGAGGTCCGTATAGAGAAAGCAGGGGAAAAAACGGTCCCGGACGTCGGCGCACGCCTGCAAGACATCATCGCCGCTGTCTGAACGCCGGAACCGGAGACAGCGCATGTGGTCCTCCTCGTACACCACGAGCCCTGAGGAGGGGCATTCATACAGGACGACACGCATCTTTTTTTTAATTTATTCATAAAAAAAATTAAAACTCGACGCCGTACACGGTCCATGATTGGAGGGTGGCCCCGATATCAATAGCAGACGTCCCCACGTTGACGGCGCCCGTCGAGTATTGTTTTTTAATGATGCTCGACACCCCCACACCCATATTGGTCAACGAGATGCCGATCTCTGCGATGCCCTGAATTTTCATCATCTTTTTGACTTGTGTACCCATAGACTCGGCGGTTTTCATCATTTCTTTGTCACCACTTTCCTCTGCGGTTTCCATCAATTTCGAGGCCGCCCCTTCATCCCTCATCATTTTGATATCAAACATCCCCAGCCCCGCGTTGAGAATACCGGCCCCGATGTTGGACCAGCCGTTCTGCCCATTCATCTTTTGGGAAATACCGATGCCGGTCTGAGAGATACCAGACCCCACCGCCAGCGTATCGCTGGTATAAAACATGCCTGTTTGAATGTCCTCGAGGGTGTAGTTTCCGATAACCTTTTTTTCCGCGAGGCTCTCATACTTTCTTTGAAAAGCGGTTTTCTCTTCTTCCGGTTTTATATCGATGATTTTTTTACTAACCCCTTCAGCAGCATTCTTCTCCTCTCCTTTGGAAGCAATCGACAGCGACCTTCTGCCTATTGAGGCGTCTCGCCCGGCAGAGGCACCTTCTTCACCGGCTTCCACGACTTTAGCGGTGGTCTCTGCGGCTCGACCGGCTTCAGCAGCGTCCGCCGCCACCTCTGCGACCGCAACCTCTGGCATCAAAACCGCTGCGACGCCCATGCCTATCGCGATTGCCAGGTTCGCAATCCCGACACCGTTAGCCGCCCATCCCAAGCCAGACATGGATTTTTGGAGCACGCTGTGCTTTGCAAAATAACTTTTTAATTTTCCCATCTTTTTTATTCCAAAATTTATTTTTTATCATCACGGGGAATGCATCGGAGAGGATTGGCCGGATCAGCGTTGGTCTGGTAGATGCCGTTATCCTTGGGAAACGGGGGTGGGGGTACAGGGGACAAACGAGGGCCGTGCAGGTAGCAATCATTTTGCTTTTGCACATCGCGAACCGTATTGTAGGGCATTTCTTTCTTTTTTTTTCTTTACAAGAGGAAAAAAAAATATAGACTAGAAAGGCTCGAATCCCTGGTCGGCCCACGCCGTGATGCGTTTCGGGTGGCACGCCTTTATCATGAGCTCTTCTCGCAGCATGGATACAATCTCACACTTTTTGGTCCGCGCGATATCGGCGTTCTTTCGCATCACATCCTTGATAATTCCTCGGGCCTCCTCCAGCAGCTGTGCCGCACCACAAGCATCGGGCTTTCGGCTCAGTCCAACATCTCTGCAAGAGGTCAGATGAAGGCTGTTGCGCGGTAGGACAATAGTTGCGACCAGAGAGCGTCTTTTCAGAGACCATCCTATTTTCACCATGAACCCCTCCACGGTCTTCAGAATGATTGACCGGTCATGTGTACAGTCTGGTGCGACCATGATGTCTCCCTCTTCCAGCCTCACCTCCCAATCCGTGTCTGGAGCGCCGTACTTGTGTTTCATATACTCGAGGTTCTTATAAAAGGTGTCGGTCGGTCCCGTGTGCTTTTTCGCCCTCAACTCCCCGATAAATCCTCGGGCATCGTCCAGCATCTGGACCGGTCCAGCGGTCTTTTGCCCTGGATGTAGTTCTTGTGCCCACCCCGGGCGAAATAGGTCCACGTAATAGTCATCGCGATAGCACCACGAATACTTGTGTTTGGAAATCGAAAACTCTAGTGTGCCGTCATACATATCCCAATTATCCAGGTCCTCGTGGTGGAAGCCCTCTGGAAGGGTCACGTGTACATAAAAACACCGCCTACCCAACTCGACCTCGACGAGGAAGCCATCCCCGGTGTGCAGCCGGCAGAGCATCGTCTCCGAGTCCGAGGCGACCGGTGTCTCTCCATCCTCCAACTTGACGTCCCAGTATTTGGCGTTCTGGATAGCGCATCGACGCCTCGTCTCCTGGAGTTGTGGGTTCATCCTGTATTGTATTTTTTCAACGTTCATCAGCATAAAAAAAGCAGAAGCGGTGTGTTTCACTCACAGCACGCGCAAAAAACACATGGTTCAATTTTTTTATTCGTTGCCTAAATAAAAACCATGCGATTCACCAAGGAGAATCCCTTGCGGGTGGGAACGGATTGCAGCGGCATCGAGGCCCCCCTCATGGCCCTCCGAAAGCTAAAGGTTCCCTTTTCTCACGAGTTTTCCTCCGAGATTGACAAGCACAGCGTCGCCTCCATCAAGGCGAATTACAAGCCCAAGATACTGTTTGGCGATATGATGAAACGACCGTTAAAGGACGTCCCGGACATCGACCTGTACGTGTGTGGCTTCCCCTGTCAACCCTTTTCCGTCGCGGGCAAGCACCTGGGAGACACGGACCCCCGGGGCGTGGTGTTCTGGGAGTGCCTGAGGGTCCTCCGGCAAAAAAAGCCCATAATGTTTGTCCTGGAAAACGTAAAGGGGCTGATGATGGTCCGTGATGGAGACTTTTTCCGGGAGATACTCCAAGGCCTCTCAGGCCTACCCGGCTACTTTCTATCCTACAAGATACTGAATACCAAGCATTACGGTATCCCCCAGTCGAGAGAACGGCTTTATATCGTGGGCATCCGAAAAAAGTTTATGAAACGAACCTTTGAATGGCCTCGAGAGGTGCCTCTCCAACAACCTCTCACAAGCTTTATGGACGGGCGGCACCGCCACCAAGACCATGTATGGCCCTCGATTGAAAAAAAAGAGGTCCTCGCCAAGATTCCAGCCGATTCCGTGTTTGTTGATCTTAGTTTTCCCCAGGGGAGCCTGCCAAATCTGGCAACGTTATGTCCTTGTCTGAATACGAGCGCGAATCTATGGAACGTCCCCTACCATCGCCTGGCAACGACTTCTGAATACCTCACCCTACAGGGCTTCCCTGCCAATTTTAAACAAGTTGTGTCGGACCGACAGCTAAAAAAACAGGTTGGAAACAGCATGTCCGTCAACGTGCTACGCCATCTTTTAAAAGCTATTCTCAAATGCCTCGACTAGGGCGCGGTGGAGCCTCCAACCCCCGTGGCCTGTTTCTTCCATGATTTTTCCATAGGTGGGCCTTCCCTTGGCCTTGGAGAGCGAAGAAATCTGTCCAAACTGGACCCGGTGCTCCTTGCACAGCGTCGACATCTCCTTCTTGGTGTACTCCTTGTGGGGGTCCAGCCCCTGCTGCATGAACCGGGCGATGGCCGTCGTGTTGGAGAGGTTGGCCCATTTCTTGAACATGCCATGTTGTGGATTGGTGAGTCGTTCGAGCTCACCTGCGTCCATATCTGAGGCCTCTGTCTTGACCTCGTGGGCCATGGGAATGGGCACGGGTACGGCAACCACCACAGCGCCACCGAAAAACTCGTCCATGCTCATGCCGTCATCCTCCTCGGGAATCTGTGTGAGGGCCCCACCAAAACCGCCCTTTCGAATGAGCCTGGCCTTGGGGAGCTTGTCCTCGAGGAAGCGCTGCTCCTCCAGCCACGCCGGAATGTCTTGTTCCTCAGCGGTGCCCTTTTCGAGACGCCGAAAGATGTCCTCCTGGAGTTGATGGCCCTTGTGCAGGTCCTCCTGGTACCGCTTCTCGAGGTAGCACGTCAGGGGGATGTTGTCCTTGTAGATGCCGCAGAGGCGCATGCTCTGGAGGAG
>Ga0114968_10003918_pt1 | contig 11145 bp, 11 predicted proteins | sample M_130807_EF_Meta_FD_87020 | JGI IMG/M metagenome (GOLD analysis project Ga0114968, IMG submission 87020) | Freshwater microbial communities from Lake Montjoie, Canada to study carbon cycling - M_130807_EF_MetaG | ecosystem: Environmental > Aquatic > Freshwater > Lake | place: Lake Montjoie... | reverse complement strand
ATAACATGAAGATGTTTAAATTCGCGAGCACATTCTAAAAGGAGTGCTTCTGAAGAATCTGTAGAGCCGTCATTAACCAGAATAATTTCAAAGGAAATTTCCATTGAGGTTAATACATTATGCGTTCTTGAAATAAACTCGCGAATATTGCCTTCTTCGTTGTGTAAGGGGCTGACAATACTAAGTTCTATAGTTTGCATTTTCGAAAGGTAACATTAAACAGAAGCTGGTACAATATAGGGCCAATGGTAACAGTCTTAATCAACGCTGATGATCTTGGACTCCACCCCGCAGTAACACGCGCCGTTAGGCGCTTTTCCGAAAAGGGGTCTCTGCACTCTGCAAGTGTTATGGCCAATGGCCCTTATGTTGAAGATGCACTGTTTCTGGCAAGCAATGTGTTGTTAGGCGCCCACTTAAATATTTTAAGAGGAAAGCCCATCCTTCACCCCCGAAAAATCCCCAGTTTGGTAAATAGTGACGGGTTATTTTTAGGGTCCTATGTCGCCTTATTTCGCCGTTACATTACAAACACATTAAATCTGGATGAGGTTCGTCATGAATGGGACGCTCAAATCAAACGCTTAAAAGGCATGGGGTTATTTTTAGTTCATATCGATTCAGAAAAACATATACATGCCTGGCCGAAACTAATGCCCATTGCCTACCAACTGGCCGTTAAACACAATATCCCCAGAGTCCGTCTTCCGCACGAGCGGGCCTTTGGGTTTCCGCGCTCGCTTGGCTATTTCAGAGCGGGTTTAATCCGTTATTGGCTAAATAAAACGCCAAAAGAATGCCACGAAAAATTTACCATCCCCAATCTGTGGGGCCTTCAAAACCAAGGCGAATCCTTCAGTTACAATGCATTCAGATCGTACATTAAAAACAATCCGGATATCACAACAATAGAAATTGCTTGTCATCCGGGTATCGTACGTTCAGACGACCCCCCGCTTCATCCCGAATTTGGAAAAACCCGAGTGGATACGTTATGGGGACCCGAAGCCTGGTCGTTGGAAAACGAAGCCTGGCCCTACGTCGATTGCTGATAGAGTGTTTTTTATTTTTTAGTAGGGGCAGCAGCCTTTTTATCTAAGCCAAAATGGGCTTTCCATTCCCCGTAACCTTCTTTATCCAAGTTTTCCACAGGAATAAAGCGCAACGCGGCAGAGTTAATACAATACCGTAACCCGCCTTGGTCTTTTGGTCCGTCCGGAAACACGTGCCCAAGGTGAGAATCACCGGCTTTGCTGCGAACTTCAGTCCGTCCAACTCCAATTTTATAATCTTGTTTTTCGGTTAAGCCTTTTTTGGCAACCGGTTTTGTGAAACTGGGCCAGCCGCATCCCGAATCAAATTTTTCTTCAGATGAAAACAAAGGCTCACCCGTAACGATATCGACATACAATCCTTTGCGTTTATTGTTCCAGTGTTCGTTCTGAAACGCAGGTTCTGTGGCTTCTTTTTGAGTAACTGCATATTGGATAGGTGTTAATTTTTGTTTAAGTTCTGCGTCGTTTGGTTTGGAAAAGGTAGATTTTGTAGGTTGTTTTGTGTTTTGGATTTTTTTCATAGCATACATACTCCCGAATGGATAAAGTGCTAAAACAAGAAACAGTAGCCACCATGAGTTTTTCATAAAAATGAAGTATACCACAAAAAAATTAAGATATTGATATTGAGACTCAGTATCGATATAATTGTCCGTCATTACGAGAAATGGAGTGAGACAAAATTTTAGGATGTCTTATTACAGTCTTAGCACTAGTAGGTTGTTCCAGCTCAAAAAATTCTGATCATGACAATGTAACAAAAGCAGAGGTTGTTTCTCATTATTCGGAGATTGTTTATGCCTCTTATCAAGATACGTTAACAACGGCACAGGCACTTCAAGCAGCTGTCGAAGCCTTTGTTGCTTCCCCTTCCGCACAAACGGAAGAGTTTCGAGTTCACGATCCACATTCCAATAAAAATTGGCTCATAGACAATGCGGATTACCTCACACCCATTCAATCCCGAATGATGGCCACTCAACCAGATATGATTTTGCAGTTTGCCCGCCACTTAGGCGCTGTTTTTCAAACGAAAGGCTATCACGTCGGGGTGTACGCAAAATCCTATGTCGCACTTAACGGACGTCCAAGCCAAGTCTTTATAAACCCCTGTGTGAATCTGCTTTCTGTGCAAACGATAAGTTCTTGTTTAGTTCCTTTAAAGATGGGTATACAATGACCCCATCACTTTCTATAGGAGGGCTACAATGATATCTTGCGAAACAAAAAGCTCCGGATGTCTCTGCCACAAAACTCTAGGGATTCTAGTAATCCTATTTGGGTTGGTGGGCATACTAGCAGTACTAGGAAGAGTAAGCAGGCGAGCCGCTCTGCTATCCTTTGGGATTTTAATTATCCTAGGGGGCATAAAAATGTTAGCTACAGGCTTCTGTAGATGCTCTGACAAAAACCGAATCGATACCCCGCCGAATACAACCACCGTTTAAGCCACATGGCTCTAAGGGGCCTAACCTCTTAGGCCCCCACAGTCATTTCTTCTTTTCCTTGTTTAGTTTTCAAAAAAAATCTTTGATTAATTTTTTCTTGATAGTATCCTGAGTGGAGTTCGTAACGTTATAAAAGAAGTGATGAAAAGGAAGGGGTTTCGTGAAAAAAGTTATTAGTATAAATTCTTCAAGAATACGCTCAAGACAGGAAATAATCTCTCAAATACCCGATTTAATTAAGGCTGGCTTTCATAAAGAAGCATCTCAGTTTTCTCGGCTACTAAATATGGCTTCTGGGGTCATAGAACTTTATAATCCGTTAACGGGGGATACCGGGAAATATTACCTTTCTGTTGGGGGGCTTTTGGGGGGAGGATGTACGGGCTCTAAAATGGTAAAGGTTGCTCCTCAAACCGTACAAGACAGGTTGATAGATCTTTGTCGGAACGATGATTGTGACGCCATAAGAGACATGTTTAGTGTAACTGGTGAAAACCCGATATCCATTACGATGCCTCTTAATAAGCGAGGGTTGCAATTAATTCATTTTGCAGGTTCCGCGGAAATGGTGGATTTATTGATAAGTTTAGGTGCAGATCCGAAATGTGTATCACCCAGCGGAGAAACCCCTCTGCATACAGTAGTATCTGGTGAAGCGGCAGAAGCCTTAATCAAAGCTGGAGCAGATATACATGCACAGACCTTCGGGAAATTGGTAGAAACTATACCTCAGCCAAATGGTGGGGTGGAGACATTATATGGTGGGAATACACCGCTCCATCGTGCAAGATGTGGAGACGTTATAAAGGTCTTATTAGATCATGGGGCCAATGTTGAGGCTCTTAATAATGGGACTGAGCGCATGATCTGTAATTATCTGTTGCAAGGAAAAATGCAGACAATGGAAACTCCTTGTGTACTAAAACCATTTAAAGCAATAGAGATACTGTTTGCGTCTATGGTACAAGTCGGGGATGAAGATTTTGACTCCCTAAAAAGTGCATTTCTTGAGGGGATAAACAAGATAGTCGGCTGGCATGAAAATGCAGAACTCTTAGAAAGCTTTGCTTCGAGTATTCCAGCTGCAGTGGATAAATTGGCAAAGGGGGAAGGTGTTCATATGGCAAAGCTTTTGGAGTTTGCAAAATATGAGCTTAGTCTCCCATTTCAGTCCAAAGATGGGATATCGTATCTAGAAAAATATGTAAAAGCATATGATCTTCATCATGTACTTCTAAGAAATTATGCTTCTGCAGAAGGAAAGGCGTATTATTACAGCAGGGCTATAGATACTGAAGGATATGCCGTGATAAGCAGGTTAATATGAGGGTCTGAAGCGTAAGGCGTTTAATCTATTTTATAGATAAACTCTTAAACGCCTCATCCACATCCTGCGTATGTGTCTTGTTCTCGATACGGCTGAATAGGCTGTACGCACAAGGCACTACGAACAGGGTTAAAACTGTGGACACTGTAACCCCGCCAATAATAACTACTGCCATTGGAATCCGTGTTTCCGAGCCTGGCCCAAAGGCGATGGCTGCCGGAACCGCTGCTGCAATCGTTGCAATGGATGTCATTAAGATTGGTCGCAGACGAATAGGGCAGGCTTCCATTAAGGCCTCGCGAACAGGTAGTCCGGATTTTCTTCTGGCATTCGTAAAATCAACAAGTAAAATCGAGTTTTTCTTTACAATCCCCATCAAAAGTAAAATCCCAATCATGCTATACATGTTTAAAGATTGATGAGAAATCCGAAGTGCCCAAAATGCCCCTGTAATACTAAATGGCAATGCCAACAAAACCGTAACCGGATGAATGAAACTGTTAAACTGCGTGGCCAATACCATGTACGCCACAACAAACCCTAAAACCAAGGCGATAATCAAACTTTGGAACGATTCTTTATATGATTTTGCAGACCCTGATAGAACCACGCTGTATCCTCTTGGTAAATCTTTGCCCAGTTTTTGTACTTCTGCTAAGGCTTCGTCTTGAGATTTTCCAGGCGAAATATTGGCAAACATACCAATCGCACGCTCACGGTTTTTACGTGTAATACTGGATAGGGTTGGTTTTTGCGTGATATCGACAAGATCCGCCATCAGAACCAATTCCCCTCTGTTGTTTTGTACCCAAAGGTTGGTCACCTGTGCAAAGGTACGGCGTTGCTCTTCTTTTAAACGAACTCGAATGTCATAGCGCTTTCCATCTTGCGTATATTTACCCACACGAACCCCGCCTATGGAGTTTTCAATTGTTTGCGAAATTACTTCAATGTTAACACCCCGAGCGGCGGCTTTAGCACGGTTTGGAATAATTTGGATCTCTGGCATTCCTAAGACATAGTCGGAATCCACATCAGTCATGGTGCCGGTTGCTTCCATTTTAGGTTTCAGGTCTTCGCTTAATTTCCCCAACGTATCCCAATCCGGCCCACGAAGGGTAAACTCTACAGGAAAACCACGTTGTGCCGAAAATCCTGACAGTGATAAATCTTGAACAACTACTTTAGTAATGCCTGGGGTGGCCTTAATCATATGTCGAACCAAGCCCATAATTTCTTTTTGTGACAATGGTTTTCCTGTTTTTTTATCGATAGGACGTTTATGAAAATCCGTTAAGGTAACAAAGAGCATCCCCGAATTTACTTCTCCACCGCTGAAACCGCCGATGGCTGCATAATATTTTTGTACGCCCGGCACTTTTAAAATCTTAGTTTCGATCTCTTTAAATACCTCATTTGTATGTCCGATAGATGACCCAATCGGTGTTTGAACGCGAACCATAAACCGCGACTGATCTTGAGACGGCACAAATTCTTTATCCAAGCTCTTTACCGATCGAAAGGAGACAACCACAAAGATAAGCGACAAAATCACAACGATCCAACGGTAGTTTAGACATAAACTCAAAAGACGTCGGTATCCATTTGTTAGACGATGCATAAGGCCATCCATAAACCTAGCTAAAAAGGAGGTGTTCCCGATCTCCAAAAACTGCGCACAGCGCATCGGAGCTAAGGTTAAGGCCTCAACCAGAGACAACAACACCGCTACCGAAATCGTAAATCCAAATTGATAGAAGAATTTTCCAATAATTCCCTTCATAAATAAAACTGGTACAAAAATAGCCAAAATAGCGGCCGTTGCGGCAATGGCAGCAAAGGTTATTTCACGTGCGCCAATAATGGCAGCTCGGACTTTGTCTTCACCCATTTCCCGATACCTGACAATGTTTTCCAAAACCATAATGGCGTCATCTACAACAATCCCGATAACCAAGGACAGCCCAAGCAGGGTAAACGTATTTAAGGTGAAGCCTGAGAAATAAAGGAAAATAAACGTTCCTAAAATTGAGGTAGGAATCGATAAAACGATGTTAAACGCCGAGCTAAGTGATCCCATAAATAACCAACATACAACGGAGGTTAAAATAGCCGATAAAACCAAAGTGTAATTTAATTCGTGTGTGGATTCTTCAATAAACTTTGTTGTATCAAAAACGATGTCCATTTTAATGTCGGGAGGAAGGTTTTTTTGTACTTCAGCTAAACGTTCTTTTACGGCTTTTGAAACAGCAACTGCATTGGTTCCACGTTGTTTACGTATACCAAACCCAATTCCCAATTTGCCTTGGAAACGGGAAATACGGCGAACATCATCTAATCCGTCTTCAATCTGGGCGACTTGGCCCAACGTGATAGGCAGCCAAAGAGGGGAGTTGCTTCGGGCAGGGATAAGCATGTGCTCGAAATCCGCCATGTTTCTGGCTTCCCCGATAACCCGGACATTCGATTCCGTTTTAGAGTTTTCAATAACCCCAGCAGGCAGTTCCACATGTTGGGTTTCAATCGTACGAATAACATCTTGAACCGTAAGTTCGTATTGTCGCAAGGCATTGCCGTCCACCCAAATACGTACGTTCGGATTGATATACCCACCCAGTAATACTTCGCCCACACCAGGCGCAGACGTAAACTGATCTTTAACGTGGTCACGGGCATAGTCGGTTAAATCGCGCATGGGGATAGAGCCGGATAAACATAGCCACATAATCGGTTGGTCTTCGGGGTTGGTTTTGGAAATAATCGGGGGGTCGATATCTTTCGGTAAATTGCGTTGCGCTTGGGCTAATTTTGTTTGGACTTCTTGCAAGGCTACATCAATGTCTTTATCCAATTCAAATTCAATGGTTAATGTTGTTTGCCCCTGTCTAGACGACGACGATACTTCCTTAATACCAGAAATACCCATAACCGCATCTTCAATGGTATCGGCAACTTCCGTTTCCATAACTTCAGGGGCTGCTCCAGGCAAGGAAACGGCAACGGAAACGATAGGGAAATCCACGTCGGGCAGCTGACTGATTCCAAGCCGTGTAAAACTAATGGCCCCAAAAATAATAAGCGCAGACATTAACATCCACGCAAAAACGGGACGACGTATGGAAATATCAGACAGTGTCATTGAATCTCCTCATAATCGATAGCAATTTGGATGACGTTGCGTTTAATCATTAATTCCGTACGGTCAAGTTGGCGTTTAATGCTTAACACTTCAGTGGAGGCTCGAATTACATCTAAGTTAGTAATAAGGCCAAGACGGTATTCATCGGTATACATGGCGTACCCGGCTTTTGCTTTTTGATACGCATTTTCCAAGCTTTTTTTCTGTTTAATCAATGACTCGTGTAGGGCAAAGTCTGCAGCTATACGTGATCGGATATCCCGCTCAGCCTGCTTAACGGAAAGATCAATTTGGCGTTTATTGGCTTCATATTCGCTAGCTTCTGCTTTTTCCAGGTCGCCACGATATAACGGAATTTCTACGGTCAGTGATACGTCCCAATCAATGGGATCCAAATACGTTGTTCGATCTAAATAATAATTAGCGCCGGCATTAACGATAGGTCGTGTGGAATGGACAGCAGACAGCCGAGAATATTCATAATAGTTATACGTTTCCAACAACCCTTGAATAGCAGTGTGATCCGCTACATTTGCAACCGTATTTTGTTTGGTGGTCAGCTTGGGTGTTGTGGCTTCCGGCTCCGAAAACCGACGTTCTGTTACCGGGGCTCCGACAAGATTGGACAGTTCAATCGTAGCGCGTTGTAAGTCACCCAAAGAACTTTCTTTTTGACTTTCTAAGTTAGCAAGCTCAGCCTCTGCGCTTAAAACTTCGCTTTGCCGAGAACGGCCCACTCTAACACGGTTATTTAATTCTTTAATCCGCGCACTCATTAAATCAATGCTTTCCTGTGTAGAAACTAAATCTTTTTGAAGCAGTAAAATATCAAAGTAAGCATCGGCTACGCTTTGGTAAAGCGCAATACGAGCCGTTTTGGATGCGACGACTTCTTTGCGGATCAATGATTTTAATGCGGCTAACGTATCCCTGTCTCTAAAACCCGAATAAAGAGTTTGCCGCGCAGTGATTTTATATTCTTGTTTACGAGAATTGGTAAATGTTGAAGATGCCCCGCTTCCTTGTGTAACGCCGCTTGTGTCCTGAAATATTTCGCTTCCTGCAAGCGCAACATACGGTTTTACGCTACTTTTTGCTTGTTTGTATTGGGTTTCGGCGATGGCAATGGCTTCGTTTTGTAAGGCTAAAACTTCGTTATTAGAAACCGCAAGATTAAACACATCCGATAACGTGAGTGCCTTAGTATTTTGTTGTGCAGAAAGGGGTTTAATAAAAAGCTGAGAATCGGAGTAGCAAAAACAAAGGAGTACTAAAAGAAATAGAAACGGTTTAAAAGATAGCTTTTTTAAAAAAAAATCTTGCATAGCGGGTAATTGTGACATGTAAGTGACACTCAAACAACCGAAAAATTACAACGTTATTTTTTTGCTTTTTACGCTCTTTGAAGGAAATTATGAACCAATTCCACCAAATCCTTATTTCCAATAAATAAAGGAGTGCGTTGGTGTAATTCCTTGGGGGTAAGATCCAAAATGCGCTCAGTTCCGTTTGTTGCAGCTCCGCCCGCCTGTTCGCAAATAAAGGCTAAAGGATTGGCTTCGTACAATAACCGCAATTTCCCTTCCGGCTTTTTTGAAGTGCCTGGATAAAGAAATACGCCGCCTTTTAATAAGTTTCTATGAAAATCAGCAACCAAAGAGCCCACGTATCTGGCTGCCAACGGTAACCCTTTCTCAGAGTCTTTAGATTTTACATGTTCTAAAAATGCTTTAATTTGAGGTGAAAGTTGGGAAAAGTTACCTTCATTAATTGAAAAGTAGGTTTGTTTTGAAGGGATTTTAATGTCCCGATGAGACAGTAAAAACTCCCCGATGCTTGGGTCATACGTAAACCCGTGCACGCCGTGGCCTGCCGTATATACCAACATCACCGACGGTCCATAAATAACATAGCCGCCCGCAACTTGTTTTTTACCCGGTTGAAGGCAATCACATAACGATGCTTCGTTTGGGTTCTCTACTTTATATATTGAAAAAATAGTTCCCACGCTCACATTGACATCGATGTTGCTGGAGCCGTCCAACGGATCAAATAATAAGGCGTACTGGGCATTTTCACGTTTGGAGGGAATAATGACTTGGTCATCTTCCTCAGATCCCATAACCGCAAATACGCTGTGTTGGCCCAACAATTGTTTAATGCAGTCATTTGCAAAAATATCGAGCTTCTGAACATCTTCACCTTGAATATTGGACTGGCCGATACTGCCGTGCCCATCTACAAGACCCGCCATAAGAACCTGTTTGCGAATAACTTTTGCTGCAAGGCTGATATTTAATAACATGCCGATTAAATCGGTGGTTAAACCGGGATATTTTGCCATTTCTTCAAAGAGGTGATGTTCAATCGTTTTTATATGATGCATTAGGGTCCCTTCCATACTGAAAATAAGGGTGGATTATACGTAAAACCCTTGAAAGTGAATAGCCCTATGCGAGAGGAACAAACCGCATTACAATACAAATATTCCACTGATTGAGGTAAAAACGATGTATTCAAGTCATATTCAGGTTCCCTGTTCTCCTGGCGAATTATTAGATAAATTAACGATTTTAGAAATTAAGTCCGAGCGCATTTCGGACGAGAAAAAGTTAATAAATGTTCAAACTGAATTATTGCTTTTGGCACAAATCCGGGACCAATTCATTCCTACTACCGATGAGCTAGAGGAATTGTTTAATGAGTTAAAAGCTGTGAATGAAACCTTATGGGATATCGAAGATGATATTCGTTTATGTGAAAAACAAAACGATTTTTCGTCGCGCTTTGTGGAGCTTGCCCGTTCGGTGTATCAGACAAACGACAAACGCGCCGATCTTAAAAAACAAATTAATCTTCTATTAAATTCAACGCTGGTTGAAGAAAAATCCTACCAACCCTACTAAACAATACCGGCCTGTATACGGCCTAAAACACTATCCAATTCGGGAAGCGTGATTTTATACCGCTTCCCCCGATACCGAAATGCATACCGATACGCAATTAACCCAATTTGTTGAGTCTTTGTTTTTATAGTGCCGCCATAAAAGGTGTCACCAATTAACGGGTTTAAATACTTCGACGCATGAAACCGAATTTGATGCCGACGCCCCGTAAATAAAAAGACGCTATAGCTCGTCCATGTTTCTGTGTCTTCCCGTTTTATAAAGAGGGTGTGAGCTTCTTTTCCATTGGGATCGCTTACGGCTCGGTGGGTAAAATCAATGGTATCTTTTACGCGAAAACAAGAGGGAAGTCCTGGTTTTTTCTCTACTAAGGCGACATATTGTTTTCGTATAAAACGCTTTTGTGTAAGCCTGAAAAAATCAATTTCTGCTTTTTTATGTTTTGGAAAAAGAACCAAACCTTCCACCATGAAATCCAAGCGGGTAATGGGGGTGGGGGTATACGAATTTCCCAGTTTTTTAAACCAATCTCCAACAGACGTCGCCAAATTATAATGGGCATTCGAGCGGTCCGAAGATGTGGTTAACCCCGCCGGTTTATGGATAATAATAAAGTCGTCCGTTTCAAACACGATATGATGCTGTTGCAGTAAAAAGCGTTTGCCTTGTGTAGCAACAATATACACACGGATTGTGCCGCCTTTTTCCACAATCTCATCGACAGAAGCCACCCGTTTTTTCTCCAGCCAAACGCCTCCGCTCTCCACTAAAAAAGAAGGTTCCAATGTTGTTTGTGCATGTTTGCGGATCAGCTCTCCAACCGTAGTTTGAGTCTTAGCCGTAATAAAATATTTTTTTGCGTTTTGGTACATAGGTCAAGATAGTATGCGGTGATAGCATTTTAAATCAACTTCAATTGAGGTATAAATGTTGATATGGATATCCACACACAACGCGTTATTTTTTGGCTAGACGAACATGGATACTCACGAGACCACTGGGTGCTTGTGGCGCGAGATATATACGAAAAACATGAACATGATATGGAAAAAGCGGTAGAAGAATTAGCAAGTGCGATTGAAGGCTTTCATCACAAATTCCAAGACGCGGTAGTTAAGCCGGGCAATGTCCTGCATGAATTTATAGAAATGAGCCTAGCAAAAGTAGACTGGGTGGCGGTCGCGCGTACCCGATACAAGCACTATGAAAAGTAGCCTAACTTGGGTTGATTTTGATTGGGATACGTATCAAAAATGGGCAGGACTTT
>Ga0114968_10003912_pt1 | contig 11151 bp, 11 predicted proteins | sample M_130807_EF_Meta_FD_87020 | JGI IMG/M metagenome (GOLD analysis project Ga0114968, IMG submission 87020) | Freshwater microbial communities from Lake Montjoie, Canada to study carbon cycling - M_130807_EF_MetaG | ecosystem: Environmental > Aquatic > Freshwater > Lake | place: Lake Montjoie... | reverse complement strand
TGTAGTTGTCGACGATCAGGGGCTGCCCGGCGTCCACGAGCATGTCTGATGTGAGTCGCCCGTAGAGCGGCTCACTGACGTTCATCTGACGCTGCTTGGCCTCACTTGTGAGACCCAGTTTTGCGGCAACCATCGGCAGACCGGCATCTATGCGTGCCTGAACGACCGCATCCTGAATGAGGTAGGCATCCTCGACACTCAGATCGGGGACGTCATTGGTCAACGGGGTGGTCGCGGTTCGCGTGTCGACTGCCGTCGTGAGTCGTGCGGCGAGTTCTTCGATGTTCGTGCTCATTGCGCTGCCTCCTGATCCGCGTGCTTCTGGGCCAACTCGAGCGCCACGTCGATGATCATGTCCTCCTGGCCTCCCACCACCCGTCGTCGTCCCAGTTCAAGGAGGATGTCCGCCTGCGACACGTTGTACCGCTCGGCGGCGCGCTGAGAATGCAGCAGGAAGGAGCCGTAGACACCGGCGTAACCCAGGAGGAGTCCCGCCCGGTCGATGACCTGCTGGCGTGGCATCAGCGGTCGGACCAGGTCTTCTGCCACGTCCATCAGCTTGAGCGGATCGACGCCGGTCTCGATTCCGTACTTGGAAGACACGGCGGCAAGGATCTCGGTGGGGCAGTTGCCGGCGCCTGCCCCAAGGCCGGCTGATGTCCCATCAAGATTTCGCGCACCTTCCTCGAATGCCGCGATCGAGTTGGCCACCGCCATCGCCAGATTGTTGTGGGCGTGCACACCCACGGGGATATCCAGCGCAGCCACAAGGGCAGAGACCCGCTGGCGCACGTCGTCTGTCGTCATCGCACCCGCAGAATCTGCGATGTACAGCGTGTCGGATACGTACGTCTGCATTTTGAGCGCCTGCTCGACCAGCCCTTCGGGCGAATTCATGTGACTGAGCATCAGGAAGCCGATCGCTTCCATGCCGAGCTTCTTGGCGATCTTGATGTGCTGCTCGGAGACATCGGCTTCGGTGCAGTGCGTCGCGATGCGAGCCACCCGCACACCGAGCTCATGGACATCGCGCAGGTCATCCGCGGTACCGATTCCAGGAATGAGCAGGCAGGCGATCTCCGCATTTGTCACCGTGTCGCAGGCCTTCGCGATGAGCTCTTTCTCGTTGACGGCTGAGAAACCGTAGTTGAAGGATGAGCCGCCCAGCCCATCACCATGGGCGATCTCGATGACCTGAACCCCGGCCGCGTCCAATCCGTTAACGATGGTCATGACGTCGTCGGCGTAGTACTGGTGGCTGATGGCATGGGAGCCATCGCGAAGGGTTGAGTCGATGAGGCGGTAGTCGCTGGCCGTCATGATGTCGCCTACACCTTCGCTGTCTGGGCTTGGGCCATGGCCTCAGCAACTTTCAATGCCGCTGCGGTCATGATGTCGAGATTCCCCGCGTAGGCCGGGAGGTAGTCGCCGGCTCCCTCCACCTCCAGCAGGATCACCGCACGATGGGGCACCTCTCCGCCCGGTGTGCGGAACGGGCCTGCCTCGATGACCGGACGATTCTTCAATCGGTATCCCGGGACATAAGACTTGACCGACTGCTCCATCTCGTAGACGGAATCGATGACGGCGTCGTGATCGGTGCCTTCGGGAAGCGCGGCATAGACCGTGTTGCGCATCATGATCGGTGGGTCTGCAGGATTGATGATGATGATCGCCTTGGAGTTCACAGCACCACCGATCTCTCGCAGCGCCGCTGAGGTCGTCTTGGTGAACTCGTCTATGTTCTGCCGAGTCCCGGGACCGGCTGAAAGGCTTGAGATGGTGGACACCATCTCGGCGTACGGCAACTCGTCGAGCACTCGGCGAACCGCGTAGACCATCGGCGTGGTCGCCTGACCACCACATGTCACCATGTTCACGTTCGGGGCATTGAGGTGTTCGGCCAGATTGACGGCAGCAATCACCTTGGGGCCCATCGCCGCAGGAGTCAGGTCGATGGCGCGGATGCCGGCATCCTGGTACTCCTGAGCGTGCCTCTTGTGCACGTAGGCGCTGGTGGCATCGAACACGACATCGAGCTCGTCCGCGTGGGCCAGAACCCATTCGGGACCCTCATGCGGTCCTTGGATGCCCAGGCTTCGTGCTCGAGCGAGTCCGTCACTGTTGGGGTCGATACCGACGAGGGCCACCAGGTCAAGCGTGTCTGACTTCAGCATCTTGATCATCAGATCGGTGCCAATGTTGCCCGATCCGAGAATGGCGCAGCGCATGAGCCCAGACCTCCCTTCTCCGCTTCCGACTCGACCTACTGTGTCACGCACACCGAAATGGGGCCGAGTCGCTCGAAATCCGCCCGGAAGACATCACCAGGTGCGAGAGGAACCATGGCATGGAGGGCTCCCGTCATGACGACACTTCCCGCTGGCAGGAACACGTCGCGTTCGCCCAGCACGTTGGCGAGCCACGCCACGGCGGCGAGCGGATCGCCGAGGGCTGCCGCTCCCGCCCCCGTGCCAACGACGCGGCCGTTGCGGGTCATCACCATGCCGAGGTCGCGCGGATCCACGTCATCGAGAGGGACGACTGCACTGCTGAGTGCGATGGCCCCATTGCTCGCGAGATCGGCAACCGTGTCGCAGATGGTGATTTTCCAGTCGCGAATTCTCGAATCCACGATCTCCATCGAGGCCGACAGGCCGCGCGCTGCCTTGCGCACCATCGCGGGGGTGCAGCCGGGACCGGAGAGATCCTCGTCGAGAATCACGGCGATCTCTGCCTCGATGCGCGGAGCAATGAAAGACGAGGCCGACACCTCAGCTCCGTCATGGAGGATCGTCGACGTAAAGACCGGCCCGAAGTCGGGCTGATGCACCTTGAGCATCTCCTGCATCGGCTTGCTAGTGAGTCCCAGTTTGTACCCGCAGATGATTTCGCCAGATTCTTGAAGAAGAGTCACGAGTGCAGTCTGGATCGCGTAACCGTCGTCCAGTCCAAGTTCTGGCCGCAACTCAGAGAACGCAGTAATCGGCACACCGGTTGAACGGGAATCAAACAGCGCCCTGGCCATGCTTGAGACTTCGTCACTCGTAAGAATTGTTGGCATGCTCATTCCACCTCAATCATGTTCTCGACTCTTGGCATTAATCATTCTTAGACTCCCGAGCGAAGCCCTTTGCTGATGCGAGCTGCAGCCGTTTGCGAGATGCGACCAATGCGACCCGCACTGGGAATGATGTCATCTATGCCACCTATGACGGAGATAGCCGCCACCGCCACACCACGGGCATCGATGATGGGTACCCCAATGCCGGCGACATCTAAAAAAGACTCTCCACGCGTAATCGCAAACCCCTGTCGCCGGACCTTGTCAAGCTCCAGCGCGAATGCCGCGGGCGTTGTGATGGTGTGTTCGGTCAGCGCCGGTAATCCTGCAGCCACACGTTGTTCGGCGAGCATTGGATTATGCGCACATAGGGCCTTTCCTTGTGACGTTGCGTGCAGAGGAAGTCGGTGTTGAAACTCAGGCAGAGAGTGATAGCTACGAACCGTCTGAAGACGTTCGAGTACCAGCGTGTCAACTCCTGACGCCACAGAAAGCTGCACCGTCCAGCCCACAGCCTCACGCAAAGCCTCGAGGGCACCTTTCGCATGCCGCCTCAGCACGTCTCTGGTCAAAGCAAGGTTGCCGAGTTCATACAGGCGCAAACCAAGTCGATACTTTGAGTTTCGCTGATTCTGCTCAACAATTCCCCGCGAGGCCAAGGTGTACAGAAGTCTGTGGGCAGTGCTTTTGGCGATTCCCAGTTGACGACTTACCTCACTGACGCCCAATTCTTCGCTGTCTGCAAAGCAACCCAGAAGGTCGATCGCCGCAGCAACGGTCTGGAGACCGCCCGGGACCGCGCGTGAACCCATAACCGAAGGGTATTAGTGGGTTGAATTGGATGATGGAGAAGTCTCGCTTCTGACGTTTTCCATCAGGCAAGAATTCGAGCCGGGTGATGAAGCAGGTCGCTGAAGGCACTCATCCACTCCGCGGCAAGGACTCCATCAACAGGTCGATGGTCGACACTTAACGTGAAGCGCAATACAGTGCCAACCGCGAGTTGGCCATCGCGGACGATGGCCTCCTCTCTGGTTGCTCCCACCGCAAGGATGGAGGCCTGTGGCGGATTGATAATGGCGGCAAACTCCTCTGTACCGAACATTCCCAGATTGGAAATCGTCGCCGTGCCGCCCTCGAGTTCAGACTGCTGAAGGCGCCCTGTACGTCCGCGCTCGGCGTAATCCTTGACGATTCGTGAGACCTCGGTCAGTGAAAGTTTTTCAACTCCGCGAATGACGGGTGTGACCAAGCCACCTTCAGTCGAGATGGCGACAGAAATGTCAACGGAGGAGAAGGATCGAATGGCCTCTGGGGTCCAGATCACATTTAGTCCGGGCACGATGAGATGCGCCTTCCCCATGGCCTTGATGAGAAAGTCATTGACCGACACTCGTGTGTCGCCACCTTCGTTGATCTCTTGCCGTAGCCGCAGGAGCGAGGACACCTCTGCAGACCCACGGACATAGAAGTGCGGCGCAGTCGCCTTGCTCTCCGTGAGACGCGAGGCGATCACTTTGCGCAACCTGCTGTGAGGCGTGTCGATGTAATCCACTGGCAAAGAGTTGGCCGAGGGCGCCTGAGCAGAGATAGGCGCGGACGAAGTCTGCGCCGAATCCGACTGGCTAATTGCAGCAACGACGTCTCGCCGTACGATTCGACCTCCGGGCCCCGAGCCGACAAGACCCGAAATATCAAGACCTGCCTCGCGAGCAAACTTTCTTGCGAGCGGACTGCTGAACCGACGCACGCCTGCGGTACCCGCGTGCACAGCATCGGTTGAGACAGGGGGAAGAATGGGCGTGTCCATGGCAGAAGAGGTGCTGGCAGAAGAGGTGCTCGCAGGTTCGACAGGCACCTCACTTTCACCCAGGAGACGTGAGACCACCACGTCAATGTCCGTGATCGTCTCTCCAATTCGACCGATGACCGCTATCGGATCGCCAACAAGGACTTCATCACCCTCAGTAACGAGTCTTCGCATCAATACACCGGCGATCTCGATTTCATAGTCGACGACTGCCTTCTCGGTCTCGATCACTGCGATGACATCTTTGATCTCAAAGGGGTCGCCCTCGGCGACCATCCAGTTGGACAGGATTGCTGACTCGAGATTTGCCGAGACTTCAGGCATTCGCAGCAACTCCGCCATGTCAGGCCTCCAAGATTTCAGTCAGCTTTGCTGCCACCTCAGGAGCTTGCGCAAATGCAGCTCGCTCAAGAACCTTGCTGATGCTCGGCGAGGCAACCTGTCCCGTGACACGTTCGATGGGCGCGTCGAGCCAGTCGAAGTATCGCCGCTGAATTTCATCGGCGAGCCAAGCTCCGTAACCCGTACCCACAGCACCCTGTTCAGCGATCAGAACTCGGCCGGTCTTCTTGATGCTTGTGCCGATGGTCTCCCAGTCGAGGCTGGCTCTGTCGAGCCAGCGCAGGTCGATGACATCCGCATTCGCGTTGATCGAATCGACGGCTTCGAGAACGTAATTGGACATCATCAGATAGCTGATAATTGTGACGTCAGTGCCTTCGCGAAGGAGTGCCGCTTTCCCCACTTCAATGCAGTAGTCGAGGTCTTCGACTGGCGCGGGGCCAATGCTTGCGTAGAGATCTACTGACTCAAGAACGACGACCGGGTCCTCGCAACGCAGAGCAGCATTCATAAGTCCGACATAGTCGAAGGGATTAGACGGCGCGACGATTCGCCACCCCGGGGCAGTGGCGAATACGCCCGCGGGATCCATGGAGTGCTGGGATCCGTATCCGGTGCCCAGCGCCACCTTGCTACGAAGTACGAAGGGAACGGGGCTGTTGCCGCCGAACATGTGGCGGGCTTTGCCGATCTGATTGAAGAGCTGGTCTGCGGCTACCCACATGAAATCTGCATACATGAACTCGACTACGGGGCGGAATCGACCGTCCATTGCCATTCCGCCACCAAGACCGGCGAAGGCATTCTCCGCAATGGGCGTGCCGAGCACGCGCGCGGGGAAGCGATCGGCTAACCCCTTTGTCGCACCATTAGTGCCACCGTTGAGTCGATGAATATCTTCACCCATGACGATGATTCGCTCATCAGTCTCCATGCGGCGGCTCATGACACGTGCAACAACATCGATTAACTTCGTGTCTTCCAAGGCTCCCGAGAAGGTCGAACGCTCTTCGTAACGTGCACCGTCAAATTCGCGCAGGTCTCCACGAATACCCACGTCGACGAATGCCGGGTCAGGCCATTCTTCAGGCTTGATTCGCTGCTGGCCAGGCTTTCCGTCAGGGAGTGGTTCGAGGATGACTCTCCCCAGCTCAGCCATAAGTGCCTTGGCGGAATCGCGGAAGGCATCGAGCTGGGTCTGCTGGTCCAACCCACGTCTCACTAAATGTCGGGCCACGAGATCGATGGGGTCACGGTCGCGCCAGAGCGCCTCTTCTTCCTTGCTCCTATAACGAAATGAGGATCCCGGGAATGGGCCATTCTGATGGAAGTAGCGATATACATCGGCTTCGATGATGGTGGCGCCGTCACCCGCGCGCATTCGCGCACCTGCCTGTTGCATGGCGAGGTATACAGCGAGTGGATCCATACCGTCGACTTTCCAGCTCGCTAGACCAAAGCCCGGGCCACGACCAGAAAGGCGCGAATCTCCGGTGACATCGTCAATGTGCGTGGAGACGGCGTAAAGGTTGTTCTCGATGAAGAAGCAGAGGGGCAACTTCCACGCGGCCGCGAGATTGAATGACTCCAAGGTTGAGCCAATATTCGATGCGCCGTCTCCAAAATACGTCACCGAGACGTTGGTGGTGTTCGCGTGCCGGTGTGCCCACGCTGAGCCGGCAGCCAGGGGCACTCCACCTCCGACGATTGCGTTGGTGCCAATTGCCCCTGCCTCGTCCCATCGCAGATGCATCGAACCACCGCGGCCGTGGCTGAAGCCTCGGTCAAGCCCAGCAATTTCGGCGAGTGTGCGCAGGAGTACGGCCCGAATCTCCTCAGAGAGAGGTAGCGCAAGATCGATACCCTCTGGGGACACGTGCTGAAGTACCTTGGCCAAAAATTGATGGTGTCCCCGATGTGAACCGTTGACTGTGTCTCCGGGGATCAAGGCGAGGACGGACCCCACGGCTCCGCCCTCCTGGCCAATGCTGGAGTGAGCTGGGCCGTGGATCAGTCCGGCCCCGGCAAGTTCAAGAACAAACTCCTCGAACACACGGATCACAACCATCTGTCCGAACATTGTGCGGAGCAATGCAGGATCCGCGGCATCCCAGTCCTCGAGCGTCGTGGACAACTGGACCCACGGCGCACTCGGCTCCAGAGCGGACAGCGTGGCCATGGTGATCCTTTCGTTGGCTTCAGCTGGACATTAGGGCAACAATGGATCCATGTCTAGAAAATTATGTCGTCATTCTGGTATTCTTCGCGAAACTTTTATTGTTTTGGATCCAAAGGGGGCTTGATGGGTGGCATTCCAGGCCTCTCGCGGGTTGATCACATAGGTTTCACGGTCCCTGACCTGGAGCAGGCCCACGCATTTCTGGTGGACACGCTGGGCTGTGAATACATGTACCGACTTGGGCCATTCAGCAGCGACGACGACTGGATGGCCGTCCACATGAATGTGGACCCACGCGCGGTCATGAAGGAATTGCGCTTCTACCGGTGCGGTGGACAAGCCATTTTCGAGGTATTCGAGTACGCCGCGCCTGACCAGAGAACCGATCTTCCTCGAAATTCGGACACAGGTGGTCACCATGTTGCTCTTTACGTCGATGACCTTGATCTCGCGGTCGATTACCTTCGCACTGCTGGTGTGACAGTTTTAGGTGAACCAACCACGAGCAAGGGTGCGAGCCTTGGTCAGCGATGGGTCTACTTTCTTTCACCGTGGGGCATGCAATTCGAGCTGGTCTCATACCCCAACGGCAAGGCGTTTGATCACGATCCATTGGCCTTCGCGTGAGCGACAACGATGATGCAAGTCTGTCGATAGCCGAGCAAGTTGCAGCGACTCTCAGCGTCATGATTCTTGATGGCAAGTACAAGCCGAACGAACGCATTCGCCAGGAAGAGGTCGCCGAACAGCTCGGCATCAGCAGGCAGCCAGTCCGGGAAGCCCTTCGAATTCTTGCCTCCGAGGGCCTCGCAGAGATCGAGGCGAACAAAAGCGCACGTGTCATCCGACTGGACGCTGACCAACTGACGCTCTTGTACAAAATGCGCGAACGCCTTGAACCTCTCGCGCTTATCGAGAGCATCCCCCACCTTGATGCGGCGGCTGTTGCCCACCTGCGCGAAATTCAGTCCGCCATAGCAGCGGACACAGAGTTGCGTCACTTTCTCACCCTTGATCGTGAATTTCATATGCTGACCTATTCGGGCTGCCAGGATGAGCAGCTTCTTTCAACTGTGCGGAGATTCTGGAACTCCTCACAGCATTATCGGCGAGCCTTCATGCGGGTGAGCGGCCACAAGCGCCTGTGGATCGTGAATGCCGAGCATGACCTCATCATTGATGCAATCGAACGGCGTGACACTGATGATGCCGAGCGCTACCTTGTTGGCCATATTCGTCGCACACGGAGCGAACTCAGCAGACACCCAGAGGTTTTTGCTGAAGTGAACCTAGATGAGTGAGCATTACTAGTGACTTTCACTTAAGTCAGGATGAGTGACAGTGACCACGAACCATGACATAAAGATGGTGAACCCGTCTGTTGAATTCCCTTGCGCGGAGGGCGAGTTCGTTCTCACGGCGATGCAACGATCGGGCCTCAATGTGATTGATGTGGGCTGCCGTGGCGGAGGATGTGGGGCCTGTCGCATTCAGGTCGTCGATGGCACCTACTCCAGGCGGCGTATGAGTCGGGCACATGTGAGTGAGATGGAGGAACTCGAGGGGGTGGCCCTCGCATGCCGCATTAGTCCGACGAGTCCACTTCTCATAGCCATCGCACCGCCGGCTGTGCAGGAACTATTCTCCGAGTGAAGGAACAACCAAAAGGGAGGTAACCATGGCCATCTCCGGAGTCATGAGGCCGGGATTTTCTCAGCTGCGTGTGCTTGACATGGATGAGGCCGTCAGCTTTTACACCGAAGTCATGGGCCTCAAGCTCGTCGCGACCGATAGTGAAGGCCGGGCCTACTTCAAGACTTTGGATGAGCGCGACCACAGCAGCCTCATTCTTCGCGAAGCCGACAGGGCCGGCATCGATCTCTGCGCATTCAAGGTGCGCGATGAGGAAACACTCACCAATCTGGAGAAGGACCTCAACGACTACGGCGTTCCCACCGAACGCATCCCGGCCGGGGAACTCCTAGGCACCGGCGAACGGGTGCGCTTCACCGCCCCCACAGGCCATGTTTTTGAGCTATTCGCCACACGAGAAGTTGTGGGCAACGAACTTGGTCTGCTCAACCCCGAGGCAATTGTTGCCAACCGACCGGGCATCTCCCCTATTCGGCTGGACCATTGGCAACTGCACGGACGAGACATTGACGGGGTTCGGGATCTCTTCGTCAATGTTCTGGGCTTCAGCGTCGTCGAAAAACTTCTCATGGAGGACGGCACGGATCTCGGCGTCTGGATGTCGTGCTCTACGAAAGCTCACGACGTAGCTTTCGTGCGTGATGACCGCGACGGATCGCTCCACCACGCCTCGTATCTTCTTGACACTTGGGAGCATGTGTTACGGGCCGCGGATCTGCTCACCGTTCACCGCGTGGCCATCGACATCGGGCCCTTGCGTCACGGCATCACCCGCGGAACCACGATCTACGCCTTCGACCCTTCGGGAAACCGGTTCGAAACTTTCTGCGGCGGTTACGACTGGTATCCAGACATGGAACCCACCATCTGGACAGCTGACCAAACCGGGCGCGCAATTTTTTATCACACGCGAGAACTCAACGAGCGCTTCCTGACGGTCGTCACCTGAGCCTGGCGGGTTCAGGGGCTGGTGGGGCTTATGGGGTTTATGGGGCAGACCCTGGTCCAACGCCGCGGTGTTCCCCCATGGCGAACGCTCTGGCCGTGAAGCGACATACGCCTGCGACCATGGAGCTCGAGGCGAAAGGGTCCCCATGGCTGCGAGCAGCGTCACCCTGCTGGGTGTTGGAAAGATGGGCGCTGCCTTCGTCGACCGCTGGGTAGCCGCCGACCGCCCCGTAGTGCTGTGGAACCGCACTCGGGCAGCCGCCGACGCCCTCGCCGGACCTTTGGTCACCGTCTGCGATTCACCGGCCACGGCCGCAGCGTCCTCGCCCGTTGTCGTCTCCATGGTCATCAATGGGGCAGCCCTGCGGGAGGTGCTTCTTGAGCAAGGAGCCCTTGCTGCCATGTCACCCGGCTCTGTACTCGTCGACTTGTCGACGGTGGACGTGGAATCCTCCGCAGACGTCGCGCGGGCGGCGAAGTCTGCCGGCATCGCCTACGTCAGGGGGGCGGTAAGCGGAACCCCGCCCGTTGTTCGGGGAGGAAACGCGGCACTGCTGCTGTCCGGGGAGGCGAATGCGATTGCTTTGGCGAGCCAAGTTCTCTCTGAACTTGCGCCACAACATGCGGTTGTCGGCGAGCACGAAGAGGCGCGGATCGTCAAGATCGCCATCAACGCCATGCTCGGCGGCACCATGCAGTTGCTGGCAGAGTCGGTGGCGCTCGCGGAAGCGTCAGGAGTTCCGAGAGAAACTTTTCTCGATGCCCTCGACGTGTCCGTGTTGGGAAGCCGCTTCCTCTCCTACAAGGGAGCTGCGCTTCGTGGTCGCGACTACTCGCCTACCTTCACCACCGAAGGCATGAAGAAGGACCTCACCCTTGCAACAGAGCAGGCCGCCCGCGTGGATACTCACCTTCCGGTGGTAGACGTCGTGGTCAAGCAGCTCTCTGCCGTGATTGATGCTGGTTACGCCAACGACGATTTCCTGTCGCTGATGTGCCTGCAGCAGCGGACCGGCGGCATGACAGTTGATGTGGAGCGCTAATGGCCTGGGTCGAAATTCTGGGGATCGAAGACGTCGAGGGCCCGGCCCGAGAGATGGCCGAATCCGGGGCGGCTCAATACGGCCAGGTGCTCAACACCTGGGGCGCGATTTT
>Ga0114968_10003910_pt1 | contig 11153 bp, 7 predicted proteins | sample M_130807_EF_Meta_FD_87020 | JGI IMG/M metagenome (GOLD analysis project Ga0114968, IMG submission 87020) | Freshwater microbial communities from Lake Montjoie, Canada to study carbon cycling - M_130807_EF_MetaG | ecosystem: Environmental > Aquatic > Freshwater > Lake | place: Lake Montjoie... | reverse complement strand
TGATCGCCTTTGTGCTGGTGCCCGAAGCGATCATGCGCGGGCTGTTCATGCGCGGCGCTTTCGATGCCTCTGCCGCCAGTCAGGCCGCCGCCGTTCTGGCTGCCTATACGGTCGGCCTTCCGGCGGTGGTGCTGATCCGCTCGGCGGTGTCGAGCTTTCACGCGCGCTCGGATACGACCACGCCGGTGATCGCCTCCTTTGCCGGAATTGCCGTCAATATCGTGCTGAAAATCCTGCTGGCCCAATCATGGGGTGCGGCAGGGCTGGCCTTTGCCACCGCAATCGGGGCATGGATCAATTTCGGTCTGCTGATTCTCTTCGCCGTGCGGCGCGGCTGGATGGTGCCCGACGCCACCTTGGGCCGCTGGGCCATCGCCATCGGCTTGTCGGCCTGTATGATGTTCGCCCTGCTGCAAGCCAGCCTGCCATTGGTGGCGCAATGGAGCGGGCAATGGGCCGGAGCGCGCAACGAGATGGAATTGGCGGGCCTTGCCGCCATCGGGCTGGGCGCTTACGCCCTGCCCTTGCTGGTGATGGTCAAACTGTTGCGGCTCGATCCGCATTTGACGCGCAAAAAAACTTAACCCTGCGCCAGAGCCGCCAATATCCGCGCCCATGAGCGGGTGCCTTTGTGGAAACTCGCCAGATCATATTTCTCATTGGGCGAATGGACGCGGTCATCATCCAGCCCGAAGCCGACCAGCAGCGTATCCAGCCCCAAAATCCGCTTGAAATCCCCGACAATCGGGATCGACCCGCCCGAGCCGATGGTGACGGGGGCCACGCCCCATTCATCATGTAAAGCCGAACGCGCCGCCGTCAGATCGGGCATGTCGAAAGGCAAAGCCAGCGCGCGCGAGCCTTTGTGGTGGACGAGCGTGAACTGGCAATCGGCTGGCACACGGGCCCGCACAAAGACCTCGAAAGCCGCGGCAATGGCTTTGGGGTCTTGGTCGCCGACCAGCCGGAACGAGATTTTGGCCGAGGCTTGCGAGGCAATCACAGTCTTGGTGCCCTCGCCGGTATAGCCGCCGATGATGCCGTTGACATCGCAGGTCGGGCGCGACTGGATTTGCTCGATCATCATCCGGTCCCGCTCGCCCGCAGGCGTTTTCAAGCCCACTTGCGGCAGGAAATCATCGAGATCGAGGTGCTTCCACTGCTCCAGAATCTGGGTCGGCGTCTCGGGCACGCCGTTATAAAACCCGTCGAGCGTCACACGGCCCTGGTCATCATGCAGATCGGCGATGATATTGGCCAGCACGCGGATCGGGTTTTGCGCCGCCCCGCCGAACAGGCCCGAATGCAGATCGCGATCCGCGCAGGTGATGGTGAGTTCCTGATAGACCAACCCGCGCAGAGAGGTGGTGATGGCAGGCGTTTTGGCATCCCACATGCCGGTATCGCAGACCAGAGCCACATCGGCTTTGAGTTCCGCCTTGTTGGCCTCGACAAAGGCCGGAAGATTGGGCGAGCCGTTTTCCTCCTCGCCTTCCACCAGCACCGTCAGTCCGACCGGCAAAGAGCCTGTCACCTTTTTAAAGGCGCGGCAGGCCTCGATGAAGGTCATCACCTGCCCCTTGTCGTCGCAGGCCCCGCGTGCCGAAATCGCCTTGCGGCCATCGGGCAGCGTGATCAGGCGCGGCTCGAACGGCGGCACGTCCCATTGATTGAGCGGATCGACCGGCTGCACGTCGTAATGGCCGTAAAACAGCGCATGGCGGGAGGTCTCGCCGCTGATCCGGCCCAGCACCACCGGATGTCCGGCGGTGGCGCGCACGGCCGTCTCGAAGCCCAGCCCCTGCAATTCCCGATTGAGCCATTCCGCCGCCGTGACGCAATGGTCGGAATAGGCCGGATCGGTCGAGATCGAGGGGATTTTCAACCAGTCGAACAGACGATCCAGCGAGGCTTCAAGATCGGTATCAATGGCTTGTAAAACGGAATCCAGCTGCGCCATACGGATCATCCTTCACATTTCAAACAAAGCAAACCACAGACTAACGCGCCGCAAGCCGGAGGCAAGTCCGAACAGTCCCGGGCACAAGCTATTCCCCTAAGGGCTTGGTGGTCAAAAGCGGCCAATTGGTGCATGATCGGGGAGAGATATTGAAAACACTGGATAATCCAATCCATCCGACCGGTTCACCATGCATTGGCAAACAGCTCCTGCTTGCCGCAAATTGATCAAGGGATCCTTGATGGCTGATCATTCTTTTATCCCCGACGGAGCACTGGCAAGCCGTGACATCTGGCTGTCGCGGGTCGAAGCCGTGCTCAAAGGCGCAGATTTCGACAAGAAACTGGTCGGGCATACCGCCGATGCGATCCGCATCGAGCCGCTTTATCCCAAAAGCTCGAACCTGCCGCCGCTGGTCAGCCGCACACCGGGCACGCCATGGGCTTCGCTGGCCCGCATCGACCACCCCGATACCAGCCAAGCCAACCAGCAAGCCCTGACCGATCTGGAACAGGGCGCGAGCGGGCTGTCGCTGGTGTTCGAAGGCGCGGTCAATGCCTATGGCTTCGGGCTGCCTGCAACCTTTGAAGCCCTTGATACCGCGCTCGAAGGTGTGCTGCTCGATGTCGGAGCCGATATCGTGCTCGATCCCGGCCCGCATGGCAAGGCGGCCATTCAGGCGATGGCCCAACTGGTCAAGGCCCGCAATGTTCTGCCGGTCAACACCAAAATCCGCTTCGGTCTCGATCCGCTCGGCGCCTTTGCTGTCACCGGCCAGACACCGGGCGACGGCGAAGAAATGGCCAAGCGTTTTTCGGCCGCAGTCGCCGATTTGCGCGGTCGCGGTTTCATGGCCCCGATTGTCAAAGCCGATGGCCGGATTGTCCATGCCGCAGGCGGATCGGAGGCGCAGGAACTGGCCTTTGCCTTGTCTGCCGCCTTGTTCTATCTGCGCGGACTAGAACAGCACGGCATGGATCTCGACGAGGCCCGCCGGACCATCGAATTCCGGCTGGCCGCCGATGCCAGCCAGTTTCTGACCATGGCCAAATTCCGTGCCTTGCGCCTGCTCTGGGCGCGGGTCGAACAGGCCTGCGGGTTGATCCCGCAACCGGCCTGCATCACCGGTGAAACCGCATGGCGGATGATGACGCAACGCGATCCGTGGGTGAATATTCTGCGCTCCACCGTTGCCGTCTTTGCCGCCGGTTTGGGCGGCGCCAATGCCGTGACCGTCTTGCCCTTCACCCAAAGCCTCGGCCTGCCCGATGATTTTGCCCGCCGCATCGCGCGCAACACGCAGACCGTGCTGATCGAGGAATCGCATCTGGACAAGGTGGCCGATCCGGCTGCCGGTTCGGGCGGGGTCGAAGCCCTGACGCAGGAACTGGCCGACAAGGCCTGGGCCCTGTTCCAGTCGATCGAGAGTGAGGGCGGCGTGTTCAACGCACTCACCAAGGGACAATTTGTCGCCAAAATCGCCACCGTCAACCAGCATCGCGACGAGGATCTGGCCAAGCGCAAGCAGGCTTTGACCGGCACCAGCGAATTTCCCGACATCAAAGAAGTGCCAGTTTCCGTACTGGCCCCGCTCGGTCCCCTGTCATATGCGGGCCTGCTGCCGCCCAAACGCCTGTCGGAACCCTTCGAAGGCCTGCGCGATACGTCCGACCGCATGCTGGCGGCAAGCGGCCATCGCCCCGCGATTTTTCTGGCCAATCTCGGCCCCGTCGCGGCCTTTACCGCGCGCAACCAATTCGCCAAAAACTTTTTCGAAGCGGGCGGGATCGAGACCAGAGCATCGGACGGTGACGCGGATCTGGCGGCACTCGTCGCAGCATTCAAACAGTCGGGCACAAGCGTGGCCTGTCTGTGTTCGTCCGACGAGGTCTATGGCGAACAGGCCGAGGCAACGGCGGTTGCGCTGAAAGCCGCAGGGGCCAGCCGCCTCTTGCTGGCAGGCCGTCCGGCCGCTTTGCAAGAACAGCTCAAACAGGCCGGCATTGATGATTTCATTGCTGTCGGTGTGAATCTGCTGCAGATTTTGCGGCACTTACAGGATCATCTGCAGCAGGCACAGGTGGGAGGTTCAGCATGAGCCGTATTCCGGATTTCTCCAAAATCGATTTCACGCTTGCGCCTGTCGATGCGCTGACCGACAGCTCGACCGAGTGGATGACGCCCGAATCCATCGCCGTGAAAGGCCTCTATACGGAGGAGGACCGGCAGGGTCTCGATTACATCGACAGCTTCCCCGGCACGGCCCCTTTCCTGCGCGGCCCCTACCCGACCATGTATGTCAACCAGCCATGGACCGTGCGCCAATATGCCGGTTTTTCGACGGCCGAAGATTCCAACGCCTTCTACCGCCGCAATCTGGCAGCTGGCCAGAAGGGCCTGTCGGTCGCCTTCGATCTGGCGACCCATCGCGGGTATGATTCCGATCATCCGCGGGTTGCGGGCGATGTCGGCATGGCAGGCGTGGCGATTGATTCCATCTATGACATGCGCACGCTGTTTTCGGGCATCCCGCTCGACCAGATGAGCGTGTCGATGACCATGAACGGCGCGGTGCTGCCCATTCTCGCGCTCTATATCGTTGCCGCCGAGGAACAGGGCGTCAGCCCCGATAAACTGTCGGGCACGATCCAGAACGACATTCTCAAAGAATTCATGGTGCGCAACACCTATATCTATCCGCCCTCCTCCTCGATGCGGATCATCTCGGATATTTTTGCCTTCACCTCGCAGAACATGCCTAAATTCAACTCCATCTCGATTTCCGGTTATCACATGCAGGAAGCGGGCGCGACGCAGGATCTGGAGCTGGCCTATACGCTGGCCGACGGGGTCGAATATATCCGCGCGGGCGTGGCCGCAGGCCTGTCGGTCGACCGCTTTGCCCCGCGCCTGAGCTTCTTCTGGGCGATCGGCATGAATTTCTTCATGGAAGTCGCCAAGCTGCGCGCCTCCCGCCTGTTGTGGTGCAAGCTGGTGCAGCAATTCGATCCGCAATCGGAAAAATCGCTGCCGTTACGCACCCATTCGCAGACTTCGGGCTGGTCGCTGACCGCGCAGGACGTGTTCAACAATGTCATCCGCACGCAGATCGAGGCGATGGCGGCCACCCAAGGACATACCCAATCCCTGCACACCAATGCGCTGGATGAAGCGCTGGCCTTGCCGACCGATTTCTCGGCCCGCATCGCGCGCAATACCCAGCTGTTCTTGCAGCAGGAAAGCGGCACCACCAAGATCATCGACCCGTGGGGCGGCTCCTATTATGTCGAACGCCTGACCCATGATCTTGCCGCCAAAGCGTGGGAGCATATCGAGGAGATCGAAAAACTCGGTGGCATGGCCAAGGCAATCGAGGCCGGCATCCCCAAATTGCGGATCGAGGAAGCCGCCGCCAAAACCCAGGCCCGCATTGATTCCGGCCTTCAATCGGTGGTGGGCGTCAACCGGTTCCGCACCAGTGACGAGCGTCCGATCGACGTGCTGAAGGTCGACAATTCCGCCGTCCGCACTGCGCAGATCGACAAGCTCAACCGGCTCAAGGCCGAGCGCGACAGCAAGGCCGTCGAAGCCGCACTCGACGCCCTGACCGAAGGGGCGCGCGGCAAAGGCAATCTGCTGGCACTGGCGGTCGAGGCGGCGCGCGCCAAAGCCACGGTGGGCGAAATCTCGCTGGCTCTCGAAAAAGTATTTGGCCGCCACAAGGCCGAGATCAAGGCGATTTCCGGCGTTTACCGCCGCGAAATGGGCGCGGACAATGAAACCGCCCGTCGGGTCGAAGCGCAAATCAGCGCCTTCCGCGAAAACGAGGGGCGTCCGCCGCGTGTCCTGCTCGCCAAGATGGGCCAAGACGGCCATGACCGCGGCCAGAAGGTGATCGCATCGGCCTTTGCCGATCTCGGTTTCGATGTGGTGATCGGCCCGCTGTTTGCCACGCCCGAGGAAGTGGCCGAACAGGCGATTGCCCGAGAGGTGCACATTGTCGGCGTATCGTCACTGGCCGCTGGCCATCTGACGCTGGTGCCCGCGCTCAAAACCGCTCTGGCGGATCAGGGCCATTCCGATGTCATGGTGGTGGTGGGCGGCGTGATCCCGCCGCAGGATTTTGCCGCTCTGGAAGCCTCGGGCGCGGCAGCCATCTTCCCGCCCGGCACAGTCATTACCGAAGCAGCCGCCAAACTGCTCGACGAGCTCAATATCAAACTCGGCTATTCGCAACGCACCGCCGCCCAATAAGGGCGGACGGGTGATTATTGGGGCGGTGGCGGCAGGCTCTCGCTGGTCACCGGCGCAATCCCGGGCCGCGGTGCTTTGGCCGCATTGACCGCATCGTCATCAACAAAGCCATTGGCCTGCCGGTCCTCGAATTTGGGTTCTGCCAGTTGCGCCCCGATCATGCCGACAATTTGCGGGGCTTCGGCATAGTTGCCGTGCTTGAAGATATCCTGCACGCTCATTTTGCTCAGATCATAGACGCGCACGCCCAAACGGGCGATTTCGGTGCGGTGCTCGCTGTTGTTGAGATCAAGCGCTCCGACGCGGGTGCGCGACCCCGCCAGCGCACCGGAGATCGACAGGGCCTTGTCATCGGATGCCGCAAACACCGATACGCGGGTGACATTGCCCAAGCGCGCCATCTGCCCGCGAAACACATCAAGCCCGATATCGGGTGAGGCCAGCATGATCTCGCCCAAGCGTCCGCCCAGATCGGCCTGTCCGCCAATCGCATTCTGCCGCAAGGCTTCCATCGCCAGCCATGTGCCCATCGAATGGGCCAGCACATGCACGCGGCCCACACCCGGCGTGGCAGCCACATCGCGCATCAGGCGCTCCAGCGTATCGCGCGAGGCGGTCGCGCTGTCCTTGTCGGTGACATAGGCGAACAGATCGCGTTGCGAGGGCCAGGTGAACAGCACCGGCACACCGGAAAACTGCGCATCCTCGACCACCTGCGCCAGCCGGTAACGGGCTTCGTCATAACTGGTGTTGAAACCATGCACGAAAATCAGCACATCGCGCGACACCCCGACACGGCCCGACAGGGTGGTGGCCAGCACGGAGCGGAAATTGTCGGCATCCATCGGGCGCTGGGCACCCAACACAAAATGGCGGCTCTTATTCTCGGAGGTAATGCTCGGCCGCTCGATAATACCGGCACGGTGACCGGGCGGCACGCTGACGCTGGTCGAGAAATAACTCGGTTCTGTTCCGGTATCACCGGTCATCCGGCCCTTGCTGTCGAGCTTGCGGGTCGAGGCCACCAGAATACGCACATCATGCGGATCTGCGCGCTGCGACCGCCAGATGGCTGTCGGGGAGGCAAAATCGCTGGTCACGCTGTCGATGGTCGGCGAACAACCCGCCAGCATCGCACCAAGACCGGCCATCACCATCAATCTACCGATTGGCGACATGAAGGATAACGTCATTATTATCTGTTCCAATTCCATCACATTCGGCACCAGAGCCATAACCAAGGCCAAGCGCGAAGGCACGATCGATCGTGATCAAAAAATAACCATAACTCTCCCTGAAGGCTATTCACGACAATTCTGTCAGAATTTGGAAGATTTTGCACTTTCATCCGCTTAAGCGATGTCATAGAGTTATGAAAGTAGCGATTTGTTTAATTTTTGTTTTTTTGTTGTTCACCGCGTTTCGATCCAATCATTTTTGGCTCTCGCTATGCCGCCTCTATTGCGAAGAATTATATCGTTTTTGTCCATCGGTCTGGTCGGTCTTGCCCTCGACAGCCTGTGCTATGCGCTGATTTTCGGCGCGAGCAAACACGCGGCATTGAGCCGTCTGGCCTCTTTGTGTCTGGCCACCCCCGTGACATGGGCGCTGAACCGCTGGCTGACCTTTTCAGCTTCGGGCCGCACCAAACGTCACGAAGCGCTGCGCTATGGCGTGGTGACGGGTGTCGCGCAGAGTTTCAATCTGTTTTTCTTCATGTTTTTGCGTTGGCTGCGGCCCGATATTGCGGACCAATGGTTGATCATTGCCAGCGCGGTAACGGCGGCGGGCCTGTCTTTCTCCGGTCATTTTTTATTCAGTTTTGCGCCAACGATCCGCAAAGCATCGCCTGAAAGCCTTTAACATGACACCAACTGCCAATGTGCTGATTATCGGCGCAGGGCCGGCCGGCCTGACTGCGTCCTATTTGCTGACCAAACAGAAACACACCGTGATCGTGCTGGAACAGGAACCGGAGCTGGTCGGCGGCATCAGCCGCACCGTGCGCCATAACGGCTTTTTGTTCGATATCGGCGGGCACCGTTTTTTTTCGAAATCCCGCGCTGTGGTGGAGTTGTGGAACGAAATCCTGCCCGATGATTTTATCGAACGGCCGCGCCTGTCGCGTATTTTCTACGACGGCAAATTCTATTCCTACCCGCTGCGCGCCTTCGAGGCGCTGGCCAATCTGGGCCTGTGGACCTCGGCAAGCTGCATGCTGTCTTACGCCTGGGCGCGGCTGACGCCGATCCAGAACCCGAAAAGCTTTCACGAATGGGTCCGCAACCAGTTCGGCGAAAAGCTGTTTTCGATCTTTTTCCGCACCTATACGGAAAAGGTCTGGGGCATGTCCTGCGACGATATTTCAGCCGATTGGGCCGCCCAGCGGATCAAGGGCCTCAGTCTGGGATCGGCGATCTGGAACGCTCTGACCCGCAATATTCTGACCCCCAAACAAGACAGCAACGGCCAACCGGTCATCAAAACCCTGATCGAAAGCTTCCGCTATCCACGGCGCGGACCGGGCATGTTGTGGGAGGCGGCTGCCGAAAAAACCCGCGCACAGGGCGGGCTGATCATGATGGGCGAACAGACCATTGCGGTGGAATGGCTCGACACACACAAATTATGGGAAGTCACCACCCGCACCGCGGACGGCTTGCAGCATAAATATCACGGCAAGCATGTGATCTCGTCCGCTCCCTTGCGCGAACTCGCCACCATGCTGAAACCCGCCTTGCAATCGACCCACGCGGCACAAAAACTCGCCTATCGGGATTTTCTGACGGTTGCGCTGATCGCCAAGGACGACAAGGATTTTCCCGACAACTGGATTTATATCCATGACCCTGCGGTCAAGGTCGGTCGCGTCCAGAATTTCCGTTCATGGTCCCCCGAAATGGTGCCCGATCCGGCTCTGACCTGTCTGGGTCTGGAATATTTCTGCTTCGAGGGCGACGGCCTGTGGACCATGCCGGATACAGAGCTGATCGAGCTGGCCAAACGCGAGATCGAGCAGATCGGTCTGGTGCGCGCCAATCAGGTGATCGACGGCGTGGTCGTGCGCCAGCCCAAAGCCTATCCGGTCTATGACGAGCATTACCGCAGCCATGTCGCGGCAATCCGCGCCGAGATCGAGCGGCGTTTCGAGACCCTGCATCTTGTCGGCCGCAACGGCATGCACAAATACAACAATCAGGATCACGCCATGATGACGGCGATGCTGACGGTGGAAAACATTCTGGCCGGTTCGCGCCGTTACGATGTCTGGAATGTCAACGAAGACGCCGAATATCACGAGGCAGGCTATGAGGGCGCCTCCGACGCGCTCGGCAGCGAAAGACTGGTGCCGAACGGCATCAAAGACTGACGGCAAGCCCCGCGCAACACAGGATCACAAATCATGCTGCGCGGGTTTTGGCTACCCCTCAGAAGCCGACAGGCCGCAACGAGCCGACGGTGATGCCGTTCCAGTTTTTCAAAACCGGGGTCAGCAAGGGTGTAAAGGCCTGCTGTTGATTGTCCGACATCGGCAGGAATTTCCGGATCAGGGCGGCCATCATCACCTGCGCACCGCGTCCGTTGCCGTCGTCGCATTTCAGCGCAATGCCCAATCCCTGTTCGGGCAGCGAGGCGCAATAGACGCCTTCGGCTCCGGTTTTGCAAAACAGTTTCTCGCCCAACAGCGTCATCGCCTCGGTATCGAAGCGTCCCGTGCCCGCCACCATGAACGGATGCGCCGCCGCAGCCTTGCGCATACGGGCAAAGGCTGCGGCGCGGCCCGAATCCAGACCATGCCCCGTGCCGATCCGCGTAAAGGCCGTCGCCAACCCGCGCAACGGCATGGCATAGGTCGGGATCGAGCAGCCATCGGTGCCGCAGACATCATCGCCCAAAGCCGCGCCGGTCATCTCGGTCAAGGCCGCCTTGATGCGCTTTTGCACCTCGTGATCGGCTTTGACATAGTCCTTGGGGTCGGTCTCCAGATGACAGGCGACGCAGATAAATCCTGCATGTTTGCCCGAACAATTGTTGTGCAGCACCGAGGGCTTGCCGCCGGTCGCAGCCAGATCACGGGTGGCGGCCTCGCCCATCGGCCAATGCGCGCCGCATTCCAGACAGCCCGATGTCTGACCGGCTTTTTGCAAAATCGAGGCGGCAGTTTGCGCATGCAGCATCTCTCCCGAATGGGAAGACACCGTCAGCGCAATTTCAGCCTCGCTCAACCCGAAGCGATCCACCGCGCCGGTTTCAAACAAGGGCAGAGCCTGAATGGCTTTGACGGCCGAGCGCGGGAAAATCGCCGCATCGGCATCGCCGCGGGCAAACACCTCTTTGCCGTCGCTATCCACCACCAGCACCGAACCGCGATGGCAGCTTTCCACCACATCACCGCGCATGACCTCGACCAGAACCGGATGTGTCATCCCTGATTTCCTTTTTGATGCCCGACACGCGATTGTGCCACGAACAAAACCACCGCCAACAGATCGGCGGCCCACCACCACGCCTGCCATGCTCCATGGCTGACAGCCAGCACCGACAGGTTGAAAATCAAAAACGCGCCGACAGCACTGCGCAAGCCATGATCCAGACGCGCAATCGCCCCGAGCAACAGCCACAACAGGCCCAGCATCACCGCGCAACCCAGCAATCCTGTTTCCACGAACACCTGCAAAAACAGATTGTGCGGATGCCCCTGCATGAAGCCATATTTCAAGTCACCCGTGGCTTGCGGAAAGCGCGGATCGCCGATCATGCTGAACGAGCCGTTGAAGCCATAGCCGATCCACGGTGATTGCAGCACCGCTTCGCCAAAACTCTTCAAAATCGGCAGGCGGTCGGTGGCCGAGGCTTTCAGCAAGCCCGCCGTCTCCAACCGCGTGACGATATCGAACACCGCCACGCCCCACCATGGCGAGGTCAGCGTGGCCAAAAC
>Ga0114968_10003908_pt1 | contig 11159 bp, 9 predicted proteins | sample M_130807_EF_Meta_FD_87020 | JGI IMG/M metagenome (GOLD analysis project Ga0114968, IMG submission 87020) | Freshwater microbial communities from Lake Montjoie, Canada to study carbon cycling - M_130807_EF_MetaG | ecosystem: Environmental > Aquatic > Freshwater > Lake | place: Lake Montjoie... | reverse complement strand
CAAGTATTAGATGGGCATCATAGATTCTGGGCATATAAATTGTCGGGTACAAAAAGTATTCCTGTGCGAATAGTAGCAGACAAAGACATAGAAGAAATCAGCAAGTCGGGTGTGGCGGAAGGTGATGTTGTACCATTCAAACAACCATCAAAAGCATTGACATGGGATCAAGTACCTAGAGATGTTTTATTGTTAGCTAATGATTGGTTCTGGGCAAGTGAAGATAACTCAGGTCTTGACGCAGTAATAGATCCTGAAGGTTACGGTAATGGCACTGCTAATGATGTGCAGTATAATGCCGCTAAACTTCAACAAAAAGGTTGGTCAATTGATTTTAATGATGAATACGATGCACCTCGTGGCCCGTTCCATTTAAGACTTACAAACAAGCGTGGACAAACTGTACTATTACCTATCGAAGATGCACAAGACTTTACAGGTTGGGCGAAGGGTACTAGTCAATATGATTTGGACGAAGCAGAAAAAACAGCCAAAGTATTTCACCCACAATACGTAGATGTGTACTTCCTTGAAGGTTCCAGAAAAGAGCCTATACTAGTTAATCGCAATGTACCTTATCATTTGATTGATAGATATTTAGAATTAGTTACTAAAAAATACAATCTACAACAGGGTCGTTTTGAATTTAGAAACGCAGAAGAAGAAAAAGTAGCTGAAGGTTTGGGTATTCCCTATCCTTCTACATATGAACAAGAGAATAACAAGTTCAAACGTAGAGGACCAATGCGTATAACTGCTATGACTGAGTTTGCACCTCCCGGTAGTAATGATAGAGAGCCGGATGAAGAAGAAATACTACGTCAATTAGCCGCACAATGGTGGAATGGTACAGAGCAACAAATGAGAAAAGCTCAACGTACATTAGCTAGTATGGGTTGGGAAATAGGACAAGATGAATCCGGTGATGATGATGCTGGTGTATTTGTTATTAGAATTGGTGATGTAAATGGTGATAGCTATATAGCTTTCCCTCATAGTGAATTAGGTTTAAACGAGGATTACCTAAACGAGAAATAAAAATATTTCGACCCCTCTTAACTAGTGTAAATATTTACATCATTTAAGAGGACCAAATGGCAACAAAGAAAACAACTCCGAAAGCACCAGCAAAAGCTGTAAAAACTGTAAAACAATCTACGGAACCAAAAACAGTTCCAGTAGAAAAAGTACAAGAAATTGCTGACCAAGCCGCTCAAGCACAGCAAGAGCAACCAAAAGAACAAGCACCACAACCAGGGCAAGTACAGGTTAACGTAGACTTTCTACGCACAACCAAAGTACACATTGCAATGCCTTGCTATGGTGGTATGCTAACAGAATCAACATTTATGAGTTTTATCAAGTGGGCTAATACTGCCCGTCAACTTGGTATCGATTGGACATTAGAAACAATGGTTAATGAGTCACTCATTAGCCGAGCACGTAATACATTAACTGCTAAGTTCTTGGATATGCCAGACGCAACACACTTATTCTTTGTTGACGCTGACATTGGATGGGAGCCATGGCATCTGTTAGTATTATTGAACCGTGACGTTGATGTTTGTGCAGGATTATATCCAATGAAGACAATGCCAATCAAATGGGTTGTTAATGGATTTGAAGGTGCAGAAGAAGGCCCAGATGGCTTCCAAGAAGTAAGTAAAGCAGGTACTGGTTTCTTATTAATGAAGAAACACGTGTTTGATAAACTCAAATCACACCCAGCTGTTAAGCAGTATAAAAACGACATTGGATTAGATCCAAAGTTTGACCAACACTTAAAAACTTATTTTGACACAGCAGTTCGTCAGAACCGTTATTATAGTGAAGACTGGACATTCTGCGAAAACTGGCGTGACCTAGGTGGTAAGATTTGGGTTGACAAACGTATTCTATTACGTCACAGTGGTAGTTATGTATTCTGTATGGAAAATCAACAGCACTTGATGAATACAATCGGACCTATGTTTGTTCAAGAGGAACAAGCAAAAGCAGTGGCTGCTCAGGCAGCGGCACAAGTTGTCCCGGACAGTAGCGGAAACGTTACATTGAAAATCTCTTAAAGAGTGCCCCGAAAGGGGCTTTTTAACGGTTGTATAATATGTTGTCATATTTTTGACATATGTTTCTAAATAAATACTATATGAAAACATATCGCACTATCTTTATCAGTGATGTTCATCTTGGTACCAAAGATAGTAAGGCAGAAAAATTAAATAATTTTCTTAAACATAACTCTTGTGATACCTTATATCTAGTGGGTGATATCATAGATGCTTGGCGTATACAACAAAACAAATGGCGTTGGAAACAAAGTCATACCAATGTAGTTCGTAGAGTATTAGGTCATGCAAAACGTGGTACCAGAGTTGTTTACATTGCAGGAAATCATGATGAATTTCTAAGGCCAATGATACCATATGGTTTCAGTTTTGGATCGGTGGAAATACATAATCAAATAGAACATATAGGAGTTGATGGTAAACATTACTTAGTGACACATGGTGATTTATTTGATGGCATAACGAGACTTGCTCCTTGGATAGCATTTTTAGGAGATAAAGCATATGATTTTATTCTTACTGTCAATTCTAAATATAATTGGATACGTCATCGTATGGGTTTTGGTTACTTTAGCCTTAGCCAGTATATTAAGTACAAAGTTAAAAAGGCAGTAGACTTTATATTCAAGTTTGAAGAAAACCTAGCCAACTATTGTAAGAAGCGTGGATTCGATGGTGTCATTTGCGGGCACATACATCACGCAGAAATAAAAGAGATAAACGGTGTAGCATATATGAATGACGGTGACTGGGTAGAAAGTTGCACAGCATTAGTAGAACACCATAATGGTCGTTGGGAAATAATCACCTGGACTAGGGAGAAGGACAATGTGGATACTGATAATATTAGCAGTTCATATAAACGACCCAAAGGATATACCGGGACGAGTGGAGTTGATGTTTCAGGACCGAGTGTCGTGTGAACAAAGTCTGCAAAGTATGACATATTGGTTAAAGTTTAATCAATTTAAAATTGAAGGAAAGTGTATAAAGAAATGAAAGTCAGTGACAAAATTACTATTGTAGTACCTTGCAAGAATGAGGAAAATTATATCTATCATTTGCTAGAAGCATTGCGTTTACAATACATCGGGGATACTAGAATTATCATTGCGGACTGTTCTACTGACAATACTAGAAAAGTCATAAAGGATAATAGTCATTCATTGAACGTGGAAGTTATTGATGGTGGCCCTGTTAGTATTGCTAAGAACAATGGAGCCAAATTAGTTACAACACCGTACATATTATTCATTGATGCTGATGTACGTTTTTTCAAAAACGATGTGATTAAGGATGCTATTAGAGAAATAGAATCTAATCAATTGGATCTTATTGGATTAAACATTAAGTGTTATGATAAGGATCCTAGAGCGATGATTGGTTTTACTATTTTTAATACTGTAAATCATACACTGAAATATTTCTCACCATTTGCGGTTGGTGCATTTATGCTAACTCGCAGAGACAAGTTTATAGAATATGGTGGATTCCCTGAAAACTTAGTAACAAGTGAAGACTTCTTTTTGTCCAGAAAGTATAGTCCAAAAAAGTTCAGAATAATAAAACATCATTGTGGTCAAGATAGTCGTAGATTTAAAAAGATGGGATATTTTGGTATGGGTAAATACGTAATAAAGAATTTCATCAATCGTAATAATAAACAATATTGGGATAGTTTAAACTCATCTAAATACTGGAGTTAGTAACTAAATGAAAACAATAGCATTATTCATAAATGATCCTGAATGTAGTAAGGATTGTTGTGACGGTATGATAAAGGCACTATCTAATTCATATGCTATTACATTATTATCCATTAGTGACTGCACCACTGTTAATTTAGAATCATATGATATGATAGCATTTCCAGGAGGAATAGGAGACGCTAGTTCTTATGATAGATTTTTTAGAAGAAAAATACAAAACAAATTTGCTGACTACATTACCCATGGCGGTAGATATTTGGGAATATGTATGGGAGCATATTGGGCTGGAAGTTATTATTTTGACATTCTTGATGATGTTGAGCCAGTACAATACATTAAGAGACCAACTAGCGACATTAAAAAATCTTATAGTACAGTAGCACCAGTGTTATGGAATGGTAATAATGAAAATATGTTTTTTTATGATGGATGTGCAATGATAGGAAATAGTGATAAATTCACAACAATATCAACATACGCTAACGGCGATCCAATGGCTATCATACAAAATAGAATAGGATTGATAGGCTGCCATTTAGAGAGCCAAGAATTTTGGTATCAAACACCATGGCAATACATCAATAAACACTGGCATCAGGAGAAACATCATACACTATTATTAGAGTTTGTTGACCTATTAATGCAGAGATAAATACTCTATGGACCTAAAAGAACTCGACTCATTTAAAATGTCGGATGCAATAGCATTTCACGACCAACTTAATCCCAAATTATTTAACGGGAAATATTTACGTCCTAATGTTGATGAACAATTACAAATCATAGCACAAGATTTTCTTTCAGAATTAGGTATCAGAGATTTAGATGTTAAAGATATTACTATTTCAGGATCTAATGCTGCCTACAGTTATACCCCAAATAGCGATTTAGACTTACACATCTTAGTAGATTTAAGCCAATATTCTGATGATGAGATTTATCAAGAACTATTTCACGCTAAAAAGAATCTATACAATGATTCACACGATATCACTATCAATGGAATTCCAGTAGAGTTATACATACAAGACGCAAGTGAGCCGGTAGTTAGTTTGGGTGAATATAGTATATTACAAAACAAATGGCTTAGACTTCCGTCTAAGCGTAGAAGTAATTTAGACCAAACTGCCACTAAACAGAAATACGAAAAACTATTTAAGGTGGCAGAATACGCATTACATACAAAAGATTTAAGTAAGTTAAAGAAAGTATTAGAAACTATCAAACGTTATCGCCAAGCTGGATTAGATTTGGGCGGTGAGTTTGGTCCTGAAAATCTAGCATATAAAGTATTGCGTAGTCAGGGTGTTATTACTAAGTTATACGATTTACGTGATAAATTACACAGCCAAAGATTGAGTATTGAAGGTATGTATTCAATTGAAGAAGCTGATGAAAAGATGTATAAACATACTCCTACTATTGAGCAATTGGTTATCAAGTATAAAGTACCTAAACGTGATTTACTGATACAACTAGAAAAGGGTATGAATGTTGAAAAAGAACATACGTTTAATAAAAAACTAGCACGTGAAATTGCGTTAGACCATATTGGTGAAGATCCACATTACTATAACAAGTTAGCTAAAGTTGGATTGGAAGAAAGTTTTGATAAACCATATAAACTACTTAGATGGGAAAAGGGTGACTTTGGTGATGTAGACGCAATAGCACGATTAGATGACGGAACTTTTCTAAGTATTAGTTTTGACAAGGGATTTAGTAAAGATACAAAAGAGGAAACATGGAGTGTTGTGTTTTGGAGAAACAATAGTCAAGAAGTCACGGGAGAAGGTGATTCTCAACGAGTATTTGCCACTGTGTTAAATGCTATACAAACATTTATTGAAAAGTATACGCCCAATAAAATAATCTTTGCGGCAAATAAAGTAGATGACACTGGACACGACACACAAAGCAGAGCTAATCTATATGACAAATTAGTTCAGCGTTATGCCAAGTCTTGGGGATTTAAATCATTTAGAGCAGATAATGGCAATAAAGTTATATACGAATTGAGTAGGATAAAGAAAGATGTAGCAGAAGCATCGTTTGATGGTATAGAAATCTCTTTAGAAAAAGAGAATGATGAAATTATGGTGACAGCTATGGTAAATGGTAAAGAGTTAGGTCAAGTGTTATTTGTAGAAGAAAATGGATATTTGTTACCACAAGATTTAGAAGTAGATGAACGTTATCGCGGACAAGGAGTTGCCGCTACTATGTATAACTATGTAAAAAGTCAAGGATATAAAATACGCCGTAGTGGTCAACAAACAGATGCGGGCGCTGGATTCTGGGGCAAACATCGCCCTGAGCAAAATGTCTGGGAAGCAAGTGGTTATATCCCAAGTGAGAAACAAAAGAATGATCCACGTTTTAAAACAGCATTGACAGTGGATGTTCATCCAGACAGTATTAAAAAGAACGCAAAAGCGTTCGGCTGGTTAACTAGCAGAGCCGGCATTCCTCCAACAGCAAAAGCAAACGGCAAGATTTGATAAGTTTCGTTAATATGGTATTTTGATAAATACTATATCAAACGGGATTCCATATGAAAATCAGTCAAATTATCCAAGAAACAAGCACAACAGCAGGGTCAATAGCACCTTCGGTTGAACACGGTTTTGTCAAAATGCAAACTCGCAATCCTAGCGTCTATGGTGGCAATAAAGTAGGTAATCTACTTAAAGGTAAGAAAACTAATAAGCCATTTGCTAATAGCCTAAACGAAGCCGCAATGAAAGATTTAGCATACGACTTACAGAATATGAAGCCAGCTGAATTCTTTAAGAAATACGGTAAAACCAGAGAAGAAATCAAAGCTTCAATGAGCAAACAGCCTCAACAAAGACCCACACCACCAGTCAACGAAACTGATTTAAGCGAACAAGATTTAATAGTTGTGCCAGGACAAGGTCGTAGTGTAAAGACAGGTTTTATACCGCACGACAAAGATAGAACAGACCACGAAGTAGAAATGGCTGTTAGTGATTTGTTCAGTGCGGGTAAGAATGCTGAGAAAATCTATAACATTGTAAGAAGTGTTAGCGAAGAAGAAGGCTTAGAAGGCTGGGTACAAGAAAAGATTATCAAAGCCAATGACTATCTAAACACGGTACGTGAATACTTGGAAGGTAAACAACTACAAAGTGTTACAGAAAACAATCAACGAGGTGATTCACTTGTTACTGACGCATTAAAAATAATGCGTAGTGCAGAAGTAAGTGATGCTGTAAAGGCACTAAAAACTGTATTAGGAGATAGAGAATACAATAGCCGTCGTGGTTTTTATAATTTCTATATTAGACAAATGATTGATGCATATGGTCAGAAAGATGCTAATGAAAGTTTAGGAACTACTGGTGCTATGACCAATGGTGAAATGGGTGAGAGCATTATTAAAAGAAATAAGAAGTAATATGAGTAAAATTCTTAAAGGTTTAAACGAGGTAAATCCAAATAATTACGATAGTGATTGGGATTACCAGGATGCTGTTGCAAAAAGCGGCAAGTCACGTTCTAATTATCGTTCACAAGAAGATGATACATCTGATGCTGATATTGCATACTCTAAAAAGATGTATCAACTAAGCCAAAAACAAAAACGTGATGCAGACCACGATAGATTAGCAACTGGTACAAATGAAGGTATGATGCCCTTAGGCGGTACTTCTACTGCCACTGACCGTAGAAAAGCTATGGATCTACTACAAGTTTATTATAAGTCGATGGGTGGAGATTTTTGGGAATGGTTTAATCAGCCGGGCAACAAAGAGTTCTTTGCTAACCGAGCAGGAGTAAGTCCAGACTCTGCATATGAAGTAGTTGATTCAATTGACTGGGGCCAACATCCACAAGAAGAATGGTCAGACGATGACGAAGATATGAAAGAAGGATTAGACAATCCTTGGGGTGACCAAGGCAACTTTGCAGGTGATAAGCCAGTTAGTCTAGGTGACGTTTCTATTAAGAACATACAAACAGGTGACACAGTTAAGTATCTTGGGCAATCATCAAAAGTAGTTGCAATGAGTAAAAATCGTAAATATTCTCGCATTACAATTACTAAGGGTATGGGTACTGTTACACAAGATGTATTAACAAGTGACTTACAACAATTAGGTCAAGGTGTTAGAGAAGAACAACTTGATGAACTATCAAATGAAAAGTTAGGTCAATATAAAACAGCGGCAGCATTAGATGCAGGTAAAGCTGATAAAGAAGGTGACTACAAACGAGGTGATAAACGATTCAGTGGCATTGTTAAAGCAACTAAGAAACAGTTTGCCAATGACACAAAGAAATCTAGTATAGGTCAAGGTATAAATGAATTTGTTGTTACAGGCGGCCCTAAAGGTCCCAAAGATTATGGTCAACCAAATAGCTCACGTTATATAGGTGGTAACAAGTTTGTAGTAGGTACTACTAATAACTATGTATTGACTGCAACAATAGACAAATGGGGATTAGAATGGGATGAGGATGATGAAATATGGTTCTTAGACAGTCCTGGTGCCGCACATATTGCTGATGCTAGTGAAGGTGAAATAGAGCTACCTGCACCACAAGAACAACGATATCAAATACATGATTTAGTGACTGACTATCTTAATGAAAGAAATTCTGCTGACTTACAAAAAGTAGCCGCATACTATGGTCATAGCAATGATGGTGAAATGGCAACAAATGAGGGTACGACTGATGAGAAGCCAGCTGATCCATTCAAATCTACTTACCCCAGAGTAAACAATCCTAAAATATTAGGTACACAGAATAGAGCTAAATCAGCTTACTATCCACCAAGTAAACCTCCAGTAAAGAAGTTAGATAAACCACTACCGGAAAGTTTAGGTGATAACTTACCATCTAAGTCATTACAAGCATTAATGCAAGCTAAACAACAAAATGAAAAACAACGTATGGCTGAGTTAGAACAGTGGGAACAAGATTTCAAACAAAACACAGTTTCTAAGTTTACAGCAAGAGAACCTAATCTTAGACAAAGAGCTACCTCTACTCCTATGGTAGCAATGCCAGGCGAAGGGTTTTACGATTTAAAAGCAAAACTAGTTCAATTAGATAAAGCTATTGAGAAACAAGGTATCTTAGATAAGATGGTTCAGAGGCTTGACAAGAAAGGCTTGATGACGCCAAACATTGAAGCTGGTGTTGATACAAGTATGCTAATACGTGATGGTGCAAAAGATAGCTATGTTGGGTTGAATAAAAAACTAGACAAAGCATTAGAATATGTTAAGAATAGATTAATGACTAACAAAGCCGCATATGCTAAACCAAAAAGTATTGACGAAGCTGATATGACTCGTAGAGGATTTTTAGGAAATGTAGGTAAGGCTGCAGGTGCTGGTGCAGTAGCGGCGGCAGGATTAGGCGGTGCTAGTAATGCTCAAGCATTCAAAGGAACACTTCCTGCCACTCGTATCTCTGAAGATGAGGCTGAAGCTCAAATTAAAGAATTAAGAGGTACAGCATATAAAGAGTTAGCGAGTATGGTATGGGGAGCATGGCCTAGTATACTAGATACAACTTTTGGTGTCGGTACACCTCAAGATAAGCCAGCTACACCTGAACAAATTGGTAAAATGTTAGGCTACAGATTAGCTGAATATGCTGAAGAATATAGACAAAAGGTTAGAGCAGTTAAAGTAGCAGCCGGAGTAAGAGATCCTCAAATTTTAAATAAAACAACTGCCGCAATATATGTTAATGAACAAGATATTGACGAAGCAAAACAACGCTTAGATCCTAAGTGCTGGAAAGGCTATAAAAAGCAAGGAACTAAAATGAAAGGTGACACAAGAGTAAATAACTGTGTCCCAGTAAGTGAAAGTTCAATCCTTACAGGATTAAAGAAAGTATAAAATATGTTATCAGATAATCTAAAAGTATTGTTAGCCAGTACAAACTCATTATCAATCAAAGCACAAAACTTTCACTGGAATGTGGAGGGAAATAACTTCCCGCAATATCACGACTTCTTTGGAAACTTCTATGAAGAAGTATATAGTGCGGTAGATAAAATAGCAGAGTATATTCGCACATTAGATAGTTATGCACCAGGTAGCTTAACACGTTATGCAGAACTAACTATCATTGAGGATCAAGTAAAGATACCTCGTCCTAACTTAATGTTTGCTGAGTTATTATCTGACAATGGTAAGATGATTGATTTATTAAACACTTGTTTCGTTTCTGCTGAAGAAGAAAACAAACAAGGTATTGCAAACTTCATTGCTGAACGATTAGACGCACACGAAAAACACGGCTGGATGTTGCGTAGCATATTAAAGAACCGTGAATAAAGGAATATTATGACTGTAACAGTAACAGGTGGTATAACATTTAATGGTGGTGGGTTGACGTTTGCACCCGGTGGCGGGGGTGGTGGCACTCAAAAGGCTATATTTGGATATGGTGACACTGGATCAGTAACAGCAGTAACCAATCTAGTATCAAATACAGGTGTAGTAGCTACAGATACTACAGGTGTAGGTACTGCTAGATATGGGTTAGCAGCCGCCGGTTATGGAAGTGATAAAGCTATTTTTGGATACGGAACTAATGGTCCCAGAGTATCAATAACTAACCTAGTAAGTAACACCGGTGTCGTTGCTACTAATACAACAGGAGTTGGTACTGCTAGAAACGGATTAGCGGCCGCTGGTTATGGCACTGATAAAGCTATCTTTGGATATGGATTTAATGGCTCACCGTCAGCAATAACTAACCTAGTAAGTAACACCGGTGTCGTTGCTACTGATACAACAGGAGTTGGTACTGCTAGAAGTGCTCTTGCAGCCTCGGGGTATGGAACAGACAAAGCCATTTTTGGATATGGTCAATCCGCTGGAACAGCGACATCAATAACTAACCTAGTAAATAATACAGGTGTTGTTGCTACTGATACAACTGGGGTCGGTACTGCTAGAACCGACCTAGCAGCCGCAGGCTATGGTTCAGATAAAGCTATATTTGGTTATGGATTTAATGGTACCGCATATGTAGCAATGACCAATCTAGTAAGTAATACAGGTGTGGTATCCGCTGATACAACTGGTATCGGTAGCACTAGATATCAATTAGCAGCCGCAGGGTATTCAACATCATAATGAGAGCAACTGAGTTTTTAATAGAACGTGCAACCAGTGTAGTATTTCATTACACTAGTACCAATGCCGCATTAAAGATTCTACAATCAGGCAACTTTGAACTTGCAAGTGTGACAGGTAATAGTAGCGAAGAAGATTATGCACCAAAAGGTTATCCATACTTTTTAAGTTTAACACGCACACCAACTGGTGACTATCATAGATATGTTGGTACAGGTGGTGTAATGTTTAAAATGAATGGTGATTGGTTT
>Ga0114968_10003906_pt1 | contig 11163 bp, 5 predicted proteins | sample M_130807_EF_Meta_FD_87020 | JGI IMG/M metagenome (GOLD analysis project Ga0114968, IMG submission 87020) | Freshwater microbial communities from Lake Montjoie, Canada to study carbon cycling - M_130807_EF_MetaG | ecosystem: Environmental > Aquatic > Freshwater > Lake | place: Lake Montjoie... | reverse complement strand
GTTATTCCCATATTTTTCAAAAACAATAGTAATTCTTTCATTTTCTTTCCAGGAGTACTAAAATCTAATGAAAGGTCGTGCCAATTAGAATGAATTAATAATAAACCTCTACTAAGATTACTTTTGAATAAGATTTGTTTCTTAACTAGACTTTTCATTAGGTCTAATACTTTAGTACAAGTCTCTGAAGAACCTTCAAAATATTTAATAAAAGTAAACTGACAAAACTTATTTTTGGTTAAAGCATCTTTACAACTATCTTTTATAAATTCAGCAATAGAGTCAAAAGATTCTAGTAATAAATATTCTTCTACTATATTTTCTATTTCTAGTTTCAATGTATCATTACTAATTTTCTTAACAATTGGTTTTGAATTAGTTGTTTCTACTTTTGGTGTTTCTATCATTTTTTTACCTAAAAGATTATCCAATAAAACCTTTTCTCTCATTGGTAATTCAGTATTTATAGTTTTCTTACTAATTATTTCTTTTTGTTCATTAGTTAGTTCTTCATTTTGAAACCAAAAGTAAATGTCAGAATAATGATAATTTTGTTCTAACAGTGTTTTATCAATAAGAGTTTTTAAAGGTGCAGTTAACATATTAATATTAATCATGGTTCTTAAAATAATTAAATGGTTATTTCTTTTAGATTCATCACTAAATTCTTCCAAAAATGAAAATTCTTCAGGAATTGCAATTCCCAAATAGTCTGCTTTAAATTTAGTTTCCAATAATGAATAAAAATAGTCAGAACTATAATTACAAACTTGTTGATAAATTCTTGAAATAATTTTAAAAAATTCTAAATAAATCTTTGCAAAATTAATATCAGCTTGAATTTTAATATAAAATGTTCGTTGAACACAAATATATTCTTCTTTATTCATTTTCCCTAAGTTTTCAAGGAATTCTGATAATAAATTACTAATATTCATTTCTGAAAGTTTATTCAAAACCAAGTTTACCTTATTCTCAATCTTGTCTTTTAATAATTGCATCTTTGGATTTTTTAATATTTTATTATTTACCTTCTGATTATTCTTAAACATTTTTTTACCAGAAGACAATAAATTAATTAAATTAACCATATCATCGCTTAAGACTGATAATTCGGGGCAATTTTTAATGATTTTAAAAGTTTCAACATTCATTAAATATTAATATTATATTTTTTTAAATGATATTTTTTTCTATATAAATATAATGGATTTTGATTTATTTAATTTTATTATAACTTTATATTTAGGCTTTTTAATTATATATTTATCTGTACCTCAACCAAATGTTCTTAAAAGAAGAATAATAAAAAATTAGTTTAGATTTATAGCATCTTTAATAGTGCATCCTTTGTTATTATTTTAACACCGACTTCTTTTGCTTTTGCTACTTTACCAGTATTATCATCAATCGTTTCCTTATCCTTAACAATCAAGTAATCAGTATTCTTAGAAACACTAGAAGATATTTTAACTCCCATACCTTCTAATTTTTCTTGTAGTGGAGCATCTCTAAATCCAGATAACACCATTGTTTTTCCAGTTAGTTTCCCTTCTTTAATCTCTTTCTTTTTCTCTAAAGTTACAAATGATTTTATTTTATTATAAAATTTAATAAATTCATCAAAATTATTTACTAGAGTAGAACTAGTTTTATCTTCCCAGCCATCCAATGCTTTTAATTTATCAATAAATTCTTGTTTACTCCATTTTTTATAATCAGTTAAAAGATTAGGAAATGTATCCATAACTTGTTTTAATCTTCGATCACCCATACACTCTCCTAATTTATTTGATGCGGCCATTAATTTAGAAAGACTTATATCCTTTAAACTTTCTTTAATTGCAGTTACAATATTAAAAGCTGTGTTTTCTTTGAAACCTTCTACTAGAATTAAATCTTCTTCCGTTGCTTTTAAAATTTTTTCAATTGAATCTAAACCAGCATTAAACATTTTTTCAACATTCTTTTCTCCTAATCCTTTTGTATCTAAACTTGCAAAGAAAAAATGGATATTTCGAATGCTTATATCATCCGTAGTTTTATCATCAGTAATAATATCAGCTTCAGTTTCATTCCAATGCCATTTTCCTTCTGGTAGATCTGGTTTAACCTTTTTAATTACTTTTTGAATTTTTGGAATTACATCACCACTTCTAATAATTTCAACTAATGCACCTTTACCTAATCCGTTATCAACAACAAATCTTGCATTATTTGCTGTTACTCTTCTGATTTCTACACCACCAACTGAAACAGGTTCAATGACTACAGTAGGATTCAAATAACCATTTTTAGAAACCTTCCATTCAATCTCGATAATTTTTGATTCAGCCTTTTGGTCTTCTAGAATATCTTTAAAAGCAAAAGCATATTCAGGATTTCCATCGGTATTTCTTTCATGTTTTTCGTTATTGGTAACAATAATTCCATCAACCGTGTAATCACCATTAGCTCTTCGGTCCAAGAGGTATTCACTTAAAATAGGAAAGCTAATTTCATTTACTTTCTTATATTTAACAGTTTTGAATCCCAAAGAACTAATTAGATTAAATTGCTCTTCTATTTTCATATTAGGGTCAATTACTTCATATAAAACCAGACTGGTATCTTTAGCTAAATCAGGATTTACAGTTTTTGAATTAACTAAACCGGCTACAGAATTTCTTGCATTTTTTAATATTTTAGCCCAATTCTTTTCAAAGATTTTGTCTTCTATAATTATTTCCCCTCTGAATGCAATTAGATTATCATCTCCTTGTTTTTTAACTTTTTTATTAATAGAATCCCAAGTAGGTAAATTTAAATATTTAACTAGATTAGTAATATCTTGACCTTCAGTTGCTGTTCCTCTAGTAAATAATTTAACTTCTTCCATTTTAGTATAAATTAGTAAACCAGAAACACCATCTAATTTATCAGAAAGAATATAGGGTGCTTTATATTTTTTAAGCCAAGTTTCAAATTGAGAAGTATTTGCAGGTTTAATTTTATCCATAGAACCTAACCAATAATCCAATTTAACTTTGTTTTTAGATTTAACAGTAGCACCAATATTTTTTAATACTTTTGATTTTGGACTACGAGACTTTAAAAAATCAATCAGTAAATCATAGATTTCGTCACTAACTACTGGTTTATCAGTGTTATAGTATTTATCAGCAGCAAAAGTTATTACTTCTTCGAGTTCTTCAATAGGTAAGGAAGCAATAGATTCTAAAGGGTTTTTTTGAATTTTTTTTACGATAGCGCTCATTATAAATATATGATTTATATATTTATAATTAATTTTGCATTTTTTTTCTACATTAATTGTCCGAAAACAATATCAAAATCACTTGGTCTCACTGACATATATTCTGTATTATTTTCATTCATTCTTATAATATGATTAAATCCAGCCCAAGAAACTAAATATTTATTAGAATCTAATATTTTAAAAGTACCAAGAGACCATGCTGTAACTAATTTTGTATCTTTAAATAAAATATAACCAGCATGCCAAGAATATCTTTTATTATTTATATTTTCTAAATTAAAAATTTTATTTGTGGTGGCTTCTAAAATTTTAATTAAAAAACTTTTCATTCTATCAAATTTATGATTAAAATTACCAATCGGATATGAAAAATGACAAATTATTGATGTATCATAATTGGTAACATTATCAGTATCTTCATATAAACTAATATATGGATTTAATAATTTATTCTCATACATTTTACATGAGATAGCATGATAATTTATGAAAGGTTGGTCCATAGTATAAGGAGTGGTTACTTTAGAATCAGTATAAGCATTAATATGACCAATTATTCTTGAAAAAAGATTTTTAATTTCTTTACAGTTTTTAAATAAAAGAGTTCCGCTATTAATTCCAATAGTATTAGGATTAATTTTATCAAAATTAAAAAATTGTTTTCCAAAGTTTAATGAATTAATAGTTCCTTGTTCTAGTGCATAAAGTAAATTACCAATTTCTAAATCAAAAAGTATAGATAAATCTTTTTTAATAATAATATCAGTATCAATGTAAAGAATTTTGTTATAGTAATCTATTTCAGGATAATCAAAAATAAATAATCTAGCACATGCTGCTTGAAATATAGTTGTAAAATCAAAGGTTTGAATTTTAATATTTATTCTTAATTTTCTTGATAATTCTTCAACTTCAGATCTCATATTTTCACTAGTTAAAATTAAGATATCAAAAGAATCAATCTTTGAAAAAAATCTTAATGAAGTTAATAACAAATTTAATAATTTAAAGTAATTATTATTATAAAAAACACAGAAATATAATAAATTTTTCATATTATAAAAGAAATATAAAAATTTTAAAAGGCAACGCGAGGTGATAAATTAAAGTTTCTAATCAAGTTATAGATTTTAATACTAGTTTGTAAATTATTAATATATTTTATTTCTAATTTTGAATCAAAATTTACAGATTTAGTTTGTCTTATAGGTTTTTCAATATAATAGTCTGGACTCTTTGCACAATACTCAGACCTTTTTTGAACCCTTCTTATCTTATTCCCACAAAAGCAGGAATTCTTACATTTTATAAAATCACGACAAATGCAACTTTCGTTACAAGTGCATAGGATTGGAATATTAATTCTTAAACATAGTTCCATATTTACTTATATTGTTCGATATAATTTTATTTATTCAATTTTTTCTTTAACTCCATATACTTTTTCTTATACTTTAAATATTTTCTAGTCATTTTCTCATCATCTCTAGATTTTTTAGAAGGATGCATTTCCTCTTCCTCTTTCCTTGCCCTTAAATTCTGTAATGCTCTTTCTTGTGGACTACCTGCAATTACACAATTATCATTTTCTGGATTTATATCTAGAGTGTATTTTAATATACCAAAACTATCTTTTGCTAAATCTCTACCTTTATCTGTATTGGTAGATAGAGTAATTACAGGTAAAATGTTATCTGCTTGTTCATTAATAAGTAAATCACCAGAATATTCATCTACAGTTATTAAATGGGAAAATTTATAACAATGATACTTATTACCTCTAATTTTATTAGCAATACCGAAAGGTGCAAATTCATTAACATCAGTAAAATTATCAACTAAATTTATATTATTTACAGTTCCTAATCTTTTAATTAATTTAGTATTTAGACCTGTATCTTGATGTCCTCTAATAATTAATTCAATATCTTTACTTTTAATTATTTTGATATCATCTTCTCCTATTTTCATTGCATACCGCCTATCACTGAACTTACTATTGGTATGACCCCAAAAATCATTCCATCTAATAGAATTTTCACCTGTATAGGGTTCTAAATCATAACGAATATCAGTATTTAACATAAAAATTTTATTATCTAAATAAGAATCTAAATAATTAAATGCAGGATAAATTGAACCATCAAAAACAGTAGGAAAACCACCGTGTGCTAAATAAGTATATTTACCATTAATTGGATTTTTAATTAATAATGCAGAATGAAAATAATTAAATACTGAATTTATTGTTTCGTGAATATTTTCACCAACTGATTTAGAAAATTTAGCTTCAATTTCATTTTTAAATCCATCTCTACTATTTAATGCAGATACTTCGTGATTTCCTCTATTAAGAAATACATTATTAGGATTTTTAATTTTTAATAAAAATAATAACATTACTATTTCATATGCATATTCTCCTCTATCAACAACATCACCTAAAAAAATTAAATTATAATTATTTTTTAATACACATTTATTATCCATAATATTCAATCTTACTAATCTTAATAAAATTCTAATAAATGTATGATAGGATCCGTGTATATCACCAATAATTACAAATTTATCTCTAGTTTCCGGTTTCAGTATTTTAATAAATGTATGAATATCTGGATTAAATCCAATCCAATCTTGTTCTAATATATTTTTAATTTGATAGATTGTTGCATCAAATATAGTATATAATGAAGATAACGAAGGAAACTCTGTAGTTATTTCTCTAACATATTCTCCTATCAAATAAGTTTTAAATTCACCTTTTGCTCCAAATTTATTTGAAAATTTAATTAAATCTTCACTTTTAATTGAAAATAATCCAAAAGAATCTACAGTATTTAAACCTAAAGCAACTCTGGAATCACTAACTGTTATTTTTCCTTTAATTGGGTCACAAGATCTAATATTGTGATTTTTAAAATTACTAAATTTTGTTAAATCTACTTCTGTATTGATAATTCCACATTCTGTAACTTCAGAATTTACAAGTGATTGAGTTTTAACATCTGTTCCAGGCATTAAATTTTGATATGCTAAATTCCATGGATATTTTTCTAGTTCAAATTCATAGATTTCTAAATTTAATTTTTGTGACATTATAATTATTAATAAAATAAATAAAATTTTTATTTAATTAATAGAAATATTGATTTAGTTTGTCAATAGATATTTTAACTATAATTGGATTAGAATCATTTCGAGACACTGTCATATAAGCAATATCATTTAAAATAACTAATCCTAAACAATATTCAATAGCTAATTTATCAAAATAAAAGGGAATAGTATATTTTTTCAAACTAAAATTTTCATTTAGAATTACTATTTGATGAAAGTATTTTCTAGGAGTACAATTTTTAATACCGTGTGTTACCATCCAATAATAATTTTTATATTTTACTACATTGGAAGAACCTCTATAATATTTAAAAAATTCAGGAGTATCTAAAGTTAATAGTATTTCTAATTTATTTTTTATTACTTTTCCAATCTCCAATGGATGCCATTTATAAATAAAATTATCTTCCAAAGCAATCCAATTTTTCTCACAATATGTTTCAGTAGGAGGAATGAGACAAGCATTATTTGTAAATGTATTTAGAATTTCATCGTATTCACCTTGAATAATTCGTATGCTATCTGAATAAGAATAATTTTGTGAAGTTGCTGTATAAAAAACTTTATTTTCTAATTTATATAATCTAACATCTTCTAATCCTAATATCATACAATCTCTACTAGGAATATCAGAAATTGTATCTTTCATAAAAGTTAATTCGGATATTGGGTTCATATTTAAATCATAATACATGAAAGCATTTCTGGTAATTACATTATTTGTATTATTAATTTCTCCATTCTTTGACATTAAATAACTTCCATCTGGTTGAATTCTATAATTTACAAATCTAACATTTGCTAAAACTGTATTATCTAACTTTAATAAAGCAGTAGAAGATGAAATGAAATCTTTATCAGGACAAGTTACTTTAATATCAAAAAATTCTCCATTGTCTAGCAAACGAGGCATATAAAAATCTATATTATTAAAAATTGTATCAGTGTAAATATTATAAGTGTTAATATAATTAATACTAATTTTTAGGCCTTTTATTCTTTCATTTGGATAAATATAATAATGTAAAATAGTATTTTCATATTCAAATAATCCAGAATATACATCTTTTTCAATAAATAACATATCATGGGTTGGATTTATTATATTTTTACCCAATAAATAATAATGATATGCTTTAAAGTGGTCTCCTTTTTCTCTAAAGTATTTAGTTAACATATAAATCGGTTCTGCTCTTTCTTTTCTGTATTTAAAAGATTTGAGAGCCCAAGCTTCATAGTCTTCTGGATTTTCTAATAAAAGATAACATTTGGCTATCATATATTGAGAATACCAAATTTCTTCAAACCATCCACCCATAGTCATTCTCTTTTTGAAACATTCAATTGCTTTTTCAAATTGACCACCATCTTTATAAGATTGTGCTAAATAAAAGTAATATCTCATATTTTCTGGTTCATCTTTTATTCCTTGTTCTAATAATCGAATGTCTCTTTCAGTTTTATCACTTTTACATCCACCATCTCCAACATCATTAATATAAATTAAATCTTTTTTGATTTGTTCAGTATCTCCTCCATCCCAATATTCATGAGTTACACCAACACATTTCCAATTATGAGCTAATTTAAGAAATCTGGTATTATGATATTGTAAAAAGTTATTATCTTGAATAATATTATAACCATTTTTAGTTAAAATACTTTTATCAAAGTTTAAAACTACTAATTCCATATCTGCGTCCAAAAGTAATCCATATGTTGTATCTAAATCCCAATCAAGTTCTTTGCAATATTTTACTGCATTTAAAAAAGAGTTATTTCTATTGTAACAAAAGTCTTTCCATTGATCTAAATATAATTTTCCCGGAATTTCTAAATTTTTAATAATGTTATTAACTATATTAACAGTATCGTCAGTAGAACCAGTATCCGTAATACAAATTGCATCCAAAATAGGTAATGCACTTTGTATGCATCTTTCAATAATTTTTTCTTCATTTTTAATCATAGATATTAATATAACTTTAACCATTGTATTAATATATATTAAAATATGTCTTTTTAAGGATTTATAGCTATCCAATTAAAACTTATACCACTGGTTCCAACACCAGCTTACTATAACGAATTAAGTGAATAATTAAGGAATAGCTGTATTATTAAGTAATCCATAAACTGCTGCTGTTAGTCTATCAATCGCTGCAGAAATCGTTGCTGGTGGAGTTCCATCCCAGTAAGTAGTATTACTTGGAGTATAAGTATCTGGTCCTGCGGGTCCTGTAAATCCCGTATCACCTATTGCTCCTGTAAATCCTGTACTACCCGTTTCTCCTGTAAATCCTGTATCACCCGTTGCTCCTGTAAATCCTGTACTACCCGTTGCTCCTGTAAATCCTGTATCACCCGTTGCTCCTTGATAACCATTTCTAACAATATTTACATAAGGTTGAATAGCTGCAGTACCAATTAAATTTTTATTATTAGATCCTCCTCTAATAGGTGGAGAATTTACTGAAGTCCAGTTTATTCCATCAGTACTTACATATAAAGGATTTAATTGTTGATTATTGCTGGAAGCTGCTTCAACCGCTATAAAATAGGTGCCATTATAAACAACTGCACAAAATCTTATATTATAAATAGATGTTCCAGATACATTATTACATCTGGTCCAATTTATACCATTGTAACTATATAGTAGATTTTGTGTAGGAAAGTTATAATAACAAGCAACCCACATATAACCGTTGTAAGCAATAGAACTAATTCCAGTTAAAGCATCATTTGAAAAAGTAGGAGCGCCAGAAATATTATTTATTCCACTGACAGCAGTCCAGGTGACTGCATCATAACTGTAAAACATAGGGCAACCACTATATAATTGATAATATAATTGAATAGTCATTATAAATATTTTTCCATTGGTTATTATTTCACTAATTATATTTGCTGCACGTCCATCTGGTATTGTAGGAAAGAAAGCAAAAGTTTGTTTCCAGTTCAACAAATCATAACTAGTTACTACACCACTATCAGTTGTAGTTACGTAAAAAGGTTTACCATCTTTAATTGAAACTGTTGGAGTATTTATGTAGCCTGCTTGAACAGTACCTGCAACATTTATTTTACAATAACCATATGCCAACCATATTAAACCATCTTTACTGGAATATATTGCATTATTTGTAGCTTGATAAAAATTTCTTCCAGTAAACCACAATTGTTTATAAGGATCCCAGAATACCCATGGAAAAGTATTTCCCGAATCTTCCAAATCAATTGTTGATTTAGTAAATGTTTTACCATTGTCATATGTAGTAGCAAAAATTCCACCATTAAATGCAATTACCCAGTATGAACCATTATATACAGGTCGTGAACTAATGTCACCAGGCCATTTTCCTACAGGACTATGCAAGTTCGTAGCTTGGCCTTCAGTACCAGTCCAGTTAAACCCATCATCTGATGTTAAAATACGACCAGTATAAACATCATCTCCATCAGAACTTCCAGAACTAAATATTATACAATTGGGTTGAAAGGTTGTTACTTTATCAGTAGATATACCAGGTTTTCCAAGTAATGGAACAGCCGTTACAGGCAAGATAGTCTTGGAAGAAATTATATTAGCTCCATCAGGCATTCTAGTATCAGCACTTGATAAAATATACCAAGTCATTCCATCTTTACTGTAGATATTTTTCTGAAGTATATTTGCTTGAAAAGCGTTTTGATAGAATACTGAAGCAATAAAGATACTTCCGTTGAAAGTTATAGTACTACATGTATTACAGTCGAAGGTTTCAATATTGTTTGGTACTATCCAGTTAATTCCATCTTCACTAAAAATAATACATTTCTTATTGTTTACACCTGCAAATCTACCTGCTAACCATATTTTTTCATTTGTGCATGTTACATTATTGCCTGATCCATACTCAGCTGCATCAAGTAAAGCAGTTGAAGAAAGTGAAACAGTCCAAGTTATTCCATCCGTACTTGAATATAAATCATTTGTGGTCCTTCCATTAGCTCCAGCAATCCATATTTTTCCATCGTAATTGAGAGTACTTAGACCTGCATATGGTCCATATGTTTCAAGAGTTATAGTAGAAACTGTTGTCCAGGTCGCTCCATCTTGAGATGATTTAATTGTTGTTTCGTAGAAACTATAAAAAAGATCATTTAGAAAGAATAACTTGATTAAATTTTCTGTAGTTGCAATAGGTCCTTCCCATTTAGTTGCATCTGGTGATGCACTATAATATATACCTACTCCTGGAAAATTAATTAACCATTTTGAATTACCCCAACACATACTATAAGGTCTTTCAGTACCTCCAGGGAGGCCATTTGATCCTGTAATTAGACTTGACCAGGTTATTCCATCTACACTTGAAATAAGGTAAGAATTAGATGTATTTATCGCTAACCATACAGTTCCATTGTATTGAATATCGCGAATAGTAGCACCTGTAGAAACTGGATGACTTGCTAGAGTCCAATTTGTAATGCCATCTCTGCTATAACATAAGATAGCTGGGTCCGTTTGACCAATTAATCCACTACCCACTGTGAATTTTCCAAAATCAGTGTGATAAGCAGAAGTACCATCTATTCCAGTAGATCCAGTATTACCTGTTGATCCAGTCTCTCCTCTAACACCAGTAGCACCTGTTGATCCAGCCCCTCCTCCGCCGCCAGTTTGATCAACCCATTCAGTAGCATAGTCAGTTCCATTAATCTTGGATAAGACTTGACCAGCAGAACCACCTGTAGGTATTCCAACACCATCTGCACCAGGAAGACCAGGAGCACCATCT
>Ga0114968_10003903_pt1 | contig 11166 bp, 8 predicted proteins | sample M_130807_EF_Meta_FD_87020 | JGI IMG/M metagenome (GOLD analysis project Ga0114968, IMG submission 87020) | Freshwater microbial communities from Lake Montjoie, Canada to study carbon cycling - M_130807_EF_MetaG | ecosystem: Environmental > Aquatic > Freshwater > Lake | place: Lake Montjoie... | reverse complement strand
CACCATCATCGAACTTGGCAACATTCATGCTTGTATATTTTGAAATATTTGGATTTCTTAACATTCCCCTTGGCTCTGGAATCATTCCACCAGCGGCAAAACCAAAAGGAAGACCATACTCAAAGGCAGCCATATGTCCACCACTTTGTCTAGCCTTAAGTTCTTGTGCAGCCTTTTCCTTAGCAAGAGCAGCCTCTGTTGGGGGTTTTTTAACTTCTGGCTTAACTCCAGCATGAAAGTCGTGAATTGCTTTCCAGTCAATGGCATTAGCCTCTTTAAGGTCTGTGACTATTCTCATGTACATATTACGCTCTTGATCTGTCAAATCTGGTATTTGTGTAATTGCCATTTCTGCTTTTGCAGACGCTCTAGCAATAGCATCCTTAAACCCAGCCTCATATTGTTCTGGAGTTGTTTGTTGTGCTATATAAGCAGTAGACTCAGCAAACCATTTTCTAGCGCCACCCTTAGTCATTAAGAAGTTTATCGCCGCCTGTTCTGCAACACTAGGAAGCGGCATTCCAATTTCTCTTGGCTGTGATGCTTTATTAGAAAGAAAACCTGCTCCAACATCTGCAACAACTCCACCATAAAGATTGTCTGCCTGAAGGTCCTTGTCTCTTCTAACAATTGCAGCAATTGCTTGATCATAAAAGTTACCAACAGGAATTTCATTTGTAGTTTGTGCAAACGCCTCATCATACGGTGATCTTACTGCAAAAACAATACCTCCCGTAACAGGGTGCTTAACCTTTATCACTTCTTGATCTGGAGTCTTTAATCCAAAAATACTACTTGTAAGAGCCGCACCACGGGCCTCTACCAATGCAGAATCGGAAGTATTATGAATCTTTACAGCATACTTCTTTCCATTAATCTCATAAATACCATTCATTCCTGGGATTACTGAACTCATTCCGCCAATACTAACAACCTTAGTTCCAAGTTCTGTTACTGGCATTGAAGCAAATCTTCCAGTTGTTGCCTCTTCGTTAGTTTGATCCAGCATCTCTCTAAGACCTCTAGCCTTTTCTACGTCTTTAAATCCTCTTATTTGACCTAAGAAAAGACCACTATTTCCCATATTGACTTGCATCCCATCAGGGCCAACCATTCCACCAGTATTATAAAAAGCATATCGACCATTCTTTGCCATTCTTGCTCTAGTTGATCCTTTATCGTCAAGGAGACTGGTGGTGTATCCCATGCTTTCGTATTGAGCAGCAAGATCGTTTTTAAACTTTTCAGCAGAACTACCTGTATTATTGAAAATCATATTGCTTTCATTAAACATGTCTGTAAGACCTAGTTCTTGAATAATTTGATATGCTTGTGGTGCTAGTGTTTGATTTCTATGGCTAACAAGTCTAACTTCCATTCCCATAGACTTAGCAAGCCTTATTCTATCTATATTTCTTTGAATTGGGGCTATTTGACTTGGCTCAAGTACTGACTTTCCAAACTTAAAGAAACTAAGATCTGTTTCATTTTTTGCTCCCATATAGTCCCATAAAGTGTCGTCAAGATCCACCATGAGCATTTGTCTTTGTCCAACCATTGGAAGGGGAAGGCCAGCAAGAACTGATTGTCCACCAACACCAGAAAGAGCAGTGTTATAGTCTAATGGATTTTGATTTTCTCCTTTAGGCCACCCGCCAGTAGAATGACCTTTTAAAGTTCCACTGTTCATTTTTTCTAGAACTGGAGCATATTTAGCAGCCATTTCTTTTCTTACAATAAATTCGCCTGGTTCAAGGAGGGCTGGAATCTTATCTCCTCCGCCGTATCCATCTAGTTTTCCACCAGTTTGTTTCTTTGTTGGTGCAGGAGGAACGTTTGGTGCGTTTGGATTTACTCCAAGGTTTGTTGGGTTTGCGGAAACTTGCTGAAGTGAAGCAATATATGTTTTCATTTCATTATTTAAAAACTTTAAGGAATCTGTTTGATTTCCAATTTTTGATGTTAGGTTGTCAAAACCTGCGGCAGCAGCAACAGTTTCTTGACTTAAAAACTCTAGGTCTCCAACCTTGATACCAGCAAGTTTTGCACCTATTGATGCAATACCCATTGCTAGTTTTATTCCGTTACCAACAAGATTTGTAAACAAGCCACCAAGCATAAGGATTGGTCCGGCAAGAAGGGTCAGACCACCAATTGTTTTTAAGAAGTTTTTTAATGGCTCTGGAAGATTTCCAACAAACTTTCCTACTGTTTCAAATAGTTTAGAGACTGTAGTTAATGCTGGCGTAACAATGTCTAATAGGGTACTTCCAATTGGAAGCAGTACATTTTTAACTGTTTCCATTGCTCTTGCAAACTTAACAGTAGCAGACTCTGTGAGTCTATTTAACTCTTGATTTGCTGTTGATGCAAGTTGATCTACAGAGGCATTAGCAAGTTCTAATGCTTTTGTGCTTTGTGATCCAGCCGTTCCAATATTATTAAAAAGAGCAGTCATTCTAGCAAACTGATACTTACCAAAGATTTCTTCAATAACTTTTGATTTAGCAAACTGATCAAGTCCATTTAAGGCTTCTTGCATAGCAAAAATTGTTGGCATAAACTTTCCTTGGTTTGCGTCAACAATTGCATTTAGGTCTACACCAAACTTCTTTGCAACTTCAGAGGCTTTTTGTGTTGGATTAATCAGAGAAGCCATACCAGACTTAATAGCATTTGCAGCCTCAGACGCTGGGATACCACCCTCACGCATTGCAACCATCAAAACGGAGAGATCTTTAATAGAGCCACCAAGACCCTTAACTACTGGACCAGCCTTTGGAATTGCCTCTACAAGATCATTAAGTGTTGTTGATGTTTGGTTTTCAACAGCGTTCAAAAAGTTAATTGACTCAGCAAGTTCATCTGTATTAAGTTTAAATGCTGACTGCATGGCAAGAGTTGCTTTCATTGCTTCTTGTCTATCCACGTCACCAAGCACAGCAAGCCTAGTTGTTTGAGAAACAGTATCAATAAGGTCCTGACCTTCTTTACCAGCCGCCGCAATATCAGCAGCAAGGGCGGCAGTTTCTTTTGCCGCTACGCCAAACTGTTCTGAAATTGTTTTAGCAAGACTTAGAACCTGATCTTTCATAAGGTTAGTTGCTTCTGTAGTATTTGCTGTTAGGTCTCCACCATATACCTTAGCAAATCTAGTAAGTTCTTTATCCACATCCATAAACACTTTAGCAATTGTTGATCCAAATAAAACAATAGGCATGGTCAAGCCAACAGTTAACTGACGACCAGTCCACTGTGTATTTTTACCAAAATTAATCATCTCTGTAGCGCCAGAACGAACTAGATGCCTAAACGTATTAAACTCATTACTAAGCAGTTTCATCTTTTCTGCTGAGTTTGTAATAACCGCAGCATCTGGAATAAAAGCAATACCTTGTTGCTTTCCTCCAACACTAACTCCTGTAGGAGCAATGATGGCTTGCTGGAATCTAAGTTGATCCCTAGCAAAAGTACGCATCATGGAATTTTGTCTAGTTACTCCACGATAAGCCTCTGAAAAGTACTCACGCATAGTAAGTTTGTTTTGTTGCAGCCTTTTACTAAAGATATCTGTTTGGGTCTGCATGTCTACCATCTTTGATGTGTAGCCATTAACGCTTCCAACACCTGCTCTGAATGTGTCAGCAAGACCCTTCTTTAAGTTTTGTGACGCTGCATCAAAAGCATTAAATTGGGCATTAAGTTTTCCCACTTCACTGGCAAGAATACGGCTTTGTGCAATTGCTGGACCGAAGTTAGCATCATATTGCAACGTAGCGCGTACTGTATCAGCCAATTTCAGTGCCCTCCATTATTTTATATTGTATGCCCATTTCGCTAGTTATTCCACTTGCGGCAGCACCAGCAGCATTTACATCTCCAGTTATTCTTGCTACAGCCCTTGCCATAACATCTTCTACTGTAACTGGAGCATTAGTGCTAGTACCTTCTTCAATACCATCTTTGTCTAAATCTATGCCTTGTATTGCAGCCATAAATTTTTGTTCCCTTCTTTCTACGCGATGTATAGCATTTATCGTAGAAATAAGTTCTGGCATAGAAAGCGACGACTCAAGTTCATCAAAATCTTTCCAGTGTCCTAGCAGAAAGACTTCAGATAGAATGGGGACTAGATCTAGTTGATCCCAGCCTGTGCCATCTGAGCCGCCGCTAGAAGATTTGGGTCTACGTTTAACTTAATGTCTGCTGCTACTTCAAGCACCTTATACATTGTTTGTAGGTCCAAGTTCTCTTCAACTGCGTCAGCAGTTTCGGGGTCAATCTGTTGCATTGCTATAGAAGTACATTTAATTAGTACTTCTAGAAACTCGTCTTCGCTAGTTGCTTCCTGAGCCTTTGCCCATTCCTTCATAACAAGTCTGAGGTTCTTAATATTCAGTGGCTTTACAGTAATTGTCTTACCGTCAAGCAGTTCAAGTTCAATTGTTTCATATACTTTGGTTGCCATTAGTATTCCTTTCGGGTTGTATATTATTATTATACATTATGAAAAAACAAAAGGACGCAATAAAATTGCGTCCTTTTGCTATGTTTTTTTTAGAATTAGTAAATTCTATCTACAATCTTGCCATAAGCGGCGTTGCCGTCTGCGGCTTCGTTTGTTTGTGATGGAAGAAGACGGAAGTTGACAGGGAAGAGTGTTGCGTTATCTCTTTGTACTGCTACTCCAACTGCGTCCATTGATGTTGCGCGGTATCCAACATAGATACGCTCAGACTTTTGTGTTCCTGTTACAATATTTGATGGTGCTGGTCCTACGAAACATACTGATCTTTCGATTGGTGTGTATCCAAGTGCTCCACCGTTCAGATCAAGTGCGGCTGCTATTGTGTTAGCAGATGCTGCACCAGAAATGTGGTTGGTTGTTGTAACCGTTGCTGCTGTGTTACCATCATTTACCCAAACATTGGCAGATGCGATTGTTGCTGCCTTAAGGTCTGTCTCCTTAGATCCAATAGCAACGTACAGGTTCTCTAAGGTTGTTTCGGTAAGTGATGTAGCAACCATTACTCTCTGTGAAGACTTGAAGAGTCTTGCAACGTCAAGAAGTTGGTCAACAACCACCTCACCATATGTTGGCTCAATGTTCAATGTTACACCGTTTTGTGTGTAACCAAGATGGTTCCATGAAGCGGAATCTCCTTGTGTCATTACTGTTGGATCTTGTGCCGTATCTGCTGATCCAGTAACGTTGATCTTGCTAAGTTCTACGCCTTGTGGTCCTACATAGAATGTAGCAGCACCGACGATAATGTTCTTTGGGTCAAAATTTCTAGCCATTTATTTCACCTCCTATAAGATTTTTTAAAATAGATGACGTTCCCTCATTAACTATGTTATCATGTGGCTAATTATTTTGTATAGTCATAATAGATTGTCAAAGTAGTTATATATTTAGGCTTATAACTATCTATTCTTTTCTCATCTGTTATAAAATTATCTTGATAAACCTTGATAAATTTAAAATTAATAGAACTGTCTTTTATATGATTATTTACCTCTTGTGCGCTTTTGTCAAATTTTCTAAGATTTTCACTTATGAAGTTTTTTACATAAAATATTTGTGGAATATCTCCAACAATACTATAAATTGCCCTTTCACAGTTTATAGGCCAAAAGTTTCCTTCGGGTGGCTCAACCAAGTAGTCATATATAACATAAGGCATAGTGTCTGACTCTGGAGCAAGATTCTCACTAACTGGATAAAATGGCCTAAAGTTGTAGGTGTCTACATTCCACACAGCACTTGATACCTTAGCAACCCCAGAAACAGAGCCGCTGGCTAAATCCCATAAATAATTATTTATAAGAACAATTGGTATTTTAGTATAATCAATCAACTACGTAACCTCCACTTGATAGTGCTATCATAACAGAATCTTGAACCGCACGCTGTGCCGTATCTGAAGTCAGCCCCGCATTAATTGATTTAATAATAGAACTTCTCTTTAACTTGATGCTTGAGTTTATCTTTTCAAAATAGTTTATGTCCTTAAGAATTCTATTTCCAGAAACAGAAATAAATGAATTAAACTCATTAGCAAACATATTTTTAGTATTTCCGCCTGGATTTCTAACAACTATTGATTTTTTTGTTTTTACAAAAGATCCGTCTTGTAATTGAAACATTAAAAAACCTGCTGTTTTTGGACTTATCACAACTGGCTTTGATTGCTGTTCCATAACAACAGCCTTCTTATAAAAAATTTGACCATTCCTATTAGGCATTTTAGAGTCTAGAAACGTAAATGATATTACAGCGCCCGCGCCGCTATTAGAAATAGTTTTTTTAAACAAGCGTGCATCTTTTTGTCCAGTCTGATCAAATTCATACACATGGTGTAAGGTAGAGTGGTTTGCTCTTGCTTTTGCGTCTATTAGGTTTTCAAAATAAGATGCAACTATTTTTGCTGCATTATTCTCTATTGTTTTTTTATTTGCACCGCTATGAACTGAAGAAATAACTGAAATGTCATAAGCACTTAAAGCAAGAATTTTATCTGGCATACCACCATCGTCAACACTTCTTCTTGCCATCTTAATTGCCACTATGCACCAAGCCTTTGTATTTCCTGTCTTTTCAATACAGTTTCATACTCTATAACAGAGCCGTCAAAATTAAATATTGCAGTTGAGCCTCTTGGCTCAAATATAGTTGATGACTGAAAACCACCATCTGAAGAAGAGTCTTGATTTTCTAAAAACACAACCCCTGAATTGTTTCTAACTCTCACAACTCTTCTATTAGTAGGAATAACTTCTGATGATCTAAGTTTAACTAATGAGTTTAACATGTTCATTAAATAGTCTACAGAAACCTCTGTGGAGTTTTTTCCTAAACCAGTACTTAGAATTCCTTTTACATAACAACTTATAGTTTTTTCAAAAGTCCAATTTTTTATAACTGCTCCAGTAGCATCTTGAGTTACTGTTGGTTGGTATATATCCACTTCCATGTTATATGATGTGCCAGCAATACACATAGCCATTTATATCACCATGTATCTAGGCTGTGTCATCCAAGGGCTAATAAGTTTATCAACCAACAAGTTTCCTGTACCTAGCGCAGACGTGTTGGCATAAGCAAGATCATAAGAGTCGTTAGATAGTTTAGAAATGTTTTTATTTCTAATATTAAAATCGTTACACAGATAGTCTTCAATTAGGATGGCAGTTGCTTGTTCAATAGCATTAGGAACATATTGGTATCCAAAAATCCCAAGAATTTTATACTGCTTGTCTTTCCTAAAGTTTCCTTGAAATGGAAACAGTGCAGTGTCTGATGACTCATTGACATTTTTTTCAAACTCATCTTCTGTATTAATTATTTTTATTCTGTTTTTAGAAGTTGATGGCTCTAGATCATATTCAAAATTGTTAACAGATGCTGTTGAAATCTTATCGTAGATAAGGATGTCATCTTCATATACTTTATCAATTCGTATTATTGGCTCTGGAAGAAAAAGGACGTCGGAGCCATTTCCATAAACAACAACCGTCTTATACTGTTTAGTAAAATCTACACCAATATGACTCTGAAGATACATTCTTGCTTTTCTTTCTAACTTTTTAATATTTGCATCTGTCTCTGAAGAAGATATCTCAGTGATTGACCTAGCCCTAGTTACAGTAACAAATGGTCTTGTTAGAGAAATATAATTTATTGTGGCGCTTGCACCTGATGCTGTGCTGCTAACAAACTCTACTTTTATATTTCTATCATAGGCGGAGGAGTCTACGGTTAGTGTTCCTGTATACACCAAGGACGCGCCAGAAGCAGCCGTGCCCGCCTGAATAAATTCATCGGTATCCAAATCATATGCCTCAAACGTGACGGACGTGACGCCACTAGCAGCAGTAAATGTTATTTGAGTTTCACTATTATCAGACCTCAAGAATTCAATCACTTATATGCACCTCATGTCTATTTTACTACACATTTGATAATAGAAAAGGGGCTGGTTATTACACCAGCCCCTACTCTATTTATTTATCAGCCTGTTACAGCGTTAGCCTTAGCCATTGCGGAAAGTTCTTCCACGTTTACGCCCATACGAATGAATACTGTATATTCAATTGTATCTTTCTTTGGCTTGAACTCACGGTGAACTGTTACATCTCTTTGGAATCCCCAAATTCTATTTTGTGGGAATGTGAGATCAACATAGTGATCTGGGTAGAGGGGAACTTCCATTACGGGAATACCGTAGATAGATGTTACCATACCTGCTGGACCACCAACGCGAGGTTGTGTGCCACGAAGAACACCAGAAGCAATGTCCTCTGGAACTCCACCAGATCCAAGTGCGCGGAGATCTGTGAGTAGAGTCTGTACATTCTTTGTTGATGCATAGAACTTCAAGTCGCCTCTACGTGCCTTGTACTTACGTCCAAGTGCATTGTAAAGAACCTCAAAGAATGTCACTGCTGAGCCACTCTTCAATGCTGCTGCTGTTGTTGCTCCTGTAAAGTACTGTGATGCTGTTGTAACTGTTGCGGCTGTGCCGAAGTGAGTTCCACCAGCGGCTCCGTCTGCAAGTGCAACGAATCCATCAATTGTGTATGGGTAAGTTGTACCAGCGTATGAAGCAGTACCTTGTGCAGCAAGACCATTGATAGCAATGTCTTCAAGATCGTTACCAAACTGTGAAGCCATTAGGCGAACAATGTGATCCTCAAGTGCTGATCCTTCAATGTTATCCTCAAGACCTTCAGTTGAAAGTTCGTAGTCAAGACGGAACTTAGTAGTAACAATCTCAACCTTGGTGAATTGAGCACCACGGTTTACATAACCCGTTGTTCCTGCACCTGCATCAAAGATGTTCTCGGATGCTTGAGAAGCCTTGCGGATAAGACGAGTTCCAACTTGGATCTTGTCAAATTCTGCTGTATTTGCTCTCATAATTTGTCTGCGTCCGTCATTACCAAGTACCATCTGGTCAAAGATATAGTCAAGGAATTGACGTGACTGTTCTGCAAGCAGTGAACCACCAGCATTTGTTAGTGGGTTGGTTGTAAGGTTCTCCATGTTGTCATTAGCAACGTCGGAGATAATTGCACCAGTACCAACGTCTGTTACTGCTTTATTAATAATATCGCTCATTTATTTACACCTCTCTTTCATATATTTTTATTCAGTTAAATATTTCTGCGGAGTTGAGGAAACGTCCACCCCATAATGACTTTCTCATCACAGGTTGTTCTGGAGCACTGTATTCTAGTTCACCAGACTTCTTAATTGCTGTATCTTCTTCCACTGTTTCCACTCTGGCAGACAACTGCTCAGTTGTGGAGTTTAGACCAGCAAAACTCTTTGTTAATTCATCATACTTTGCTTGCAAAGTACCAACCTTTTCGTCTAATGACTTGGCTAGTTCTGAGATAGCATTTGAGATTTCACTAAGGCCATCGTTTTTTGTTTCGACAGCCTTTGTCATTGTTGCCTCTAATAGATCCTTAACCTCACCTAGAGCCTTTTCAAGACTGAATGTTGGTTCGGAAGCGTCTTCGGCCTCAACCTCTTCTGGGTCGATGTCTGCCTTGGCAAGAGCAAGTTCGGAATCGGCATCTTCTACTTCAACCTCTTCGACTGTCTCTTCTACTTCAAACTCTACTTCTTCTGTCTCGTTTGGGTCTTCGGCGGCGTCAAGTACTTCTTGGGCCTCTACGTTTTCAGCCACTTCAACACCTCCTTCTGTATTCGGGAAATCAATTTTTTTTAATCCCGATTCTTTGTTCTTACTTGCCAAAGGATGACCCTTTGGTAATAAGTCTGTATCAAATGGCTTTCTCTTAAACTTCCCAGTTTTTACTGCCTGCAAGAAGCCATTTACTCTTGCAAAAGCCCACTGTTCTGCGGAAGCAACATTAGGACGAACAGAACTTGGATTTGATCTGTAAGCCCCTATTCCTCTATTATAAACTTGTTGTAACATGGAAAGAGTTACCTTCTTAGAATTAACGTTACCATATTTTTCATTATGTTGATTAACTTTGTCTTGTAAAGTTTCTTTTGTTGATACAGCCTTAATCATGTCTTCATCATGCATCTTCATGTTAAGTGGCTTTAATTTTCTAAGATTAGATATTTTTTTAGCAACCATTCTGTCTGTTGGAACAAACTTTCCACCGCTTGTTTCTCTATAGACTCTAACTATTGCTACTGGATTATCTTGACTCGCTTCAATCTTTTCATTAGTTCCGCGAACATTTACCATTCCAGAAGTTCTGATTGATTCTACTTTTCCCTTGGCATATTGAAGTGGTTGTGGGTCTTTATTTACTGCGTAAGCAACAAAGTCTCCAGAGGATAATTCTCCCGCCGCGACTTTATACATTCTTTTCATTTTCTTTTTACGTCTAAGGGATTCAGAAACACCGCCACGATTACCTTGAGTAGCATTTCTATTTGGAGTATTCTCAGAAGTTATTACTTCTTTTTCAGACATTTGCATATCATCTTCAGAAGACATATCTTCGTCAGAAGACATGTCTGATTCCATACTTGCTGCTTCCGCCTCTTCTCTAGATGAATAACAAGCGATCAGTTTTCCACTATCATCAACGACTCCGAATCCACCTTCGCAATCTGGGTGGTTCTCCATCACTGTACTCTTTTTCATTCTATCTTTCATTTTTTCTTTCTCGTCGCCATGCATCATTTTTTTAGAGAAGTAGGAGTCAACAACCTTGCCGATCTGGTCCATGTCATTTTCTTCAATCCATCCTATTTGAGTCATTGATGACTCACACATTGGACAAGAAAGGTCTTCTGCTTTGTTTGCTACAGCAACTGTATCTGAGTCACACCAAAAAATATTTTGTACAGAAACCTCTGTAGCAATACCAGATGTAGTAACCCCATCTTTAGACTTTTGAATAGAAAGAATATTTGCAAACTGATTTGCTGGACTATCGACAAGGGAGAGTTCCATAAGTTCATACTTCTTGACAAGTCTTATAGACTCACCACTTTCTTCATCAACCATCGGTTCTGAGTCCATGATTCTTCCACCGATTGAAAATCCTGTTAGTGTTCCATCTAAAACCATTTGCCAAATATCTTCCGCACCCTTAGAAACATAAGCGTCCACAAAAATTCCACTATATGTTTTAGATGTTTTGGGATCATAGAAGGTATTCTCT
>Ga0114968_10003900_pt1 | contig 11169 bp, 8 predicted proteins | sample M_130807_EF_Meta_FD_87020 | JGI IMG/M metagenome (GOLD analysis project Ga0114968, IMG submission 87020) | Freshwater microbial communities from Lake Montjoie, Canada to study carbon cycling - M_130807_EF_MetaG | ecosystem: Environmental > Aquatic > Freshwater > Lake | place: Lake Montjoie... | reverse complement strand
TAATAGAAATTACCTATATACTTAATTGATTATGAATCCATTCATAAGTTTTTGTTAAACCAGCCTTTAATGTATATTTTGGTTCCCAATTTAATAGTTTGCGAATTAGAATATTATCTGAATTTCTTCCACGAACACCTTGTGGACCAGATATGTGCTTGATTTGTAATGGCTTATTAGCAATATTCATTACAATATTTGCCAACTGATTAATAGAAACCATTTCTTCAGACCCTATATTAATAGGCATATTATATTCAGACTTCATTAACAATTGTATGGCATCTAAACAATCATCTATATATAGAAAAGATCTTGTTTGATTACCATCACCTATAACTTCAATATAATCCGATGCCAAAGCAACCTTTCGCGATAAGGCTGCAGGAGCTTTCTCTTTTCCTCCAGTATATGTTCCAAGTGGTCCATAAATATTATGAAATCGTGCAATTCTCACATTCAATCCATACTGTAGTTCATATGCCTTATAGAGTCGTTCAGAATATAATTTCTCCCAGCCATATTCTGAATCAGGCGCAGCAGGATATGCTGAATCTTCTGAACACTTAGGATTTTCGGGATCCAGTTGATTATACTCAGGATAAATACATGCAGATGAAGAATAGAATATCTTCTTTACTTTTCTTTCAACTGCAACTTGTAATACATTTAAATTAATTAGAACTGAATTTGTCATAATAGATGCATCATTCAGCTTATTGCCAATATAAGTCATACCCCCCATATCAGCAGCAAGTTGATATAGTTCATCTGCATCTTCAGGAATAACATCTCTCACAACATTAATATCTCTTAGATCTCCTACAGTAAACTTTTCAAATGATAAATCTAAGAAATCATGATTTTTAATATCAACTCCATAAACAGTATTTCCTTGTTCTATAAGTCTTTTACTAAGTTGTCCACCTATAAATCCTCCTGCTCCAAATACTATACATTTTTTATGTTCACTCTTATTCATTTCTTAAATAATAAGATAGATAATTTTTTAAGTTCTTAAATCTAGGTATCGAGCGCATGATTATTAAAAACATGGTGTATATATTTAAAATTACTCTTAATAATTTATAAAAATTGCATACCTGTATGAGGTAAATAAAGAGGCGGATCATCGGTACGTGTTGGTAAATAACATTCCCTTACTTCTGGGTACATTTTAAGTAAAGGTTCTTGTACATACCTATCTGGTTGATGAATTCCAAAAAACTTATCCTTCCAAATTGTATGAAGAGCAAAATGAGAACAATCTTCATCATCTCCTATAGGGTATCCCATTATATAACAACCTTCTGTAAAATATACATCTTCAGGATCTGCTTCCATTTTATTAGTATATTTTATAGTCTTCATTGGAGGCATAGCATCTATAATTTCAAGCATATGTTCTCTTTTTCTTAATGAGAGTCCACCATTAAAATTTCTATAGCGTGGATGAAGTCTTAATATCTTCTCCATTTCTATCCATAAATACTTCTGATTACCACCAATATAGCTCTTATTTTTGTTAATAAAGTAATCTATAGTATATTTTCCAGAAGATATAAGCCACGTATCAGCTTGAAAAGTTAATATCCATTCTCCATATAAATTTTTCCATAAAGACTTATCTTTGAAAAAATCACTATATTCATCATCAATAAAATTATTTACTTCTAATTCACGAACTTCTACATCTTTCCTTACAAGGGGCATCCATTTTGTAGCAAGACCTTTGCCACAATAAAATACAATTTTCCAGGTTGGACCTAGAGTTGTTTGGAAGTTTTCTATAATAGCTGGAAGCTTTTCTAGAAATCTAGGTTCAACAATAAGAGCTGTGTTCTGCATTATTTTATAACTTCATAATACCCTTAAACACCTTATCTCTATAACTAATAATCCAATCACGTTCTTTGAGAATTGGAGCTGGTTCTGATAACTTTGTAAGATTTATTTTTGTAAAATTATATTCATAGACTATTGGAGACTTAAATTTATAGCTATCATTCCAAGAGTGTGGGATAATAAGCTGGCACCCAAAATTAAATGCCATTGGAATTGCTGCACTCATTATATCATTAATATAATCCTTTGTATTGTTATTTTGAAGACATAATACATAATCCGCATTTTTTAATAAGGTTGTCATTGTTTCCACAGATGCGTTTATATATTCTTTAATATTCGAAACATCATCATACTTATAATAAATATAATGGTTAATAATATGAAAATTAATATCATTAAAATTGGTAAAAATTGTTTTTAAATTTTCAGAAGATTTAGGCGTACTATTATATCCAATACATACTACATTAATACTATGATTATTGTTTGTAAAAGTTAGTTTCTCTTCAACTGATTTAATTACTGGATACGTAGGTAAAGCCCAAAATATATTATTATATTTAGTAGCATATCGTGTATTAACATGCACTAATACATTATTGCGACGAATATGCCCTGTCCAATGATCGATACAAATTATTTTATGATTATTACCATATGTCCATTCATCCTTAAAATATGGGTCATCATCTGTTACTAAAAAAATATAATCAAAATTATCAGGTGAGAAAAATGCTGGACTATTCCAAACTATTTTTTTATCAAATATTTTATTATAATAATCTTCCCAATCTAAAAAAGTTGGTGAAAATAATGTAAATTCTAAGTTATTTGAATAACAAAAATCAAATAGATATCCTAACATTTCAAAGTGTCGATCTATTCCCTGAAATATTGCGATTTTAGTCATATTTAATTTTCTATCTATATATTATAATTACTCTTTAATAAAGTGATAGTCTCCATCTGGACCATTATTACAAAAAAGAGGAGTAACTAATTTAAAACCAAGAGATTCCACAAAAGTAATTGATTCATCTGCAAGTGGAGCGCCTTCATTATATTGTTTATGCTGAAATTCAACAATCAAATGTTTACAATTCTTAAGAATTTCTTTAGCTCCCTTCAAAATATCCAATTCACATCCTTGAACATCAATCTTTATTAATTCAGGTAAAGGAAACCCTCGTTCCTTTACAACTGTATCAAGAGTTTTCATTATTTTTTGTACTTTATTTGAATCATTATATAATTCAGATGCCCAGTGGCTACCTATTTCTTTATAATAACTATTTCCGCTAGGATACTCATTATTTTGGTAAAAATCAACGATTTTATTATCAACATCTCCTAAAACATTAATATTATAATCATAACCAGCATATAGAAACTCCGCCTCTTCAATAGCATCAAATAAGACTATTTTACTTTTTGGCCAAATTTTTCTAGTCTCTTTTGTCCAATGTAATACACAGGCACCAATATCATATATTACAGTAGGTTCAAAATTATATTTTGTCTTAATATTTTTTAAATAATTAATATGAACATCTGTCAGATTATCAAGATGATATAATTTGAATAAATGTATTTGTGTATCAGTATATGCCATTTATAAATATTAAATATTTAACTTTAAGTATCTGTAACAAGAAGCTCCCAATCTACATGGCCTGCCATATGAAGAATATATCCTAAATCATATACATTTTTAAGAGCTTCCCTTAAAAGATGTGTATGATCGCGATTATTTAAGAAAGGATATAACAAAAATCTATAAAGAACCCATACCATATTCCATCGTTCATCAAGCCAATACTCTAGACCAAGTTTCATCGCCTCATATCCAATTACTCCCTGGTCCCCATTCTTCTTGTCACCATTTATAATAGCAGGAACATATTTATTATATACATCTTTTAAAAACTGAGCATGATATTTAGGCTGAAATACATATACACCTCCTTGGAACTGATCATCAAATCCATCCGGATATCCATAAGCCTTATAATAATCTTTTCCTGTTGATTGATTTAAGTCTGGTCGCCACCGATTCCAAACCTTCTGTGAAAACTCATATTTAAAAATTTTTCGTTCATTAACACATCCAATTTTCCCTTCAGGAATACCTTCAATCACATCTGGTGCCTGATTAATATTAATGATCATATCTGAATCCATCCATACAAGAAAATCATATTTTAATGTCCAATCATCACTACAAATTAAAAGCTTCTGTAACTGAACTAACTCTACTGGACTACTTCTATCAATTCTCTTATCAGGGAGTTCATCTAAACAATAAAAATCATAATTATACTTTTGTGCGTATGCTCTTAATGATGGAATAAAATAATCATCATAAAAAGCTTTATCACGACCATATGCTAATGTAACTATAGCTTTCGTTACCATTCTATTGTTAGATTAGTCTTTCCATCTTAAACCGGTTACAAGTTTCCCTCCCTTTTGCCAAGCAACATCTTGGAAAAGTGCTTCTCTATATCCGCGTACTTCCTTCTCCGAGAAGCTCGCATCCTTCGCCTTATCCACCATATCCTTAATTGTAATACTCTCATCTTCATCCAATGTAACTTCACTTAAGAGCCACTCAACAAAATGCCGCTCCTTCTCATTCATATCTACTGCGCTGGTCTTCTTGAAGACTCGCTCAGGAAGATTCTGGATCTCTTTTGTCTGATTCTCAAGCTGTCCGCTAGTCCCTAAGGTTACTCGTAACATTTCCTTCACTTGTCCTTCTGATTCTTTCAAAAAGGCTGTTAATTCTGCAAACATCTGCTCCGATCGCTTCTTATGATTTAGTAGAGAAACATAATGTCTTTGTACACTTCCTTGATGATTCTGAAGTAATGCCCTTACAAGTGTTGCTTTTGCCTGAAGTGATTCAATCTCTTGGGTATCTGTTGGGACCGCTTCCTTGCTGGCCTTTGCGACCGATTCAAGAAGAGGACGCAGACTCTGAAGATAGAAGATCTTATCTTGGCGAAGGTGGAAGTTAGAAATATAAACAATACACCGTTTTGCGTCAATGAACTCAATATCAATATCCCCTGCCTTTGTATGACCTGCGATTCCATGACTCAGCGATATCATAATACCCATCGCCATATCCTGATTTTCGCGCATATCCCTATGAAGTTTTTCCACTTCATCCTTTGTAACCATTCGCGAATAATTCTTCACTTCCCAAAGGAACTTCGCACCCTGGTAAGTCATAATATGATCGCCCTTGTGACCCTCCTTCCCTACAGGCGTCAAATCAAATGATGGGTCAGTTCCAAAGGAAGTCTTCAATAGTTCTTCAACAATGTGCTCGCCTTCGCGACCCTTATTTGTGGAGCCAGTTGTTGTCCTAATGAGCTGCTCCTTCAGAGTCTGGAAGCCATCTGTGAGGGACCTTGTAGCAGTTGTAAGCTGAGCTTCTAGGCTGTGGATTCGTGAGTCCTTCTCACGTGCAATCTCCTCTCGGTTTCTGCGCTCTTCTTGGCGAATCCGTTCTTGTTGCTCCGAAGAAGACTGCTCTAAAGTCCGAAGGCGTTTTGCTGTATGTTCAAGCGTTTGGTGGGCCTCATCTCGCTCTTTTCGGATTCGGCTAATCTCTTGGTCACTCGCCTTTTTGATTTGTGCAGTGAGCTCTGTGTGAGTTTCTGATCGTACTTTCGCATAGGCCTCATCCTTCAGAATGCGGCAGCTCTCAGCGCCAAGAGTTAATGCTGTTGCGATGAGGTCTGGTGATGCAGTATGAAAAAATTCAGGAATCTGATAATTAAGGGGTAACTGAAATGTGATAGACTGCGACATTGCTTGCAGTAGTGCCATCTTACTTATAGTACGTCATAAAGGTTTAAGGGGGCTTTGCATATTAATATTGTTCATAGTCGTATGGTGCAGTGGTTAGCACATCGGACTTTGAATCCGGCAACCCCAGTTCGAATCTGGGTATGACTAGTTCTATTTTTAGCTCCTTGTAGGATTTAAAAATACAACAGCTCTAAGGAGCCTAATTATTTTTTTTGGTCATCAAAAAAAAATTGAATTTATTTTTAAGCATATTTCAAAAATGACCCAAATGGCTTGCACTCAGTGTAAACATATCTTGATTGATTACAAAGGCTCGCCACATAATGAGTCGGCATGCCCTTTCGGAACAGCCCTCTTATGTCTCTATTGTAAAGAATCAGGGCATACTATTACAACATGTCCTACGCGAAGACTATATCTCCCTGTAAAAGCAGAAGTAAAAGCAGTTATACCTCCTAAAGCATGTATTAATATTGTTAACGATGATCGTGTGATTGGTGCATTCTTAACAGCCCACGCTATTCAGCGAAGTCAGAAGCCTAAAAAGAACATTGCTCTACTTGAAGAGTATGCTAAAAAACATAAATTAGAGGTATATAGACATTAATTCATAATAAAAAGATTATAAATAAAGTTTTTTATATTATTTAATTCTCTGTAAAAATAGAACAAATGCCTCTTTGGAGCGGACCTTTTCAAGCATTTTCACCAGCAGATATTCCTGGACTTGTTGCGTGGTATGATTCTAATTCTACGGTGCTTTCAAATGACGGAAGAACCGTATTAGGTTTAAGAGATAAATATATATATAGAAACGATTTAATTTCATTCAGAGGAGCAAGTAATATTAGTAACGCGGCTGTTAATTTACTTCCTAATAGTGGAAGTATTACAGCAAATAATGTTGGAAGTAATTTGGTATTTTGTAATGCGGTTATGACAAGTACACGAGGCACATTGGAGTTTCAAAATCAGACAACTGGCGCTACTGTGTTTGTATGTGGAAATATTACAAACACTCTAACAACACAACAAAATATGATAAGTGTTTTTACAAATAATTATTCAAATCCTAGTAGTTTTAGTAACAATCTTACTGTTGGAACTTTTTCATCAGATGGGTTCTTTAGTGCCCAACTAAACACATATGATATGTCTAACACAGGTGGTATATATAGCAATATATATCCAACAAATGTTGTTGCTTGGTATGATCCTAACGGATTTGTTGCTTGTAATGCTTCAGGTATTATACAGAGCTGGTCAAATAAATATACGCGATATTCTGATATAAATCTCGTATCAATCAATAGCAATACACTTACTCTAAGTAATTATTCTGGACCAGGAGCAACAAGCGCAACTCTTTCTAATCTTAGAGTTGTAAATTTTGGATTTACTGCTGCAACTACAAGTGCCAATTCAGCTGCTTTACGAACTGCTAACCAAAATACTAAATATATTATGAGTGCTTTTGCGTGCGTGGTAAATGTAAATAGTAATAATATTCTAAGTAATCTAACTGTTGCAGATCAAAGAGATTATGGTACAAGTCCTGTACCACCAGTAACAACATTATTTTCACCTTGGAACTTAACAACACCAAAACCAACAGGAACAGGTGCAGACTATACACCATATTCATTTAGAACTCCATTTGGAAATCGTGGCACATATGTAAATGGCTTTGATATAATGCACGGTATTACTTGTAATATATCCGCAAATTACGGTAATTTTCCAAATACAACTGGTGCTGTATATGTAAATGGTTCAAATATATATGATAGAACTGCTGAGACAAACTCAGCAGGTCCAACATCTAATAATGCTATAGGAAGTAATTTTGATTTACGTAATAGTTTCAATATATTATTTGTAAGTTTTGGCTCCAATATAAATGCTGGTATAAGTCTTGGATTTAGTAGAGACCCAGCTGGAAATACTTGGTCTACACCAGCAGGATCTAATAGCAGTTTCTATGGACAAATTGGTGATTTTATTGTATTAGGTCCCAATTATACAGCCACAGATAGAACAAATGTAGAAGGATTCTTAGCACAGAAGTATAACTTAACAAGTAAGTTAGCAGCAAATCATCCTTTTAAAACCGGTTATAATATTAGTAATTTTACATCCGCAACAATATTATCAAATCAAATCATAACATCTATTGCGTTCAACAATTGTAATACAGTCCCTGGATTCTACACAACAGGATATCTAAATGGGTTTAATGTATCAAAGAACTCAAATGTCAATATAATGACGACAAACCGTGCTAACTTCAACATGTTCCTCGGTGATAGTTGTAATTATACGGCAAAAGATGGCTTAATACATAACATAAATACTACTATAAAAGAGGTTATTGTATATAATAATCCCCTTTTATCAAATGATGTAAACCGTGTACATAACTACTTGCAAACAAAGTATGGTACCCAACCATTATTTAACAATGGCAGTAATTTTGCTTATTAATTAATATAAGTATTTTTAGAAGAATGCCATATGTCCATAGGGACCAACAGCCATTTTCACCTATAAGTGGTATAAATAAGACCCTTATAGGTTGGTATGATAATTATAATGCAATATATAATGGAATATATCGTAATTTAAGCAATGATCGTATAAATGATAAAAGCGGGCTATTAAATCCAATAGATTTATCTGGAGGCAATATTATTATTGATCCCAATATAGATAAATATACTCTAGCAGATGGAACTATATATAAAACTTTTTCACAAATAAATGCACGCTATAGGCCTAATGGTATTTCTTTCTTTTTTATAGGGGCGTTTGGTTATACATATAGTGCTACAACATTTATAACATTAGATAATTATCGTATACTTTCGATTGATGATAATAATTATATTAATATTGGTGATACGCCTACTTCAAGCCTCATAATAAATGGTAATAATCTTATGCTAATTTCAGGATCTATTGATAATACAGGTCTATATAATATATATATAAACGGAAAATATGCTAGTGTAGGTAATACATTAGATACAAATAATATTACAGGTTCTCAATTATATATTGGAGATATTACAAATTTTTTTAATAGAAATACATTATCTAATATAAATAGTAATATTAATATAAATCTTCCTGATAGTGGGTCCAATATATATCCAAATTCATTAAATACAATTAACGAAATATTAGTATATAATAGTGTACTAAATTCAAATGATATTCAAATTGTGAATCAGTATTTACTAAATAAATGGAATGTAATACCACCTATTACTTATGATATTCAAAATATACCGCATTTAGTTTCATGGTATAATATTAGAGATAGTAATACTTTAATAGAAGTTACACGTTCAAGACAAGTTCGAGTTATAAAAGATATAAGTGGATTAAGTAATTCTATATATGCTCCATCTGACGGAAATAATTCAATTCCTACATTTTCTAGCAATCTTATAAATTTTAGCAATCTAAATACATATTATTCAACACAGTTATTTACTGGAACCGGTAGTATATATGGGTTAACTATTTCTATGGTATTAAGTGCTGCTCCATATAATGGCATAAATCCATATGGCACTATATTAAGTATATCTTCATCTGATATTGATGATATATCAGATATACCAACTATTAATAATACATCATATGGTAATATATATGGGCAGTATAACAATAATTTAGCCGACTATATACCATATGATTTAAGTGGTACAAATATAGGGGTAAATAATACAAATGATATATATATATTAACAGTACAATTTCAAGATTATTTATTATATCAAACATCGCAAATATTTATAAATGGACTTCCAATGTTACAAAATAGTTATATTAATAATAGTTGGATATATAATTCAAAGAATATTAATTATGGAGGGTATACATATAATACTTTACCATATTCATGCGGTATTTCTCTTGGTGAAACACTTATATATAAAAAAATATTAAATTCTGATGAATTAAATACAGTTCATACTCATCTATTTAGTAATTATAATATACAAAGGCCTTCTATAAATAATTATTTATTATGGTTTAATCCTAATAGTAATGTAACTAATGAAACTAATAGTTTTATTACAAGGTGGCGTTCCTTGAATAATACAATAATATTATCAAATACATCAACTGGTTACCCTTTCCTACGCAACTATCCTCAAACCTTTATTGATTTTGATAATGGGTCGTCATCTTATTTAGAAGCGCGAAATACTGGAAATACATTACGAAATATTTCTTCCAACTTTGCAATATATATTGTAACCTCTGTAAATACTGGAGCAATAAATAAGAATGGTTCGCTTTTATATATGGCATCATCAAATGGGTCTTATCTGAATTTTGAATTAATATATAATAATAATAATTCTATATTTCAAATAACAAATTTTAATAATACAGGGTCGCCTAGATCTAATGTTTTATCGTATACGATTATTAATAATATATTACCAACTGTATTTGCAATTAAAATTAATAATACTTTAACAACTAATAATATATCATTTTATAGTATTCCTAATACTAGTTTTAATACACAAGTTATTAATAATCAAACAGCTAGTATAACATTTAATAATATTAATACTATAAGAGTAGGAAGTAACTGTAGAAATAGTATAGGAGATATAATAATTTATAATAGACCGCTAGTTAAAAATGAAGAAGTTAGTATTGTAGCATATTTACAAAATAAATATGCAATGACTACCAAGTTAAAGTTTCCAACAGATTATGATTTTTGGTTTAATCCTAAAGATATTAATGGAAATGATTGGACCGATACTACTTCTAATATAACTCTAAGTTATAACGGTCCTAGTACCGACTTAGTAACTTCTGTTATTGGATGTAATACATATTATTTGGGAAATTCCCTTTATTCGTTCTATAGTTCTTATGAATTTTCTCAATCATATATTAATACAAATCAATATACATATTTTCTTGTATCTTATCCATATATTCCGATAGATACAGTAAATATATTTGGTATATCAAGCGGTAATAGCACAAATGGATATGGAATGTCTACATCATTAACTAAGACCAGAGACATAAATAATACTATAAAATTATATCCTACTAGTTATTATAATGGTGAATCAAATAACCCTGCTGATAATAATCAACTAAATGGTGTAGATGTCACATTAAAAACTTCAACTTATTCTAATGTAAATGGTCCATATATCACATGTATAACATATGATAATCTAAACGCTCCAATAAGTATTAAAACAAAAGGTTCTATATCTGAAACCAATGATTGCCCAAATATGGTGCTAAATAGTTTCGCAGTAGATTCTATTTTAACAATTGGTGGATTTTATTATTATGGTGTAGATTCTAATCAAATTATTAGAAAAGGAGAAAATTTTCAAGGATATATAGGAGATATTATATTTTATACACGATTATTATCGCAATTAGAACAATTACGTGTTATACAATATTTTGATGCAAGAGATTATAGTAGCAATTGGGCGC